>Ga0207088_1208_pt1 | contig 10558 bp, 5 predicted proteins | sample Alteio_BWMinHeat_52_FD_153564 | JGI IMG/M metagenome (GOLD analysis project Ga0207088, IMG submission 153564) | Enriched cells from forest soil in Barre Woods Harvard Forest LTER site, Petersham, Massachusetts, United States -... | ecosystem: Environmental > Terrestrial > Soil > Temperate forest >... | reverse complement strand
CGATGTAACTGCTGAAGTGAGCGGACGCGATCTGGGAAGCGTTGCAAAAGATATTCAAGCAAAGCTCGACAAAATTTCGATGCCTCCTGGGTTCCAGGTTAAGCTCGGAGGAAACGTGGAGCAGCAGCAACAGACGTTCAGCGGACTTTCGATGGCGTTTGCGCTCGCTATTTTGCTCGTTTATGTCGTGATGGCATCCCAATTTCAATCGTTGATCGATCCATTCATCATCATGTTCACGGTTCCTTTTGGAATTGTCGGAGTAATGTGGGCACTATTCTTATCTGGCACAACACTTTCCGTCACATCATTTCAGGGAATCATCGTAATGGTTGGCATTGTGGTATCGAACGGTATTTTGCTCGTGGATTATACCAACCACTTACGCATGAAAGGCGAAAGCCTTCATCGTGCTGTCATCGATGGCGGGCGCACGAGGCTCAAGCCAATTCTAATGACATCCATCGCGACCGTGCTCGGTCTTATTCCTATGGCTATGGGGATGGGCGGTGAAAAAACGCAGGCACCGCTTGCCATCGCTGTTATCGGCGGACTTACGCTTTCCACACTGCTCACACTCTTCTTCGTTCCCACGCTCTACACTATTTTCGAAGAGCGATTCCGAAAGGACATCGAAACGCCCGAAGAGCGGCTGCATGATGGCGAGGGAACTGCTGCCGCCCCAAATCCACAACGCTAAGGCACGATCGTCGAGATCTTTCCTACGAATTCCTTTGAGCCGGAAGTAGAAGATTCTTTTACAACATAAAACGTCGCACCCGCACGTTCCGGCGTGAAAAGGAATTCGTGATGCAATGAAATATTCTCATCACTGATCGGCGGTCCCACTTCGCGGCCAAGCTCGTCATACAACAAAAGCGTGACCGAGCAGGCTGCTCCACAATCGACGATCAGTCTATCTTCTCTCCCCACAACAGCAGGTTCAGACACAAAACGGATGGAACTATTGCTAAGCACACTTCCAACGCCTGCCTTAGGCAGGTACTGAACAGAATCGGTAATGCTGTGGAATCTCCCGGAAATAACATTCACTTCATACTCACTGATGGAAGAGACATTCGTATCGAGGAAGCGAAGTTTATTATTGTAGTTTTGTAACAAAATTAGTGAGTCGTTCTTTTGCACTTGAAACTTTAGCCCTGCGGGAAGCAGATAGCCAAAAGTCGTCACGGGAAGATACGTCCACGAAAGGATTGCAGCAGGTTTGCCATTTACGATCGTATCCCGAACGATAAGGTTTGTAACCGGCATCGGAGCATACGGTTGAATTTGCGAGGAATAGATATCGAGATCGTTTCCACTTCGCCCATCGGTCCAGGTAGCGTACCAAGTGCTATCGCGTCCAGCAAGGCCAATGTAATCTCCGAAAAATTGGAACGTTTCTAATCCATGCGGAGTAGAAACGGTCCAATCATCCCTCCCAATCCGAGGGTCGGTCGAAGCACTGGAAATTCTTCGAACCTCCACCGAATTTCCGCCACCGGCTATTAGGGACATGAAGAGATCGCAAAGGATATTATTAGTATCAAGCCGACTATCGTAATAATCGACAGCGACATCGCCTGAGACCGGATCGACCGCTACCCAGGAAAAGAATTTATCCGTCTGAATATTCGAAAAATCTCCATCGATGGTCTCCGCCGAACTCCACGAGACCCCGCCATCATCGCTGTTAGAAAGAAAAACGCGAGACATGCCTTGCTTATCCTTCCCACACCATGCCACATACGCTCGCCCATTGTGTGTGGGGGAATGATCAAAAGCAATAGAGGGAAAGCTGTTCGCTCGCACGGTGTCTTTTACCACCGGATATCCGTCATTCGTAGCAGTATCTCCGCGCCAGGGGCCAACATCGTTATAAACAGCAATGATTTGAGGAGCAGAAAATGTCACGCCTCCATCGGTCGAGTGAACCGCAAGTATTTGAGTCGAATCGAGCGTATAGTTCTCGAACGTGACGATGATGGTCCCATTCGGAGCAACAGCCGGAACCGGCGCCGTGAAATATCCCTGACCTGTAAGATGAATTCTGTTCGACCACGTTTGCCCGCCATCCGACGAAAAAGAACATGCTACTCGGGAGGGAAATGGAGAAACGAGTTCCATCCATGTCGCGTAGATCCGGTTATGGAAAGGACTTCCTGCATCTGCATCGACCGAAATAAAATATTTATCGCTCATCGTGTCGCTCGCACCTGTGGCATTCAGGAATGGGTAGCCGGCAACGCTCCAATTCGCGCCGGAATCTGTGGAGCGAAAACACGCGACGTCATTTGCTTTCTCCGGTACACCATAGAAATAATGCCCCGTCCCGAAATACGCGTCGCCAGAACTGCCGAACGCGATCGAGGGGTCGGTCGCATCGAGGTAGTCAGACTCGATCTGAACGGGAGGTAGCGCCTGATTCAACCACGTCTGTCCACCATCGTTCGAGGAATAAGCCCAAAGCGCATTGAACGTCCGATCGTCATTGGAACCAATAATAATGTTATTCGAGTCCTTCGGGTTGATCGAGATAGAAGGCTCCGTCTGATCGGAGTCCGGCGAATTCGTAACGTCAATATTCGGAAATGGCCAGTTCGGAAGTCCGGCTTGCGGTATTGAAAGTTGATGAAACTCCGAATGGCGATGGGCGGGGTGCGGACGGTCGAAATCACCCTGCTTCAACAACGCAGTTTGTGGATCGAGCCACTGGGCTTCGAGTCCGCCAGCCGTAACCAGTAAGAAAAAAGCGATGAACGAAAGCCGCTTCATATTTAGGACTAACACTAATTCTCCTTGAGCTGTGCCAAGCTTCACGGAACGCCACTTAAGCAACCCACACTCCTCTTAACGCATTACCTTCCATCCCCGCCGCAAGCGCCAGCATCAACTTAATGCGTGCTTTCGGGCCGGTAAGATACGGCGCGAAAATGCAGCCGAGCTTTTCCAGATCGCGCCCCGCGCCTTGATACGCATAGTAAGGCCGAACCGGCCCAGCCTGACAGCGCGTGGTGATAACCACCGGAATATTCCTCTCGCGCGAGCGGGAAATACCGTTGACCACCCCCGGCGGAACATTACCCTGTCCCATCGCTTCGATCACAATACCGCTCGCCCCCGCTTTCAGCGCAGCAATGAAGAGCATATCGTCCATTCCGGAATAGGTTTTGAGCAATTCGACGTAGGGCAGTTCGGTATCTTCACCGATCTGGATGTTCGTGCGGAAGTGTGGTTCCCGATTGCGGCGCGGCGCATCGAGCTTGAGCGTATTTACAGTTCCCAAAGGCCCGAAATCGGGTGAGTGGAAGGTATCGTCCTTCATCGTATGCGTTTTCGTCACTTCCGATGCAGCATGAACATGTCCGTTCATCACAACAACAGTGCCGACATTTCGAAACGTTTTGCTCGCAGCAACGGCGAACGCATCGACCAGATTTCGCCCGCCATCCCAAGCTGCATCCGTCGAAGTATGCATCGAGCCGGTGAAGACGACCGGAATTGCATCGCCGAGCACAAGATCGAGAAAATATGCCGATTCCTCCATCGAATCCGTACCGTGCGTGATGACAATTCCATCGGTGTGTTCTTTCAACTCGCGAATGAAACCGGCGAGCGTCAGCATCATCTCCGGCGAAATATGCGGACCCGGCAGTGTGGAAAAATCGTGAACGTGAATATCGAGCGATGGCAGATATTGTTCGACTTCCGGCACACGCTCCATGATCTCGCGCCCGGAAAGCGCCGGCACGACCTTCGACTTCTTGTTCGCACTTACCGCGATCGTGCCGCCGGTAAAAACGGCGGCAACCGAACTGCGGGTTGCACTTCCTGTGAGCGTTCGAGTTAAATTTTCTGTTTCCTCTGTAACAAAAGTCATGCAGGAGAGTTATTCATCGTATTACATTATTCGTAACCTTTAGGCGCGGAATGAAATTCCGTTTCTGGGATGAATATCTGATCCTTCGAAATTAACATTCTATTTCTTCACAAATCTTTTTTGAAATTAAATAATCGAATGCCCCGATTCACATTTTGCCTTCTGCTTCTTGCTTTGCCGTGCCTGCTGATGGCTGAACAAACGAAGCACATCAAACATAAACCGGTGAAGAAGCATGTTGCCACGCCGCTCGTTGACGAGAAGCCGCTGGAAATTCTCGGAATTCGTCCGGGTATTACGCTCGATAGCATCCGCAAGATCATGAAGGATGCGGGCGTCGTAATGCGGGAAGTCCACGAGGATACGCTCTCGCATTCGTATGCCGCCCAGGATGTCCATGTCTTTGTGGTTGATTCCATTATTTGCCGCCTGACCTACATGCGAATGGCTTTCTTGACAGATGCATCTCTGAGGCTTCGGAGGCTGACGCTCACTCCGCGTGAAAGCGAGATCACAGTTGGCGCTTCCGATGACATCGAGAATGTCCTGCTTCTATACTTCGGACAAAAATGGGGAAAACCCGAACTCAATCTCGATCCACCGCTTCCCCTTTTTCGATGGCGAACCGGAAATATCCAGTTACGCGGATTTATTCGGCGAGGCTACCCGATGTGGGTGCTCGAAGGGTGAACCTTCATCCTTTTCCCCGAAAATAGCTGCCGATTTTCCCGCGCAGCATTTGTACTTCATAATCACCCTCGATTCCGAGCTAATTTCGCCGCTTTCTACCAGACAGCGCAAAATTTTTCGGCATTTGTGTTCGGAAGCCAGTTCCCAGCCGCTTTTTCATCCCAGCATCCTTTCCCTAAGAAATAGGTGCCTTTCTCTCTCTTGAATTCATAATTCATAAACTGTAGAGTTTTTTAGACATTCTCGACAATTTTTCTTTCAGCAATGGGTGCCTATTACGAGCAAACGCATTTGTTTTTCATTAACTTATGGAGTACTCCATCGAACTTTTCATTAATTTCATAAAGAAAAGTATGTTCCCCTTCATCTTTCATACTTCATCTTTCATCTTTTCCCCGGATAGGTGCCTATCACTGCACTACCAAAGATACGGAGGAAAAACGGCAATGTCAAGCGATCCCGAAATTATTTTTTAGACTCCTATCTTTTCTATAAGAAAGCATTTTTACGTTTTAGAACACTTTACCAGTTTTCGATGTATGTTTGTAGCAGTCAATCGTTTTCCATCGCCCGCCGTAGGTCTTGACGGACGTGTTTTCACTTTTAACCATAGAAATCTTCAATATGATACGGAACCATTCTAACGCTCGTCACTCGCTCATGTTAACTCTCGTTCTTACCTGCTCGATCAGCGCCGGAGCCGTGTGGGCGCAATGTAGCCCAACTATTTTATCCGACCCCGGAGGTGAATATTCCTTCCGAGTGCAAGAAGCTATTAACGGACAGGGATTTGCCCCACCCTGCGGAACGGGTGTTTCAACGAACACCGACCCAACGCCAATACTAACTATGGGTTGTCTTGCCGCAAATGGATATGGACAGTGGACCTTGAGTACAACTCATGGGGTAGGAAATACTATCTCACCAAACCCAACTTCGATAAGTGGAGCCGATGAGTTCCCCATCGGATGGTATTTGCTATCGAATGGCCTTTATCAACCGTCTTCAGGATATGTACAAGGCGATCCCACAAGGCAGCAATGTATCCCGCCGGGTGTCGTTCAAAGTGGCTCATTTACGTTCCCATTCGAAGCGAAGGCCGTAACGAATCTCGATGGTATGGTTGCATATGTTTGGCCCGATCAAGCATCGAGGCAATCATTTATTCTGAGTGGTCTAACTGCTTCGGATATTGACCTTTCTCTATCGTTTCTTTCAGATCCAACGCCATGGACATCCATCTCGGCAACGGGTAACATGAAGGTTGTTACCAATGCAATCCATAGTTTGGGAACCGTGACGATCCCCAATACTGTCGTTCAAGAGTCCGATTGGCGAGATAATTTCGATGTGTGCGCCGATGCTATGTATATTTATATTGTTTGGGCATCATCCGACCCCGGTCCACAGGAATCAATATGGGTAGCAATTGTACCGATAGGATCGTCGACGCCGTTGCAAATGTACAAGATTAATGTCGGCCCAGACAATTTTAAATTTCCTACAATTACCTGTGACCCACGAAATAATCGTGGCAACCCTTCTCCCTCAAACCCAGCGTTCGATGTTTCTTTTCTTGATGAAACATCAAATCAAATTTGGTATGGAAGCTATAGCGCGCAACATGGTTGGAGCCCCTACGGACTACTTTCGCAAAATTACTGGGATCCTAATAATGCAGGGAATACTGAATCATGGACTATCCCTATGCATGCTCGGATCATTCGCAACAGTATTAACGGAGGCACCTCCTCGCTTGCGATTTACGCAATTGTCAATGGAGGCAGGCTGACTCATAATATGCAAGACGGTGCACTTATCTTTTATTCACCTAACTCTTTTGGAACTGCTAATTTTGTTGCCGGTAACGAACTGTCTGCACCCACACCAATAACTTCACCAGATCCCCCAGTGTATGATGCACCTATAATAGCGTTTGCTGACCCATACGACAATCAGTCCGGCTGGCATTCCATTGATGAGTTTCATTGCCTCTTTCAATATGATTTATGGGCCACTGTTCCTGCATCACAGGAATATCCACTTTGCATTGTTCGTGGCTCTGATGTTAATACAACAAACCCTTCGCAGCCCGATGCACCCGCGAATGTTGATACACGTCTCGTGCTCAATCAATCTGGTGGCACTTTGCAAAATTCGACTGTCGGGAACTGGTATGTTGCTGCTGCCAATCAAATGGGCATCCACGTTCACTGGTTCACGTATGATATATCCACTCAACTACCAGCTCATTTTTATGCACGTGATATGAACCGCACGTTCGATGAGCCAATCGACGAGAACACCCTTGTAACCGATCAATGCACCGTGAGCGATGGAACTTCTACTGGAACGAACCATGGTGGAACGACTGGCGCAACTCTTTTAAACGCACAAATCATGGCAATCTGGACCGATCCAAATTATGGACCGCCAGGCAATGACGGCATAAACTATTATGGACTTTACTCACCAATAAGTGTAAACTCATTAAGCCCCTACATAGGAACCCTTAACATGGCATCGGGAGTCAATTCTGACAATCTTGCTTTAAACATCGGCCGACCCAATAGTTGGTCACCAGAAGTTGTCATACCTGCCGTTTTTTCGGTAATGCCATATTTCTCAATCAACTTTCTTCCAGATGTGGATAATGATTGCTCGCAGAAGCTCATCGTCAATGCCAACTCCATCTTTGATTACTATGGACGAATTGCAGCCCCTGACCCTGGCGGCATAATCTATCAGTTTGCAAGTCCATTTCAAGGTAACGCTTGGATTCAATTGATAGGGACAGAGAATTTTGGAATCCCTAACTATGCTTATCTGAATGTTCACTCTGGGGCAGACTTTTATGAATCTACTATTTCTAAGTTAGAATCCAACGGTGGCTCCATTAGCATGTTGTATGGACCGAGTATTTTTCCAACGACGAATGTTTCACAACCAAGTGATGCCACCGGTCACATGACACTCCACGGAGGAACTTATCTTAACGGTGGCGCAGTAACTGGAATGATCCCGCACATTCCTAATGATTTATCTGGCAATGTTCTCTCCCAACAGGTGATTATGACCGTCGATCCAGATTTTGCAGACCTTGCTCACTATCGTTGGGGAGAAGAATTCACTGCTAATGGGGTCTCGTTTTCGAACTCAGAACAACGGGGCACAAGCGAATTGCTGTTCGGCCATGGGGGAAATACAGGGAGCACACAACCCTTCCTTGGATGCCAACTAGAGAATTGCAATTTGGATGGGATTAGAGTACATGTATTTGATCCTGCTGATCCCGTTCTTCCATCTTACTTTTTGGTAATTGGTTGCAACTTTGGCAGAATTCGGAATAAATGCATTCTTATCGAGAATGACCAAAGTCCCACCCAAGCGAGTTATGGCCAAATTACAATTGAAAATAATTACTTCAATTCGTTCGGTGTTCCTGCCCTCATCGACAACAATCCGAATGATCCGTTTAATGATAACGCATATAGTGATTTGGGTCCAAGCGGCGTGAGTGAAGAGCTGCCCTGCGGTATTTATTTAAGAGGTCTCGATGGAAATGGCGATGCCAGCAATAACTCCTATCTCGTTCCCATCATTTCCGGCAACCAGTTCACCTACAATAATGGCTTTTATCCCAAAGTCAACACTAACGCAAATAATGATTGGGGATCCAGCTTGCATTTTACGAATGGAGCGATTACGCTCGAAAATTCGACTGCGATGATAACGGGCAATACAATAACTGATAATGGCTATCCGGTGGGAATTTCTATCTTTTCAATCGCTTCCAATGGTATATTGCCAAAAACTTATTCCGTTATTTGCAATAACACGATTAGTGGCCTCGTAGATAATTTCCCTTCCGCTAATGAGATGGAAAGCAAGTTCGATGGCTATGGGGTCATGGCTAGTGGCCTTGCAGGAGCATTTGGTAACCTCCCTGGCGCGATTATTAGCATGAATACTATTGAGAATAACGATGATGGAATTGAACTTTTTGCCACTAACCAACCGAGATTGAATTTTAACACCATTAAGTGGAACCGCGAAATAGCAGTTGAATGTCAGGATGGGTCTTTGGCAGATATGTCTTCAAATGCTTTTAACACCATAATTGGCGAGGCAGAGGAGACGAATGAAACAGAACAGGTCGCTCCGATAAGTCTGGTTGGCAGTGGAACGATTGAACTCGATGATGGATTTAATTCTATTATAGTGGATCCAGCTAATGCTGACTTAACTAATAACTTTTATAACTTTGTAATAAGTTCCTACGCGGGCACCAATCTTGGCAATTTAGAAAACAATTTTTGGGGAGACGGCGTTGCGCCCGCCACGAACAACGGAACGGATTGGGGCAACAATAGATCAGAGTCACACCTGAGTTGGAATGTTGGATCTGGTCCATGCTCACAGAATCAAACTATTCCCAGCAGTAACCCAACATGTCCAGCGAGCGCAGGTCATGCTTCTGTTATTACTATAAAACATAATTTTTCATTCCAACCCGACATTCCTGATTCTATAAATTGTGACACTCTTTGGGAAAAATTACATTTGGCTCAGACTGTGCAAGCAGGATATGATAGTGGAAAATTTTTTGTAGAGCATTGCTTTACGGATATGCAGCATTTGCCATTTGTCTTTCAGGATCTTGCTACCGCCGTCCAAACTCTATTCTATACGGACACCAACAAGTATGTTGAATACCGCCAATGGCTCGAAACCGTTCTCTACCTTAATCACGATCCACAATACTTTTGTCTCGTTGCTTTTCAAATTAGGAACACCTTTGGGTCCGCAAGCGATACATCTGAGATACTCTCTTGGAAGGACGCCAACCGTGGTCTTGCTGTGGAAATGTGGCTTTATCATCATGGCCTTTGCGACACTGCAAGCGAGCGCGGGGATTCGATTGGTATTCGTAGCTCACAAAAGCAAGAATGGTTGAACGACACGACGGTGCCATTCGACAGCACCGATCCTTCTTTGTCCGATCTTGGTTTAGATTCACTCTTCAATAAGGAGCTATTATACGCAAGTGTAACAGAGCCAAAGCTACATGAAATTATTTCCAACGCCACCGCTAATCCCAACCCCACGAACGAGGGAACTGTAATTTCCTTCGGCGTCAGCAAGGAGGCGTATGTAAAGATCGAGCTGTTCGATCTGCTGGGGCATGAGGTATCCGGCGTTAATTTCGAGAGCCTGTTCGAGCCGGGGAATAAATCGGTTCCCATTTCGCTTGCGGGTTTGGCATCGGGCACATATTATGCCCGCATCCTCACCGCTTATGGCGAAGTGCAAACGGTAAAGTTGGTAAAGCAATAACCCTTTCAAACGACCTCTCCCTACGCCGGGAGGGGTCGTTTGTTTATCAGCCTGCCGAAATACGAAATTGAGTCTGGTATAACGGTGTTGTACTCGAATGCCTTCCAAACGCAATGACGCTGTAACACCCGATCGTACCGCGAATGAACGATCATTCGCGGAAGCCGAATTCGAACGGGCGCTGCGTCCGCGCGAGTTTGGGGAGTTCACGGGGCAATCCAGCATCATCGAGAATCTGCGGATCTTTATCGCGGCAGCGCGCGCGCGCGGCGAGGCGCTCGATCATGTGCTCTTCACCGGCCCTCCCGGCCTCGGCAAGACCACGCTTGCCCACATCATTGCCAATGAGATGTCCGCGCAGATTCGCACCACGTCCGGCCCCGTCATCGAACGTGCCGGCGATCTTGCAGGGCTGCTTACCTCCTTAGAAGAAGGCGACGTGCTTTTCATTGATGAAATTCATCGCCTTTCGGCTGTCGTCGAGGAATATCTCTATTCCGCGATGGAAGACTACAAACTGGACATTATGATCGACTCCGGCCCGAGCGCGCGCTCCATTCAGATCGAGCTAAAGCCGTTCACACTTATTGGCGCAACCACCCGCGCAGGCTTGCTTTCTGCGCCGCTTCGGTCACGATTTGGGATCTCTAA
>Ga0207088_1177_pt1 | contig 10578 bp, 9 predicted proteins | sample Alteio_BWMinHeat_52_FD_153564 | JGI IMG/M metagenome (GOLD analysis project Ga0207088, IMG submission 153564) | Enriched cells from forest soil in Barre Woods Harvard Forest LTER site, Petersham, Massachusetts, United States -... | ecosystem: Environmental > Terrestrial > Soil > Temperate forest >... | reverse complement strand
GTGGTTTGTCAAAATGGAGCCCTTTCTCCCTTCCTTAAAAGAGGGGGTCCAAAATAAAGAGGTCAAGATCATTCCCGATTCTTGGGAGAATACCTACTTTCATTGGATTAATAACTTACGCGATTGGTGTATCTCCCGGCAGCTTTGGTGGGGGCATCAGATTCCCATCTGGTACCATGTCGAGGATAGATCAAAGATGATCTGCTATGATGGAGAGGGACTGCCGCCAGAGGTCGAAAAAGAACCTGAAAAAATGGACCCAGGACCCCGATGTGCTCGATACCTGGTTTTCCTCCTCTCTTTGGCCTCTTTCAACCCTAGGATGGCCCGAGAAAACAGCTGATTTGGAACGTTTTTATCCCACCTCAGTCCTTGTGACAGGCCATGATATTCTCTTCTTCTGGGTTGCGCGCATGCTATTCATGGATAAATATTTCTCGCAAAAATATCCCTTCCCTGAAGTTTTTCTGCATGGACTCATCTATGGAAAATCCTATTGGCGCAAAACAAAAGAGGGGGGCATTGCCTATGTCACAGGCAGTGAAAAACGGCAGTATGACCTTGGAGAGCCTCCGCCAAAGGATGTAGAGTCAAAATGGGAGAAACTCTCCAAATCAAAGGGAAATGTGATCGATCCCTTAGAGCTCATCGAAGAGTATGGAACTGACGCAGTTAGAATGTCTCTTTGCGCAAGCGCCAATCAGACGCCTCAGATTGATCTCGATAGAAGGCGCTTTGAGGAGTTTAAAAATTTTGCAAATAAACTCTGGAATGGAGCTCGCTTTATCTTTTTAAACCTTAAAGGACTTACCTCAGAAGAGGTATCTCAAGGCCTTGATGAAACGCTATTTAAGTTTGAAGATCTCTGGATTCTCTCTCTTGTGAATGATGTGAATGTGAAGGTGAATGAGGCGCTTAAAAACTACTCTTTTGACCAATCAGCTCTTTTGGCCTACGATTTTTATTGGAAAGATTTTTGTGCCTACTACCTTGAAATTGCCAAGCCCACTCTTTTTGGAAATATTGGCTCTGAAAAAGATAAGAAAAACAAGCAGAAGATTTTACTGATTGTGCTTTGTAATGCTATCAGACTTATGCATCCCATGGCCCCTTTCATCACAGAAGAGCTCTTTCAACTCTTAAAAAAGCGTTTTTCCAATCTTACCTTGGAAGAGAATGTCGATCCTTATACCAAAAAGAGCATTCAAGCTCTTCTTGCTCCCGCCTGCATGGTAGCCCCCTATCCTGACCTCATTAGAGAGAAGGATATCCACCCCGAGATTGAAAAGACCTTCTCGCTGATGGAGAGCCTGATTTATGGCATTCGCAATATCCGGGGAGAGATGAAAATTCCTCCAAATATAGCAACATCTGTCTATATCGAATGCGGAGAAGACTCTGAAGAGGGAAAAATTGCCGCACAAAATAGCAGCATGATTTCAGCGCTTGTAAAAACTGATCGTATAGAAGTTCTAAGAAAAGCTCCTCCTATTGGTTTTAGTGCAAGTTTGATGGTTCAGGGGTTAAAGGTGATTATTCCCCTTCCCGAAGAATTGCGGGAAAAGGAGCTGGTACGCCTTGCAAAGGAGAGAGAAAAACTCATAGAACAAATAGATCGGTTGAAAATACAGCTCTCTAATCCCCAGTTTTTAGAAAAGGCTAAACCTGAACTTGTCAAGCGGCAAGAGGAGATTCTTCTAGACCTTGCAGGCCAACTAAAAGAGATCGAATCCAAACTCTCCAATTAAGTAAGTTGGGAGGCTAAAAGTTGTGAGAATAATTAAAGCGCAAAGGCGCAAAGGGTCAAAGGCGCAAAGAAAAATTTAAAATAACAGGATAGGCAAGATAGATAGGATAAGGAAAATATCTTCTAATACAAAAAGTTGGTAGTAATCTTATAAATCTACCCTGCCCATCGGGCCTACCTGTTATTTTAAATTCTCTTTGCGCCTTTGGGCCTTTGCGTCTTTGCGTTTAATTACTTTTGGAGGGATAGCTCTTTCTGCCTTTGAGGATAAAAATGTCGTTCTGCAAAAGTAGACGCTTTGCTATTGTTGCAGAAATAGGCACTATCAATACTATTTTTTATGGAGCGTATTTTATTTCCCGCTGATTGTGCAAAAGGATGGCTGCCAACACCTGCTGAGCTCTGCGGCCGTTATCCCCTCTCTTCCAATGCATCCAAATTTATTTTTGACTCCAGAGAGACGATTAAAAAAATCTTAGAGGGTATCGATCAGCGACTTATCCTTGTTGTAGGCCCCTGCTCTATCCATGACCTGGAGGCTGCGAGGGAATATGCAGGGATGCTTAAAGAGCTCCAAAAAGAGGTCTCTGACCTTTTTTTTATTGTAATGCGGGTCTATTTAGAAAAACCACGCACGCTCATCGGCTGGAAAGGCTTTGTCTCCGATCCCTATCTCGATAGTTCTCACGATATTGCCGCTGGAGTTCGTCTCGCTAGACAGTTTTTACGGGAGCTTGCTGACAAGGAGATTCCTGTAGCATCGGAGCTTTTGGAGATTGTGACAGCCCCCTACTTTTCCGATCTTCTCTCTTGGGGATGCATTGGAGCGAGGACAAGCACCTCTCCTCCCCATCGCCAGATGGCTGCGGGCTTAAATTTTCCCATCGGCTTTAAAAACTCTACCGATGGCAATATCGATCATGCAATTCATGCAGTCATCTCTGCTTCAAATCCCCATGTTTATATGGGAGTGGATGAAAAGGGAGCGCTAAAAAGGCTTGCCTCTTCTGGGAACCCTCATTGCCATATTATTTTGAGAGGGGGAGAAAAGACTCCTAACTATGAAAGAGATTTTGTGGATAGAAGTTTAACAAAGTTAATGCAAGCTAAGCAGAGGCCCACTCTTATGATTGATTGCTCCCATGGTAATTGCCGCAAAAACTATGAGGGTCAAATTCATGTTTTCCGATCGGTTATCGAACAGTGTCTAGAGGGGAATAGGTCAATCTCGGGATTAATGCTAGAAAGTAATTTACAAGCCGGCAATCAACCACTTGCGCACCCCTCTAAACTCCGCTACGGGGTCTCTATCACAGATCCCTGCCTCGATTTTTCCACAACAGAGAGCCTTGTTAAAGAAGCCTATGCAGAATTGCAACATGCTCTCTCCCTATCTATTTAATATCTAAAGAACCGCCATGCACGGAAACCAGATATTCAACAATATTTGCTCTTTTATAGTAGACTGCAAGTTGAAGCGGAGTTTTACCATCCGTTGTTTTTATGGATAGTTCCCATCCTTGCCGAAGCAATCTTCTTAGAAGGAAGAGATTCCCATTAGCGGCAGCCCCATGTATAGGAGAAGAAAAACCATCTTCAGTCACTTGATCAAGTGGTTTTATGGGTGTATTGAGACGAAATAATGATTTTTTTTTGGGAACTTTCTTTTCTTTAATTTCTAATTCTTGAGTGAATGCTTCTTCTACATCTCCAATATTTCTTTCGTGAAAATGAACAGTCGTTACATTCTCTTTTTCATTCAGATACGCAGAGAGGAATTGATAAAAAATCAGACCAGCCACACCACTACCACCTATTGTCGTACCTAAAGCCAATCCCAAAACACCTACTCCATAAAAATTAGAAGCTATCCCTCCCCCTATCAGTAGCATTCCCAGGAAAAAAAAAGTGATCTTCAGACCTAAAGGGGTATAATTTGGCTTATCAATGGAAAGCCCATCACCTGAAATGTAATCGCTTAATAAGATTCTCAACATAACTCTTTCTCTAACTTATACTAAATATTGTACAACATCAATATTAAGCTTAAATTAAAAATTTAATTTAATTGTATTAATTTTTAGAGAAAAGTAAAAAATGCCTAGACTTGAGTAGAGAGCTCTTTTATTGACTGAAAAACTATTTTAAAATTCCCTACGCTTTCCGAGTTCACGCAAGTTAGCCAGGAAATCCCATCCATTCTCTACTCTAGTTTCTTTAAAAGATTTTAGATACTCTTCGGCTTGCTTTACCAATTTTTGGCGCTCTTCTTGTTTTTTAACCTCTTTTTCAGATTCCGCCTGAACATTTTTTTTAGGCCGAAGATCAGGGCTGATATCGAGAGTTCCCCAGAGTCTTTCATACATAGCGAAGGGGCTTTCTCCAGATTTATCTTCAATTGTGACAGAAGCACCTTGCTCAGTCAGCATTTGAATAAGAGGAAGGGAGTTTTTCATTACAGCATAGTGAAGAGGAGTTTGACCATATTTATCTTGTATATTTACATCTTTGACGCCTTTTAACAATTCCCGTAATATCCTCTTCTTTTTATTTAAAACAGCCAGATGCAGAGGAGCTTTACCATTAATGTTTCTTATCTCTAATGATGCCCCTTTTTCTATCAGATATCGAATAATCTTGTAAGTTTCTGGAGATGGATCAGTTCTATTAGCTAAAAGATGAAGAACGGTATTTTGAGATTTATCAACAATAGTATTAGGATCCATATCCCATCCATCGATAATACAATCTATATCATCTAAATCATCAGTCATACACGCCTTAAGGAAATCCAAATGTGTGGGTGGGCCTTCTTCCTCTTCAAGCTGATCAGAAGATTTAATGGGAGAATTAACTAAAGCACCTCCCTTGCCCTCATCTTTAACGTTTTTCAAATAGACTTTTTGAGATGAAGACGATGGAATTGAGTTCTCATAATTTTCTGTTGAGAAACTTTGAGACATTCCTTGGGTTACACCCATTAATCCTCGGTTTTTTTCTAAAAAAGGATGCAAGCGTTTTGGCAATCCTCCCTCAGATGCTCCACCAGTAGTTGAAGGTGTTGGAGAAAAGCTTATAGCACCAGGAGGAGTGGATGCTTTTTCTTCCTCTTCATCTTTGGATTTCTGCGCTAATCCTCCGTTTGCTACCAAAAGATTGATGACTAATTCAGGAGCTCCTCCATCCAATGCTTCACTTTGAGTTAAAGACATTGGAGGGAAGCTTGGATCTCCTAGTGGAGGGGATTCCTGCGCTAATCCTCCATTTGCTACCAAAAGATTGATGACTGATTCAGGAGCTCCTCCATCCAATGCTTCACTTTGAGTTAAAGACATTGGAGGGAAGCTTGGATCTCCTGGTGGAGGGGATTCCTGCGCTAATCCCCCGTTTGCTACTAGAAGATTGTAAAATGGTTTCTTCTCCTCTCCCCCATTAAATGCTAAACGAGTGGGTGTTAATCCATCTTTATCTGCATGGTTGGGATCGGCTCCCTGAGTGAGCATTTTTTTTAGAATATCTAAGGACTCTTCATCAGGATCTAAAAAATCAATGGCATACTGCAATAGAGTCTTCTTTTCTTTATCCTCTTTTTTGAGAAGAAAACCATTGACGTTATACATCCTAAAAAGTGTTTTTAAATGACTTTGAATATGACGATATTTATATATTCCTCTCGTCACCGTTTCATCCAGAAGTGTTGGACCAGGAGGAGGTATTGGAGTGAAGCTTGAGCTACCAGAAGGCATTTCTTTGAAATCCTCTTTCTCTTTATACTTGGATTTCTGCGCTAATCCTCCGTTTGCTACTAGAAGATTGTAAAATGGTTTCTTCTCCTCTCCCCCATTAAATGCTAAACGAGTGGGTGTTAATCCATCTTTATCTGCATGGTTGGGATCGGCTCCTTGAGTGAGCATTTTTTTTAGAATATCTAAGGACTTGTTGTCAGCAGGATCTAGACAATCAACGGCATAATGCAATAGAGTCTTATTGTCTTTATCCTCACCTTTGAGAATTCTACTGTACGTATTTAGCGCAAAAAGTGCTTGTAGGTAACTTTGATCATTACGCACCTCAAGTATTTTTTTAATCATCGCTGCATGCAATGGAATTGGACCTTGAGTAGGTTGTGGAGGAATGATTGGGCCATTAGGAGGAGGCTGACGATGTCTTGGAGGATGGGAAATGATCTTCTTTTTGTTACAGCAGTATGTTGTAATACATTGATAGAGAATCATAGCAGCGATAAGGGCAGCCCCAGAACCTGAGAAGGCAACTAGAGAGGTCAGACCTTCCCAGTAAAAGTAGGAGGCTACTCCTCCGCCAACGAGGAAAAAGCCTGCCACTATGAGAGAAACTTTTGCAATCACTGAAAGGATCGTCCAACAAGAATTACTTCTTGGCGTGACACCGGAGTCGGAAGAATCAACAGCCCGAGACATAAATTGCTAATAAATTTAATTATAAAGCAATATTATAACATATGTTTGTTAAATTTTGATAAATTAGGGGCAATTTGGTTCATTATCTTCTGATATATCTATGATGTCTGCCCAGATATGGTGCCGCCACTCTGCTATCTCCTCACCTGTAGAGGTTACTATCTGAGCCTTATAGGATAAAATCCCCTCTTTGTCAAAATAGTGGCAATCGACAAGTTGATAAGTCCAGTAGCCGCGGGCTGTGGTAAGAGGAAAGCTGATAACCTCTAAAGAATGGTCCCCAAAACGGATGGAGAGAAGCAAGGTCGGGTTCAGGCTAAGACATCTCCTCGGCAGTCTCCAATGGACAACAATTTGCTGACCATAAAAACAGGGACGCTCTGGATCTGGGGTATTAATCCGCTCGCTTGCCAAATAGTTCGGAGTTAGAAAATCCGAACGGAGATGCAGCCCTTTGGATGTTGAACATCCAACAACCAGAAGGGCTAAGCAAAGAATGATCCCCTTCATTAGAAGAGGAGCAGTGCAAAGACAAAGGCAAAAAGAGAGAAAGATTCAACAATCCCAATCGCTGCGAAACATTTTCCATAGATCGCCGGCTGCTTTGCCGAAGCCTGTATCCCTGTGGCGCAAGCCTTACCCTGCATTAAAGAAGAGACAAGCAGCGCTAACCCTACTCCTACCCCAATTCCAATTCCACCCATAGGAGAGAGTGTCTTCTCTTTAATCGCTCCATTCATCAAGAGCATGAGGATAAATCCGTAAATGGCTTGAGAAGAGGGCATCGCTGACATACCGATCATCTTTCCATGACCCTCATCAATACGCGCCATGACTGCATGAGATGCCATTCCGGCAATTCCACATCCCAAAGAGCTCCCAATCATCGCAAGCCCCAAAAGAAGCGCTGGACCTACTACATCAAAATTCATTGTTTCCTCTCACATTAATAAATTTAGTCTATTTCAAGTAAGGAGAGCGGTTTGAACATCCTGCCGCCCCCTTCGAAGCTATAGTGATACCACTCGATGAAATTAAGACGCAACCCGTGAATCACTCCCCCACCAATTGCGAGGACAAGATTGACAGTATGGCCGATCAAAATAATAAAAACCCCTACGTAGATCGGAGCTGATAAGCCAATGTGATTAAATGTCGAAGCCATAATTAAGCCTGCCAAAGAGAGGGCATAAATACGCAAATAGGACATTGCATCGGCAAAAACTTGTATGACTTGCATAATTTCGCCCAAGCCCGCCATTTTTTTTTGGATGAGAGCCAAAATTGCAGCAAGCCCAAGACCCACCCAGATCATGATAAAACCCACCTGCGCACCCAAATCAACGGGAATGCCAAAGACATAGTGAATGATTGAGACAGCTTTAATCAGAGTGGGAAAGTAGAGATAACCCCCTATGATAAAAATCACCCACCCGATTGCCGACCAGTTTCTATCAGCATAGCGTAAGAAAGAAAGGCATAAATGAATGGCCCCAATAAAAATGGCTAGCTCAATCAGAACATTATCCTGAAATGCTTCAAAGACAGGGTAAGTCTCCCTCTTCTCTTTGATCGCCTTTTCCGACAAAAATTCCATAGGAGTTTTAACATTGGCAAGATTAGGGTACTCTTTAACTATCTCCTCATAAGTTTTATCTTTATGGGCCATGGTATAGGCGGCTTTTTTCTTAATCATCCAAGAAACAAGCGATACCTTTCTCCAAGGACTATCCGGAGGAAACTCAATCCCGAGAAATGAGGGAATCATGGCACCCCAAATAATACAGCCAATAGAGAGATAGAACATCAGTTTGATCAAACGTTTGCCAAACCCCTCCTTTTTACCAAACTTCCAGAGAAGAAAAAGGGAGGTCAGTAAAAGAATAATTCCATATCCCATATCGGCAAGAATCATGGAAAAGAAGAGAGCAAAAGAGAAAAAAACCCACCGGGAGGGATCCCTATCCCTATTTGAGGGGGTATCATAAATCGAAACAAGATCCTCCCCCATTTTTCCAGTTCCTTTGTTTTCAAGATAGGTAGGAATACGATCCTTTTCCTCCGGAAGAATAGGCTCATAAGAGATATCAGTTCTTTGATGCAGAGTCTCAAGCGCATTTATCTTGTTGGAAGGGATCCAAGCTTCAATGGCAAAGAGATCACCCTCTAAATGGGTATCTGACCTCTCTTTGGATTGATGCAAATGGTAGTGATTAAGTGCATCAGCAAGTCCTTTCTGGATTTCTTTTTTATGGTGAGCAAGCGCTGCAATCTCATCTTCGAAAAGATCGATCCGTCGTCTTAAAAATGCAAGCTCAGCTTGAAGATCTCCAACAGGTCTATCGATTTTCATTTCGATAAGGCCGGGGTAAGAGACTCTCTCTTTATTAATTGCTACAAAGTAGTGGAGGGTATGGGCACTTCCGATATAAATCACTTCAGGTCGATTTATGGCCTCAACCCCTTCGATTTTTTTTGCAAAGAAAAACTGAAAATGGCGCTTTGAGATCTCTTCTGTATGCAAAAGGTCGGGCATTGCAAAATTTCCAAAGACCTCAACACGGGAGATCTCTTTTTCAAGAACACGAATTTTTTCTCGCATGTTCTCAAGCTTCTCTTTCTGATCAACGATATGCCTTGCAAAGACATTCGCAGCATTATAGTCGTAAGGAGCCACCTGTTTTACGGGAGGCATTGCTCGTAAAATATGCAGCGCTTCAATGAAGGTTTTAATCTCTTGGGGATGCTCTAGCATTTCTTTGCGAGGAGCGATAAATTCAGCAATCCCGAGCCGCTGAGCCTCTTCAAAAAAGCGATCCCGAGATCCCCACGGACCAAAAATTAGATATTTCTTAACACTAACTCTCATCGGTTCTCTCTAATATTTTGAGCTCTCTTTTGAGCGTTATCTTAGCCTTTGCAACTTTTGCCTGGCCCACCGCTGCAAGCTCCTGGTCTCCCAGGAAGACCTTGATCTTTTTGATATTTGTCTGCGACTTAGGAATAAGATTCTTCTCAAAGAGATTGACTCGAATCGTCACTTGCCTAAGCTCATTTTCGAGCGCCTTTTTCTTTTCTGTAGCAATGAGTAGCTTAGCTTTGGCTATCACAAGTTGACGCATTTGGTTGACAAATGCATCAAACCAGGGAGGGGTCCCAAAAAGAGAGTAGTCAAAAGGTGCAAATTCAACATTTTCAAACTGAGGAATATCAACGCCGGCAACATTCTCATATTTTTTTTCGATCCTGACAACCTTGGCCATGTCTTGAAAATTCAAACCAACTCTCTCTGAGAGAAGAGAGGAAGAACTTGAAACAAGCAGTCGCTGATCATGGAATGCATCCCCTAAACGTACAATTTCTTGCCGCACATCATTGACTTCAGCTTGGAGCATCGCCTTTTTTAGCTGCAAGGTAGGGAGATATTTTTCGAGCTGTTTAAGCCGCGTTCTTTGGGCGCGCAGCTCATTTTTTGTCAGCTTAACCTCTGCCATCGTTCTCTAGCCGGGCCAATATTTATCAATTAAACTCTGTTTGATCCCCACCTCTTGGCGAGTAAAACACTCAGAGAGAATCTGCCATCCGAGATCTAAGGATTCCTCTAAAGGGAGGTTCACCTGCAAATTCATCATCTTTTTTTCAAAGAGAGTGGAATAGGCAATCAGCTTCTCATCCCAGCGGGAGAGCTTAAAGCCCATTGACTGCCTCTCTTTTGCTTTCTTTGAATCGGCATACAGTCGGATCATCCCATTGGCAATGTCTCCATGATCCTCTCGGGTGGTTTTTCCAATCACCTGCTGCTTTAAGCGAGAGAGCGAACCAAATGGATCGATGAAGCCCCCATGGAGATAAAACTGTCCTTCGGTGATATACCCTGTATTATCGGGAACTGGATGCGTGACATCATCACCCGGCATCGTTGTGACGCTGATAATCGTAATGGATCCGCTACCCTCAATATCGACTGCCTTCTCATAGCGGGAAGCCAGATCTGAGTAGAGAGAACCGGGATAGCCCCGATTGGAGGGAACCTGGTCCATGGTGATGGAAATCTCTTTGATCGCATCGGCAAAAGCTGTCATATCGGTCATCAAAACAAGGACATTTTTTCCAGCAATCGCAAATTTTTCCGCGCAGGCAAGAGCCATGTCGGGAGAGAGTAGACATTCTACAGCCGGATCTGTTGCCTGATGGATAAACATCACTGTCTTTTGCGCCGAACCTGACTGCTCGGCATTGTCGATAAATGCCTGATAGTCGGCAAAAGTCAGCCCCATCCCTGCAATCACAACAATATCTGCATTTGTCTGATTGGCTATGCGCATTAAAAGGGCGTTGTAGGGCTCCCCCGGAATAGAAAAGATAGGGATCTTCTGCGATTTGACAAGACAG
>Ga0207088_1205_pt1 | contig 10712 bp, 11 predicted proteins | sample Alteio_BWMinHeat_52_FD_153564 | JGI IMG/M metagenome (GOLD analysis project Ga0207088, IMG submission 153564) | Enriched cells from forest soil in Barre Woods Harvard Forest LTER site, Petersham, Massachusetts, United States -... | ecosystem: Environmental > Terrestrial > Soil > Temperate forest >... | reverse complement strand
ACGACGGCGCGCCGCGCGGCCGTGTAATCGCGATGGACATCGAACATCCGGAGCGTGCGAATTGGAAGGAGATCGTTCCGGAGAGCACCGAGACGCTAGATAGTGTCCTGATCGCCGATGGCAAGCTTCTACTGTCGTACATGAAAGATGCGCATTCGGCGGCGCACCTAGTGGGCTTGGACGGGAAAGCGATTGCAGATGTTGCGGCGCCAGGGATCGGGACGGCCTCCTGGTCCCCCGCGCGCCTGCAGGACAAGGAAATGTTCTACGGATTCGATGGCTTCACCCTTGCGCCTGGCATTTACCGCTTGGATCTCGAGACGGGGAAGAGCATGGCGATCCGGCAGAGCAAGGTGGCAGTGGATTTGTCGGCGTACGAGACTCGACAGGTGTTCTATCAAAGCAAGGATGGCACCCGCGTTCCCATGTTCTTGAGCTACAAGAAGGGCCTGAAACTGGATGGGCAGAACCCGACTCTGCTTTACGCTTATGGCGGCTTCGACGTGGCGGAGACCCCCAACTTCCGGCCGGCTCTGGTGGAATGGATGCAGATTGGCGGCGTGTACGCGCTGGCGAATATCCGTGGCGGATCGGAATACGGCGAAGCTTGGCACCAAGCCGGTATGCGGGCGAAGAAGCAAAACGTGTTCGACGATTTCATCGCGGCGGGGCAGTGGCTGATCGCGAATAAATATACGTCGACGCCGAAGCTCGCGATCTTCGGCGGGAGCAATGGCGGGTTGCTGATCGGCGCGGTGCTGAATCAGCGGCCGGATCTGTTTGGCGCTGCGATGCCGGCGGTGGGAGTGATGGATATGCTCCGGTTCCAGAACTTCGGATTCGGAACGCAGTGGGTGGGCGAGTATGGATCGTCGGAGAACCCCGAGGATTTCAAAGTGCTGCGTGCGTACTCGCCCCTGCATAATATTCGCCAGGGTGTGGAGTATCCGCCGACTCTGATTACGACTTCGGATCACGATGATCGCGTAATGCCGGGCCATAGTTTGAAATATGCGGCAACTCTGCAGCAGGCGCAGGAAGGTCCGGCGCCGATCTTGATCCGCATTGAAACTCGCGCGGGGCATGGAGCAGGGAAGCCGACCACCAAGCAGATCGACGAATGGGCCGATCGCTTCGTGTTTTTGAAGAGCGCGCTCAAAATGGGGTCGTAGTGCTGGAGCAGCCGTTTCGTCCCGAGACGCGTGTGGTGCGGCGCAATGGCGCGGTATCGCTGCGGGAGCACTCGGCGGAGATCTGTGTGGTGGGCGCGGGAATCTCCGGCGTTTCCGCGGCCATTGAAGCAGCGCGGCTCGGACGCCAGGTCATCTTGATCGATGGATTGCCGGCGCTGGGCGGGCAAGCCGTAAACTCCATCATCGGGATGATCGTTGGGCTGTTCGGCAACCCACCCAAGAACAAGCAATTGACGCGCGGGATCGCCGATGACATCATTCGCGATTTGAGTGCGACCGGCGATTTGCACGTGGTGATGGGCGGGGTGTCGCTGAACGCTCTGTACGATGAGGTCGCGCTCGGGCGGTGGGTGGAACGCAAGGTTCTGGACCTGATGATCACGCCGCTGGTAGGCGCGATCTTACGGCAGGTGCATCGCGAGGGGCGCAGGATCACGGCGCTGGAACTGTCCACACGCTATGGCGACGTCATTGTTCGAGCCAACGGATTTGTGGATGCGACAGGTGATGCGGCGGTGGTGTGGGAGGCTGGCCTGGAGTGTCAAGAGCCGGCCGAAGGGGTCATCTATGGTTCGCAGATGATCGTGATCGAGAATTTCGACGAAGCGCACAAGCCGAGCCGCCCGGATATGTCAGAGCGCATTCGAGAGCGCGGTGCATACTACGGGATGATCCGGCGGGACGGGTTCGCGATGAGTTTTCCAGGGCGCGCGACAGCGGTGGTGAATATGACGCACATCGAGAATCCGATGGATCCGTTCGCCGCGTCGAGAACTGGTTTGGAAGGCAAGGAGCAGGCCGACCGGACGATGAAGTTCTTGCGGTCTGAGTTCCCGACTGCGTTCGGCGAGGCGCGCGTGCGTTCGTATGGGCTGCCGGGCATCCGGCAGACGCGCTGGATCGTGGGGCGGCATCATCTGACGGTCGACGAAGTGCGGCAGGGCGTCAAGTTTCCTGACAGCATCGCGCGGACGGCGTGGCCGCTGGAGCAGCATCACAACGCGGAGGGCTATGTGTGGGAGCCATTCGATGGGGACCATGTGCATTACGTGCCGCTCCGAAGTTTAACCCCGCCGGATGTGGACAATCTGGTGGCCGCGGGGCGATGCATCGATGGCGATGCGACGGCGTTGTCGAGCGTGCGCGTGATGGGTCCGTGCATCGCGATGGGAGCGGCCGCGGCACACGCGCTGGATTTGGCTGGGAAGGGCAGCGTGCATGAGATCGATCTGGTGGCGCTGCGGCGGCGAGTGGCGGCGAACGTAGATGATTGATGCGCTGTGAGAAAATAGGGCCAGACGGGGCGCACTACTCTTGGTGACCAACGAACAGCTCTATCTCGATCGGCATTCCGATGCTGTTTAACGCCACGTTGATTGGGCTTGTCATCGCCTATATCAACGCTAAGATTGGCAAAGTGGAGTCAAGATTCGACGGGGTTTACGCGCGATTCGACGCCATCGATCAGCGTTTCGATGCCATCGACAGGCGTTTTGACGACATGCGCGATCTGTGGCGCGCTGAGTTGCGGCGAGTGGAAGAAGTGCTCGATGCGCGGCTAAAGCACATCGAAGATCGCGGCTGATCCGCTCCCGCGTTATCCTGTTTTTGATCTGAATCTTTCATTGTTATGGAGTTAGTTCGATTGGATCAGAAGGCGAGGGCTACGTATTGGGGACCCGCAATGGCCGATTCTCAATGCGCAGTATTCCAGTTCGACGTGAAGACAATGTCGATGCAGGGCGCCGAAGGTCCCGTGATCTTCGACAGCCTGGCTGATGCCGAGCGCTATTCCGAATACCAGATCTCAGCCACGCCGGGGGTGGGTTGCCGCATCTATGATCGTGACGGGAAGATTGTGGGGACCTTCGCGGACACACAGGTTTATGAAAGCTTCCACGGCCGGCCTGCGGCCAGGCGCAGCCTGCTGGCGGGAACCGTGTACCTCGTGATCGGCGTAGGGCTGATCATTCTGGATGTTCGGTTGGGATTCCGCCTCATCTTGGGGGCGGAGTGCGGTTCCTGTGGGTCGCGGCGGTAAAGCTAATCGACGGAATCACCGGCTTGGAGCACAATAAGAAGTAATGATCCTAGCGGACGACGAAAAGGCCATGCTGGACGGCGCGGGCGGCGTCGCCAAACAAAAAGCCATGGAATTGTTGGTGCGCTACGCTGAAGCCTTAGGGGCCGAGCGGTTCGTCGCTGCCACCAATATCACTGGCGTTCCTGGATCGTCCACGTTGTTCCTACAGAAGTATTTCGAAGAATACTCAGGCGACGGAAGTTTCGAAGCGGTCTTTTCCCTGTACGATCTGGATGCCGGCGAGGTGATGTCTGTACCGAGCGCCGCCGGGCATTGTTGCCATCTGCAGGGCGGAATGGATCTGGAGCACTGGGCCGATCTGGGGATGAGCCGCGAGGCCATGCAGCACCAGCGTGCGGACGAAGCGGAACTGGCTCGGCACGGCGTCAGAATCATGAAGACCTGCACTCCCTATCTGGCCGGCAACTTGCCGGTGATGGGCGAGCATTGCGCATGGATGGAATCGTCGGCCGTGGTCTACTGCAATTCGGTGATCGGCGCGCGGACCAATACGGAGGGCCGCGAGAGCACCAGCGCGGCGATGCTTACCGGCAAAATACCGGATTGGGGTTTTCATCGCGATGGGTATCGCCATGCCACGCACCTGATCGAAGTCGAAACCCCTGTGGAGAGTGTGATGGATTGGGGGATACTCGGTTATTTCGTTGGCGACGCTGTCGAAGAAGACAAACCTGTGCTGACGGGGGCGATCCGCCAGGCCGATCCGCTGCGCCACAAGCATTTCGGCGCTGCCGCGGCGTCGTCGGGCGGAGTGGAGATGTATCACATTGTGGGTGTGACGCCGGAAGCCGGGACTTTGGAAATGGCTCTCGGCGGACGGAAGCCTGAGGTCACGATCAAGTATGGCGCTGAGGAGCGTCGCCGCGTCTACGAAACGCTGAATGCGAATGGGCGCGATCTAAACGTTGATTATGTGATGCTGGGCTGCCCGCATGCTTCGATCGACCAGTTTCGCGATGTCGCACGAATGCTCGACGGCCGAAAGATCAAGACGCATTTGTGGATGTTCACATCGCGGGCGGTGAAGACGGTGGCGGACATGAGCGGATTCACCCAGACGATCGAGGACGGGGGCGGGCTGGTGATGACCGACACCTGCTCCGCCATCGCGCGCGCGGTTCCCAAGGGAACTAAGGTAGTGGCGCTCGATTCGGCGAAGCAGGTCCACTATCTGCCGGCCATGGTGGGCGTGCAGGCGTGGTTCGGCACCACGGAAGACTGCATCAATGCCGCGCTCACTGGACGCTGGACGGGGGAGTTGCGATGAGCGGAATTGCGCTGAATAAGATCGTTTTACGCGGGCGCGGCATCGTCGGTGGCTGCGCCGAGGGCGAAGCGCTGGTGACGCGCCAGACCATTTCCGGATGGGGCGGCATCGATCCGATGACGGGAACCGTGATTGAAACGCGCCACGAGCTGTGCGGGCAGAGCTTCAAAGATAAGGTGCTGGTGTTTCCCGGAGCGAAGGGATCATCAGGGTGGTCGAACGCGTTTCATATGACGCGGCTGACGAAATCGGCGCCGCTCGCCATGGTCTTCAATCAAATAACCACTAAGATCGCACTGGGCGCGGTGGTGACGCGCGTCCCGGCCGTGACCGAGCTGGATCAGGACCCGTTAAAGGTGATTGAGACCGGCGATTGGGTGAGAGTCGACGGCGATCGTGGAATCGTCGAAATCACCAAGAAACGCGTCTGATCACTTCGCCTTCATGTGCGCAACATCCTTTTCGTCTTCCGCGCAAATGGATTCGATCAGATCGGTATCTGGCATCAGGTTCTCGTTGAAACGAACGGTGACGGGTTTGGTGAATGTCTTGGGATCGTCAAGACGGACTTCCACGTCCAGGTGGCTGAAGTCGCGGCGATGAAAGCGCTCGGTAACTCGCAGCTCTTCGCTGTGGCTGTGACCCGCGGCGTCCAGCCAACCTTGATCGTTGAACCCAATGGTATCGACTACCAGCCAGTCTCCGTCCCATTTTCCGACCGAGTAGCCCAGCCAAGTGGGTTGTGGACCGTCCAGCTGTTTCCTCCCGTCGGTGAAGATTTGCCGAAACGAGTTGTCGAATTCATACAGCATTACTGTCACGCCCGGCGTTTGAATCAATTTGAAGGGAATGGGCCCCAGGTCGCCTTCCGGGACGCCCGCCGGGAGGCAGCGAGTGATGGGGGAGCCGCCGGGCGCAAGCGAGTGCTGGCGAAAAACGGCGGCCGCTGCGGGGAGAAGCGGCTCCTCGCCCGGTTTGAAATCGGCAAGGATGTTAAGGAAGTATTTAGACGGTATGAATTCTCCCAACCCGTTGACGCCCCCGGGAAGCAGCCGGATCAAGTCCGCGATGGGTGAGCTTTCCGCCATCCAGATTCCTGATAGGTCGGGCTTGCCGTCGGATGCCCGAGGCGCTGGTGCGGTAAGGTTCGGCTTGCCATCGGGTGTGCGTGGGGTCCCGGGCGCCGGTTGATGTAGCCATTGGGCGCGTACACACATCGGTCCGCCGATGAGCGAGAGCAAAATCCAAAGATTGCGAACTCGCATGGTCTGCCTCCCAGCCCGTTACGGCTGCTTTCTACTTGGGTGGTCTTTGGATTTATGATACGCCACCATGGACCGACTCTATAAGCGCTTGCCGCGCGCTGCTTGCCCAGCTAGCAGAAACGTGCTGGGAAACTTGCCCCGACCGCAGAGCTTGAACGATCCAAAGTCCTTGTACCATTCCCCGTTCGGCACGTCCGGATCTTGCGCCTTCCAGTCGGCAAGGGCGAGCAGGTCTTCCCAGGATACCTTCCTTTCCTTGGCGCGATCACGGAGGTGCGTCCACTTTTCGCGGGGAAGTCGCTCCCATTGGAGCTTCGGCATTCGTCAGTGACCGAGGATCAGAGCTCGGAATTCGTCCACCATTTTGTCCTCGAGTTTGGGGTCCCCGCTCGCGAGATTCTTCCTAAGCTTATTGAAGAATTCTCGCTTTCGAGCCTCCTGGCTCTCTAACCCCAGGCGCACCAGCGCAACAATTGCCTTGCTCATACTCATGTCTGACGTGTCGGCATAGTCCTCAACTTGCCGGGCGAGCGCCGAAGGAAGGGCGACGCTATATCGGGGCGCTTCAGGAACTCTGTTGGCTTTTGGGCTGCGACGGCCGCCCCGGTGCTTCAAAGGGGTGCTTGCATCCGTGCGAGGCATACATCATCATTATGCCTCACTATGCAGCATGGTAAGGCAATGGTGGTTATTGAGCTGGCTTCGCGGGCAGCTCGAACACCCACAACTCCGCGCCGCCACCCGGCGGATTCTGGATTTCCGGAACCAGCGGCGGCCACGTGATAGCGTGCGCGCCCCCATTGCCAACCACCACGGCCACGTATTGCTTGCCGTTGACGCTGTACGTGATCGGGCACGAGCTCGGCACGTCATTCAAGCGGGTTTCCCAAAGAACTTTGCCATTGGACTGGTCGTAGGCTCGAATAAAGCGGTCGAGCGATCCGTCGAACACGATGCCGCCAGCGGTCGCGAGCGCGCCTGTGGTCTGTGGCGCACGCTGCCTATCGGTCCAAACTACCTTGCGGGTATCGAGATTGATCGCTTCAAACCGGCCGTACTTGCCGTCGCCATCCAGGCGTGGCCGGATGGTAAAGCGCACGCCGGAAGAAAGGCCTCCACGCTCGCCGGGACCCACTGGAATCAGGTCCATACAGGATTCCACTAACGGCACGAAAAGAACCTTGGTATCGGGATTCAGTGCTCCCGGGATCCAGCTCTTCGCGCCACCCGCGTGCGGGCAAACTGTTTTGGTTTCGCCGTCGCCAACCACCACTTGATGGTTGATTGCCTTCGCGCCGGTGACGGGATCGATGGCTGTCACCACGTTTTGGAGTCCGAGATCCATGGAAAAGGCATACTTGCCGGTAGCTGCATCCAGGGCGTCGTAAATGGCTTCTTTCCCCGCCGTCACCACCATCCTCTTCGTCTCGCCGTTGACGGGGAGATTGATCAACTGGCGCTCGAAGGCCCAGTCGAGATCCCACTGATCGTTGGGCATATGCTGGAAATGCCAGACTAGCTTGCCAGTGTCGGGATCGAAAGCCAGCGTGGTATCGGTGTATAGCGCGTCATTATTGATGCCGGGTTCTTTCGACGGATGCACCAACGGTCCGGTGTCGTAGGTTTGCGCCGCTCCGAAAAAGACCAGGTTCAGCGCGGGATCGTAGCTGCCGGCCGTCCACACTGAAGCGCCGTTGCGTTTTTCGACCGGCAGACCATTCCAACTATTGCCGCCGGGCTCGCCAGGCCGCGCGATGGTGTAGAACCGCCAGGCTTCCTTCCCCGTGACGACATCGAGGGCCACGATCATGTTGCCGCCCGGCGCTTGGCCGACGGTCCCCACCATCACTTTGCCTTTGGCCACCAACGGGCCTCCCGTGAGCATGACGCCCGGATTTTTCGTGGGATCCATGATCTCGTGGTCCCAGGCGACCTCGCCGGTTTTGACATCCAGCGCGACGACATGCAAGTCCGAGGTGCCAACCAACAGGTGGCTGCCGTAGATCGCGATGTTGCGCTTCACCATTGCGAGGAAGAATGCGCCGGTCTTCGGAAGCTGCCGCGAATAATGCCACAGCAGGTCGCCGGTGGCTGCGTCCAAAGCTTGTACGTGGTCCGCGTAACTGTGCACGAAGATGACGCCATCGTGAACCAGCGGCGTTGCTTCGTTCGCACCCGGCGGAAGCGACCAAGTCCAAGCCGAGCGCAGCTGCGCGACGTTCGATTTGTTGATCTGCTTCAGCGGGCTGAAGCCCTGGTCATCATAGGTACGACGCCAGGTAAGCCAGTCGCTCGCCAAAGGGTTCTGTAAAGCTGCATCCGTGACGGGAGTGATCTTGTCGAGCGGATTGGGCTTGGGCGGCGCTGGAATCAGGCTGGCGAAGGGCGAGAGGCCGCCACCGGGGGAGTCGGAGGCAGGCGCGCCGGCATTACCTTTAGCGACGCTCGGGAGACTCTTCGCGTCGAGCGGAATACTGTTTGACTGAAGAATGAAAGCGGTGATCTGAAGGTAGGACGAATCGCCGAGTCCGCCAGCATTGCTGGGTGGCATTTTGGTGGTGATGTAAGTGAACAGATCACTGACGCTTTTACCGCTCCACTGCTGCTTGAATGCCGACCCCTTCACGGGAGGTGCAAACTCTCCGTCGTCCAGATTCCGGCCATGGCATCCCGCGCAATTCTGGGCATAACCCGATTGCCCTTCTGTGGCCTGAGACGCCGTGAACGTCACTTGTCCCTGGGCTTGTCCCAGAAGAGCGATCACGGCCAAAGCGCTTGGAATCAACAAGAGGTGCGGCAGCCTCCGATTCAGTTGCATGAAGTGCTTAGTTTATAACCCCGGGGGCAGCTCGATCAATAGTTGCATGCAAGACGCTTGTAACCAGATTGACATCTGATGTATATTGATCTGTAAAAAGACTCTCTAGAATTGCCGATTAGGTCAAAGGGAGGCGGGGATGCTGTTAACACGGCTGAAGTTGAGTTGGTGGCTGGCGCTGCTGGCGCTCCCGCTTGGCGCTCAATCGCGTGACCTGCACTACGAAGAGCCGCTGAGAATCGGGCTGGGAGCTAACTCGATGCCGATCGTTCTTGATCGGTCGCCGGTTCGCAAGGGGTCGGCGCGAACCATTTCGGTCGAGTTGCTGCGCTATCGGCTTTCCGCCAAGGCGCGGCACATGCTGCAACAGGCTTTGCAAATATCGGAGTCCGGCGATCACTCGGGGGCGGTTAAACAACTGCAGAAGACCCTCGCCAAGTGTCCCGATAGCGCAGCGTACGCCGATAGCTTGATCGGCGTCGAGTATTTGAAGACCAACCAGATTCCCGAAGCCATTGATGCACTGGAACGGGCCGTGCAGCTGCTGCCGCACGACGCTTCAAATCACGCGAATCTGGGGTTGTCACTGATATTCGGCGGGCACTATGATCGCGCGCAGCCGGAGCTGAAACGGGCGCTCGAGCTCGATCCGCATAACGTCATGGCTAGCCAGGCGCTGAGCGCGCTGGTGCCGGGCGACACTGCATCGAAGTAGTCTTACCGCTCCTATCCAGTTGATTGCACCTTCCTGGCGTTTGGTATCATCCAAGCTCGCGAGGAGAGTTGATGCCCAAAATTGTCCGCTTCCATCAAATCGGTGGTCCAGAGAACCTGAAGCTCGAAGACGCGCCGCCGGCACAGCCCGGCAACGGCGAAGTCAAGCTGAAAGTGAGCGCCGCTGGCCTGAATCGCGGAGAGTCCATGTACTACCACGGCATGTATGTCGAGCAGCCCAAACTTCCATCGCGCATCGGCTATGAAGTTGCCGGCGTAGTGGAAGCCGTGGGTGAAGGAGTGGACAAGAGCTGGGTCGGGAAGAAAGTGGCGACCTTTCCAGGCTACTCACTAAACCGCTATGGAGGGTTGGGTGAAGAAGCGATTGTGCCTGCGAGCGTGTTGGGCGAGTATCCGGCGAAGCTCTCCGCGGCCGAAGGAGCAGCTATCTGGATGCAATATCTGACGGCTTACGGAGCCCTGGTGATGGTAGGAGGCGTGAAGGCCGGCGACTTCGTTTCCATCCCAGCCGCGTCTAGTAGTGTTGGCCTGGCCGCGATTCAGATCGTGAAAGCCGAAGGCGCCACCCCCATTGCGGCCACGCGAAGCTCCAAAAAGAAAGCCGAGCTGCTGGCGCTAGGCGCGGACCACGTGATCGCCACAGAGGAAGAAGACTACGTGGCGCGTACCAAAGAGATCACCGGCGGCAAGGGTGTGCGGCTGACTTTCGATCCGGTGGGCGGGCCGTTTATCGAGAAGCTCGCGGCCGCGGCCGCTAATGGCGGCATCGTTTTCGAATACGGCGCTCTCTCGACCGAGCCCACGCCCTTCCCGCTGTTCACAGCACTAGTAAACTCGTTGAGCATCCGCGGTTACATTTTACTCGAAGTGACCCGAAATCCCGAAGAGATCAAGAAGGCGACGAAGTACATTTCGGACCGGCTGGCGGACGGGCGTTTTGTGCCCAAAATCGCTAAGACTTTTCCGCTGGAGCAGACGGTCCAGGCCTATCAGTACCTCGAATCCAATCAGCAGATCGGCAAGATCGTGATCACCGTTCCGTAGCAAGCTCGGCCCTATGATATCGTATGTACGTTGCCTGAGCGCACCACCATAGACGTTTCCGGGATCATTGAGCAGCAGAAGTTGGGCCGGTTCCTCAGCGGCCTGGTCCTGATCTCCTGGATCATCACGTTCTTCGACGGCCTGGATAGCAATTTGATCAGTTTCGCAGCCCCGTATTTCGGCGCCCAATATCACTTGAGCAAGATCCAACTCGGCAACATCTTCAGCATGGGGCTATTCGGCACCATGGTGGGCGGTTTTGCGCTGGGCTATTTGGGTGACCGCA
>Ga0207088_1204_pt1 | contig 10717 bp, 7 predicted proteins | sample Alteio_BWMinHeat_52_FD_153564 | JGI IMG/M metagenome (GOLD analysis project Ga0207088, IMG submission 153564) | Enriched cells from forest soil in Barre Woods Harvard Forest LTER site, Petersham, Massachusetts, United States -... | ecosystem: Environmental > Terrestrial > Soil > Temperate forest >... | reverse complement strand
GTTGGCCTGCGCTGCGCGGGCAATGGCAACCTGCCGGGCATGGTCATTAAATTGGCGCAGGAACACCAACTGGTCATGACCACCGGCATAAATGTGATCTATCAGTTGGAGCCGTTCATCATCACTCATGCGCAGTTTATTGTCAGTCATGACCATGCTTAATTCACTGAGATTTTCCAGGCTTTTACTGACAATGTTGTTGTACACGTCCATCATACTGCCGATCTCATCCGGTGTAATGTGTTTATCCTGTTTGAACGTGCTTGCAGCAGCTTTGTATTCCGTCACAATGGTGGTTTGGTCATTGATAATATCCTTTACGCGGGGATATTTTCGAACGGTAGGGCTGACGAGCATCAGGCCATTTAAAAAAGCATCATGCAAATCAAAGTTCCCCTTCGATATATTCTTGACAGAATTGTAACCATTATTGACGACTTCGTAGCCTTTATACATTTCCTGCAACATACTTTTCATCCCGGCCAGTTTTTGGTAATCTAATGCCAGTTGCTGTATGGCGTCTACAATAGTTTGGGCTTTTAACCCGGTTATATTGATAGCGCAGATGGCCAGTGTAATTCCTATTATTTTTATCCTTTTCATCGCCATTGATTTAGTTGATACCATATAATTTTTTGATAACATCCCGTTGTGTTTTATCGGCTTTACGGTCAAGTGCCAATTGATGGGTCTTATGGAGGAATGATTGAGCGAACTCGTATTTATCAGTTGTCGAACTATAAATGCGGTCAATGTTTTTGATTCGTTCTTCGTCTTTCATCTGGCTTCCCGGTTTAGCTACCGTGTTCAATTCGTCAATATCCTTATTGCAGTTATCCAACAAATTGGTATATACGCGCCGGATATAATCAATTTCATCTTTGCGAAGGATCGCCTGCTGCTTTTGCCATGATATTTCCGTTTGAAACAACGTGATAATTTCCTTCTGGTCTTTTGTAATAAGCTGAATTTTGGGGTTGTTGCTGATCGCAGGATTGATCTGTTTCAACGAATTAAAATAGTCCTGGTGCTGGTCAAATGTATTGCCCTTCAAACTTTTTGCCTTATCAAGACCATTGGAAACAACCTTATACCCGTCCTTCAAGGTTTTTAAAGAAGTGCCCAAATCTGCTACCTGCTCCAACATTACCTGAGCCTTACTTTGTGCCTTGCCTAAAAATGCGCTTAGGCATATCATGATGATAATTATGCTATTTTTCATATCCTAATTGTTTGAAAGTCCATATAACTGCATGATCGCTTGCTTGTCGTTCTTATCCTTGCTTCGTTGCAGGGAAAGCATAGTGTTATTGCTATTGTATTGCCGCAAATCGTTTAAATTCTTTTGTAGGCCATCGGACGCTTTATGTACCAGTATCAGCCGTTGCGCATCGCTCATTTGGGTTTGAAAAGAATTGACCGCTAACAGCACTTCATCCAGGTTATTTTCACTTTCCTGGAGTATGCCGCTATAGACCTGGCCCATATTGCTGATTTCGTCGGGGGTAAAATGGGTGTCCTGTTTAAACAACCCATAGGCGGTTTTATACTCCGTGACTAATTGCGCCTGCTGCTTTACGATACGTTTAACCACGTCATAATCGGCAATGACCTGCTTCACCTGTTTTAGTTCATCGTAATAGCTACTGTATAAATTCTTTTCTTTATCCAGCCAACCCGATATGTCGTTCAGATTACCTAATGCCATTTTATTCTCCAATTCCTTTTCGGCATTTTGCAGCATGATAGTCTGGTTTTGGATTTGCTGTACTTTAATATCAATAACGTTGATCGCCTTGATGATGGCCTGATTGATCAGGTCAATGATTTGCGCGTTTGCCTTTTGCATTGGCAAGAATATTATCAATATAACACCTGCCACTATCCACTTTAACTTTTTCATTGTTCTGTTTTTCTAAAGATTAAATTTGTTTGTACTTGTCCACAGTAATTTCTCCTACGCCCCATTCTTCCAGATAGAGTAATTTTTGTAAAGGATCAAAAATCAGGTCGTGCATTGGTCCTATAGAAACCAGGCAGCCACCGCCATGCCAGCTATAGGTTGCCAGCCAGGAAACATCCTTCAAATAGCTGCCATCGCAATAAAATGATTGCGCCACATAATAAATGCTTCCGCATGGAATGATCCTTATCGTGATCGACAAACGGCAATTCATTAGTTCATCCTGCCACTCTTTGATGTAGATATTCTCCATTGCTTTGAAAATGAGACTATGCGCATACCAATACTGCAATGCGGTAGCAATGGCTGACCTAAAACGGCTGATAAAATTGCTCTTTTTCATAAATTGATTTTTATGGATGATAATTATTGCTTTTCATTCACTATAGCTTCAATTCCCTTTTGTATACTGCCATATTTCTTCGCATACTGCACGACCTTTACTTTTTCTGTTTCCTCAGTTGTATAGGCCAGGTATTCTTCAGGTGACACTTCTGTACGGTAAACTTTGGAAAGCATACCACCTAAGCTGATAAAAACTTCCTTGTATTTCCGTGCAGGGTCATTGGCTTTATTGACCGATAACACTAATGCTTTTTCCTTATCGGTCAGGCCAAGCAGTTCCTGTATCTGGTCAAATTTGTTTTGGTATTTGGATTGATCGAGCAATATTTTACAATCACTATTATTAATGATCGCCTGCTTTACTACCGGGGAACTGATAATATCTTCAACTTCCTGTGTCACCACGATCGCTTCACCAAAGAATTTCCTAACCGTTTTAAAGAGGTACTTGATGTATTCAGCCATACCCTCTTTGGCAATCGCTTTCCAGGCTTCTTCGATCAAGATCATTTTACGGACGCCCTTCAGCTTGCGCATCTTTGATATAAATACTTCCATGATGATAATGGTCACCACCGGGAAAAGAATAGGATGATCCTTCACATTATCCAGCTCGAATACAATAAAGCGTTCTTTTAACAGATCGAGGTTTTCGGTGGCGTTCAGCAGGTAATCAAATTCGCCACCGGAATAATAAGGGCGCAAAACGTACAGGAAGTTATCTATGTCAAAATCACGTTCCTTGACTTTATCCTTTTGCAGAATAGCCACAAAATCGTTTTTCAGGTACTCATAAAAAGTATTGAAACATGGGAAGATGGATTTGTTCTTTTCGAGTTTATCAAAATATCCTTGCAGGGCATTGGATAAGGCCACATATTCCGACCTGCCAAATATCTCGTTATCCTTTTTCCATAAGGCCAGCAATAACGTTTTAATGCTCTCCTTTTTCTCTGTGTCGAGGTGGTCATCAGCACCGATATAAAAAGGGTTAAACTTTATCGGGTTCCTTTCATCATAAGTGAAGTAATAACCATTCACCATGTCACACAACCCCTTATAGCTATGACCAACATCAACAAGGACAATATGCGTCCCTTGTTCATAATAAGAACGCACCATGTGGTTCGTAAAAAAGCTTTTACCGCTACCCGATGGCCCCAGGATAAATTTATTGCGGTTCGTACAAATGCCTTTCTTAACGGGTTCATCGGAAATATCCACATGCACGGGGTTTCCAGTAAGCCTGTCACCTAAACGAATGCCTACAGGGCTTAATGACGAGCGGTAATTGGTTTCGAGATTAAGAAAGCAGATTGCTTGTTCCGCAAAAGTGTCGAACGTATCATTCATCGGAAAATCCGCTTCATTGCCCGGAATACCTGCCCAATAGATTTGCGGTGCGCCAACCGTTTCCTGTTTAGCAGCCGCGTCCATTTGAGCTAAAGCCGAAGACACAAGGTTTTTAATTTCCTTCAGTTGTTCTTTTTGATCTGTCCAAACCAATACATTAAAGTGCGCCTTAACCGGTAATCTTTGCTGACTGATCGCTTCGTTCAGAAAATCATTTGTTGCATCCATCGCAATCATATTTTCACGGGAGTAAGCCGCTAAAGATTGCAGTCGTAGCCGCTTGCTTTCCATCTTTTGCAGGGTTTTGGTACTATCCTCAATAAAAATGTATTGATTGTAAATATGGTTGCACGGCAGCAGTTGCCCTAACGTAGAAGCAAACCCAATACTGAATTTGGTTTTGTCCGTGCAATATTTATCATAGTTAATGCGCGACCCGCATAGTGCAGGCAAATCGGCGGCATCGCCCAAAGTATATAACTGGCAATGCTGGTCGCCAACTTGAAGGCCGTCGCCAAACATAATATCCTTGATTAAAAATGAATCTTCTTTTTCCGACAAGCTGCAATACCGCTCCACTAAGCCCATTTTACGGCTTTGGCTCATCAGCTCATCGTCCTTCAAACGCGTTAATTGTGCAAAACCGCTATCTTCCAGTATTCTTTTAAACTGCCCCACAGCATCTAAAAAATCCTCTAATAACAATGGATTTAATGTTTGCTGAGGAACAATCGTCCTGCGCAGCAAATTGGAAAACAGGGAACTACTTAACTTGCGGCCAGCCGGTTTTTTCGTCAGCAGGATATAGCAGGTATGTTTTAAAAAAGGCCGCTCATTAAAAAATCGTTCGCTACTCCTGGATAGAAAGCTGGTATCAGCTTTTTCAAAGTCTGGCTGGTACTTACTATCTATAAACCAATCCTGTTTATGAAATACTGTTAGCTTAGGCAGTAACTTGATCGCCTTTATCCATGCCTGATGGAATGCCTCATATTCCTGGTCAGAAAGTGTAAATAATTCGGGCAATTCAACCTTAAATACAACTGTAATATCTCCCTGTTTAGACAGGATACAATCATGCTCAACGCCCATTATGGGTAATATATATTCTATCTTTTTTTCCATAGCCTTATTTGTTTTTACAATTTCTTTCCACGCCTGATGCGCGTTTTTGGGCGGTTATTTATTTTTATCACATGCCTTTCTAACAGCTTTTTTTGATTCCGTTGAATGATCCGTTCAATGGGTGTATAGTTCCACGGAATTAGCTTCGATTTCATATTCGCAATGGGTGGATACTCGCGCAAAGTTCTGATCTGGTCTAAGCCATATTCTCTTGCGAACCCTATAGGGTCTAATTGAGGCACGGTCGGAATTTCGACAACTACAACCCCTTCAGGGATTGCGGTAATAGTTCGCTCATCAAGCGCAACACATTTATGGCGTTTGGGATCATAGGCAAAATATAAGTATTGGAAACCGTCTTCAATGTCAATGCTTGGAATTGTATCAAACGCTATCCCTGCCGTTTGAAGATCATCTTTGGGACGCAGGCATCCCATGCGTATATCTACAATAAAAGAATACCCTTCTATTTCGATTACCGGTAATTCACCCATTTCACGACGCTTCACCAAATCCTGATTTACGATGATTTCGTAGTCGGTTTTACCTGTTAAAGAATCTAAATCACATCCATAGCGTTCCGCCATTCCAACCGGGTCAAGATTGACCATTTGCGGAATTTCCACCGTAATACCACCGCTATTTGAATCTGCAATGTTCCTTTTTTGAGGATCATAGCTGAAAGAATAATGTGTGCCATGATCTTTTAAATCGAAAAAATAAATGTCATTGAGCATATCCCGCATATCAGTGAGCCGCTGCCAGTCTACATCTACAAAAAATTCAGCGCCTTCAATCTTTATTTTGGGGATGTCTCTTACCTTAAACTGTAGTTTCTTTTCCATGATTATTTAATCTTAATTTCAACAAATACTTTCCTGCTGTTTATTTTAATAACTTTTGGGATGCCCCGCTTTGCCGTAGCTTTCATCATACCATGTTCTCCATATTTATTACTCATGGCATAAACCTTAATGAACAGTACAGTTCCGGCAATTAAAACAATTGCTATACACACGATAGAGCTTATTCCGATAATGTACATTACTGCAAAGAGTATCAGCAGCCCTAACAACCCGCCGCCTAAATACCAGATATATTGCGCTCGAAGCCCTTTGAACTCGATGCTTTTATTAATGCCTTTATTGACTTGATAAATACTGTTTGTCATGACTATAATTTGGGGCCTTTCCGGCGTTTTGTACCTTGTTTATTGTTTTGCTGCTGCTTCTTATCCCTTAAAGACTTTTGAGGATTCTTAACCAGGTCAGCTAATTCCTGGCCTGATGGAACGACGGCGAACACAATGTGCCCCGGCAATTCTTCAAAGGGACTATAGCTATCCAGCACATGTGCGAAAGGCACATTCTTAATGGTCTTGTCAAAAAAGAATCCGGTTTGTCCGGCTTCGAATATCTCTTTGAAATCAATGCAATTCCAACGGTTAGCCAATTCACGGAATCTGTTGTGTATATCATCTATATAAAAGCTGGTGTCCGCAATGCTGATAATAGGCTGTGATAGTTCAGCTAAAGTCAATGCCGGAATTTTACCTTCTCTGACAAGCGTAGCCATACCTTGTGGATCTATTGCACCAATGGGCCTGATCCATACCCACGCCAGGTTTTCACCTAATTCATTTTCCGGTATGTTCCAGCGTCCATGCAGGATATTTTTTGTTTCCCGGTTAAACAAAAATTCATGATGGTCATCGAAGGTCACCATCGCCTGTGTGCTGATACGATTATCGGGATTACCAACTTCTATAAGTTCTGAATTGATGGCGTCTGCATAAAACTTAATGCCAGCCACATCTACTTCCGGTAATTTTCTGTTTGGTAGCTTTTCCATAATCATTCATTTAGAGTCCTAACCTTTTTCTCTTTTTTTGTTGCGAATGTTGAGACAATACAATTGCGTCCTTTAAATTTTTTACTGGTTTATTTGATGGGGACAATTGGATGATCTGCCCTTTATCTGTCTTTATTATTTCCTTTGTCGGCTCATCCGGCGTTAAATCCAATTGGCCGGATTCCTTTAGATGTTTTTCTTCCAATTTTAGGGCGATCTGCCGTTCAAGGCTGGAAAGGCTGGTTTTCATTTCAGCCAGTTCTTTTTCGTTTTCAAAAGGTTTATTTACAATCTGTTGCAGTATTTGAACCTCCTTGTCTAACTCGCCGATCTTTTTGACGTACTGTTCTTTAATTTCAGTTACGCGATCAATGGCGTTCAGGAAGTAACGTGCGGCAAGTTTCGGATTATCGACATTTGGATGGCCGTGATTGATGGTATATTTTATTCCGGTTTCAGGACGTTCAGCATAAAATGCATTGAATTTGCGTTCAGCCCATCCATACTCAGCCCAGTATCTCTCACTTTGTTGCTGTACATAAAGATTGAAACCATATAAACTGCCTAATTTCATTTCCTGTCCAGGTTTCCATTTAAAATATATTTGCAGCAGGTATTTACCGAGGACTTCGGAATCTGCGCTTTCGAAGCGCAATAATTGGATGGGGTTTACTTTTGCACCCTCCTTGTCGGTCATTAATTGGCCTTTATAAAAACTTTCATCTACCGATAATTTATCAACAAGAACTGCGTGCTTTTCCCGGTCTGACTTAAACTCCTCTAATTGTTTATTAGCACGAGACTGTTCCCTGAAATGTGCCTTCCTTAAACCTTCCGTTACAACTATCTTTTTTTCCAGTTTTGCTTTTTCAAGTAAGGAGGTATCGCCTGAAAGGATGGCGATGTATTCCGAGAAATTCATGACGCCTTGTTCATCTATGGCTCCCTCGTCGATGGTACGGACGTTAAGGTTGCCATTTTTCATTTGACTGATGAAAATCTGCTTATTCTTTAACAGGTTAAACTTATAATTGTCCAGAGATTGCTCAACTGCATAAATATAGTTCCGCACTTTATTGCCTAACAGTTTTGCCAGCCAGTTACCCTTTCTTACGCCGCGACCGTTCCTTTGTTCCAGTTCAGAAGGCTTCCAGGGTATGTCGAGGTGGTGCATAGCAACGACTCTCTCTTGTATGTTCAATCCTGTACCGGCCTTATAGGTGCTGCCGATCAATATCCTGATCTCACCGCCATTGAATTTCCCGAGAAGGTCTATCAGTTTTTCTTTTTCATAGTCATGGATAAAGGCGATCTCCGATGGGGGTATATTAAAATCCCTGACCAGCTTTTCTTTGAGCGCATCGTAAATATTAAATCCATTAGGCTTAGGTGTTCCAATGTCGCAAAAAACGATCTGTGTACCTTTCTGTGCATCGCTTTCTTTATATTCTTTATAGAGGTTCCGGGCGCATACATTGACCTTACTATCAGGATGGTCTTCATAAGAACTGGCGATCAACCGCATGTCTGTTGCCATCTTTTTGGCATAGTTGGTAGCTATAAGCATCTTTGCTTTTTCCTCGTTTTCGGACAACGGTGCCCTTCCGATCAGCCTTGCATCACCCGTTACCGCAAATTCCATTAGCTTTTTGATAAACAACTGCTGGTCAGGAGTAGGCTTGATGTTGACCAACCGTTCATCCATTTGGGGCCGATCCAATCCGACCTGCTGTGCTGTCTTATAATCGGTGATCTCATTATAGAACATCGCCAGCTCCGGCACTTTGATAAAGTGCCGAAAACGTTCTTTAGCAATAATCCTGTTAGTGACCGAGAACTCGAAGTCAGTCGTTTTACGCGCGAATACAGCCGCCCATGCGTCAAAATTCACTATTCGTTGCCGTTCCATTTCTTTCGGGCGCAGGTATTTAAATATCAGGTACAGTTCAGTCAGTGAATTAGAAATGGGTGTTCCCGACAAAAAAGTAACGCACAGATCTGCATCAAAGCGTTTTTGAAGGGTACGGACAGCAAAAAGCATATTAAGCGCTTTTTGAGCACCGGTTATATTACCGAGACCCGAAACGCGCTGATGCCTTGTCGTGAAAGTCAGGTTCTTGAACTGATGGGATTCATCCACGAAAATGTGATCAATGCCCAACATATTAAAGTCAATACCTTGATCTTTCTTGCTATTGATGGCTTCCAACACATTTTTCAGCTTAATGCTCAGATTATTCTTTCGGATTTCCAGCCCTTTAAGCTTTGACTTACTGGCATCGCCGGTCAATTCTTTGTGCGTGTCCAGGTCACGCTGTACATTTTCCAGTTCGGCCTGGAAAATATCACGCTGAACTTCAAGCGACTGCCGTATTTTAACGAACATATCGTGGGTAATTATCACACAGTCCCAATTGTTGTTCCTGATTTCGTGAAGCAACCGCATCCGTTGTTTAGGCGTAAAATCGTCTTCGTCCACCGCCAGTATCCTGGCTTGCGGATAAGCTCTACGGTAGTCTTCTGCTATTGATTTAAAATTTGCTTTAAGCGCAAGGATCATGGGCTTGTGGATAATGCCCAGCCGTTTCATTTCCTGAGCGGCAAGAACCATGATGAGTGTTTTACCGACCCCGACTTCATGATCGATCAGCGCACCCCGATTCTGTATGATTCGCCAGGTCGCGTTTTTTTGTGAGTCGTATAGTTTCGGTATGCCCAGCTTTTCTAAATGGAAACCGGGAAAAGTCAGGTGGCTGCCATCATATTCACGCAGCACATAACAATTGAAAATATCATTATAGCGTTGCTCCAACGCTTGTTTATCGGCATTTGGTAAACGTTCCAGCCATTCGATAAACTGCTTTCGTATATTTTCAATTTTTTGATGGGCAAGCTGTGTGGCCTCACTATCCGGTAAACGGACTTTTTGCCCGTCTCTTTCCGTTTCGTAGGTATAATAAGGCGTAGTGTTCTCCAGCGCATGTTCTAATATGGTATTGCCATAAGTACGCTTTCCACTTTTAGGCGATATAGCATACTCCGTAGTTACTTTAGCATTGCGCTGTTTGGTATCTACGCTAAAGCTGTCTAAAGAAGAAAAATAGCTGACGGTCGTTGTACTATCAAATAGTTCCGTGGCAAAATGGCTATAGTAAGATTCTGGAATCCAGCGCTCTCCAAGATTAAAGTCCAATAATTCAAAAGGGATGCGTTCAGGTTGTACCTGCCTGATCGCTTCGAGGCTTAGGTAATAATACTTGTTAGCAGGATTAGCTTCAACCTTGCTTTCTGCAATTGATAGCTTAATACCGACATTGCCTGATAAATACTGGTCGGCAGTTTCCCATTCATCATTGGCAGGATTGAAATAAATTTGGTGGCTTAACCCGGCAATAACTTCATCTGCGGAGAGGCCGGTCACTGCCTCGATATAACCAATATCAACTTTGCCCCGGTCGTTCAGGCAACGTGCCAGTGCTTCCAGCGGGTCATCGCTTTTAAATTCTTCCGCCTTTCTGTGGATCGTATCCTGTAAAAAATCAGATTTGATAAAGCGCACTCCGTCTCGCAACTCTAATGAGGCCATGACCTGCAACCCGAATGCGCGGTCTTCACTAAGCAGCCTTTTATTTTGTGGCAGGTTCAGATTGCCAAATGGCCCAACAAACCTTTCATACTGCTCATTTAACTGTTTGCGTAATACGTCGTCATCGGGTTTTTCGAGCAACTCAAAATACCCATCCCGCAAAGAAGTGTAAATGCGATACAGGTCAATGCTACGTTGCAGGGGATGAGGGGTGAACTTTGCATGGCCATGCTCATGGTCAACTTCTGATAAGAGACCCGTATGACCATTATGGACTACAAGTGTCCCATCTTCATACCACGGACGGATTTCTTCAAAAAACTGTACTTGCTGCTGCCTCAATCCGAAAGCATCCTTGAGGTTTTCATCTCCCGTATAAAGGTATTGGTAACCAAATTTCGACATTGCAAAAGCCAGTTCTTTTAACTCCTTGTGCAACTTATCTGCTGATAGCCATGCATCGGACACCGGGATCTCCTTGACGTTAGAATTCA
>Ga0207088_1203_pt1 | contig 10787 bp, 9 predicted proteins | sample Alteio_BWMinHeat_52_FD_153564 | JGI IMG/M metagenome (GOLD analysis project Ga0207088, IMG submission 153564) | Enriched cells from forest soil in Barre Woods Harvard Forest LTER site, Petersham, Massachusetts, United States -... | ecosystem: Environmental > Terrestrial > Soil > Temperate forest >... | reverse complement strand
CTATAATAGTAAGATCAAGACTGTTTGGCACGGTTTCCATCCGGCCGCGTATGCTATGCAAATTTTTTAGCGTCTCCGCGGATTTTTCCAAAGATACGCCGAGCATATTGGCACAGGCCGCGGCTAAGGCTCCATTTTGCGCGTTAAAATCCCCAAGCAAATCTAGACTGAATGGGACGCCATCAAGATTAAATTCTGTGGTCGCGTCGCCAGAAGCCAAAGCCGCGTGGTAAACTTTATTTGCCCCTCTGACAACAATATTTTTAAACGTAACACCAAATTTTTCATCAGCCGAAAAACTAATAAACATTCCGGACATCGGGTCGTCTAAATTTACGCCAATCATCTTTTTTGGAAAAAAACTTTTTTTTGATGCTGACTGTAAAGCCAAAAATAACCTGCTCTTGGCGGCCTGATAATTACCATAGCTGCCGTGCGCTTCTAAATGGGCGTGAGATAAATTGGTAAAAACAACTACATCAAAATTAATCCCCAAATGCCGGTTCTGTGCCAAGCCTTCCGAGGTACATTCGACAATTCCATAGCCGCAGCCAGCGGCAGACATTTTTGCCAATTGTTTTTGAAGCAGCCATCCGCCCGGCATAGACAACCCATGCTTATTCAAATAATCAGCATGTCCGTCAAAAAAATTCACGGTAGTAATATAACCGCACTTCTTACCATCGGCATTCAGAATATGCGAAATCATGGCCGCGGTAGTAGATTTCCCGGCCGTGCCGGTAATGCCAATAACTACAAGCTTTCGGCTCGGCCTGCCAAAATAAACATCCGCAAACATAGCAACAAAACCATGATAATACGGACGGACAAATTTTAACCAGGAATCCGGGATTAAATCCTTAAAGAATGGCATAATTATATTATAGCCAAAAAATGGGAAATATCATATAATTAAACAAACAATTCCGGTGGAAACAAAAATCCAATGCCTAGCTCAAAAATTGCCCAAAAAAAATTAAATACCAACAGCCAAGCCGCATCTGCCGCTGAGGCGGGTTTAAAATATCAGAATACAACTGATGGCTGGGGTCTTAGGGCCGATTTTGACGATGAGCACCTGGTTTTTTCCGGGGACTTTAACAAAAGATCTATATGGCAAAAAATTGTCGATTTTTTTATTCCTCCCAACTTCGCTAAAGCTTCGTCGGGCAAGAGGAATGGCGGTGAAGATATAGACGTTTATAATTTATTCAGTAAAAACGCCAAGGATGCCTGGAACCAGAGTTATAATATAGCAAAAAATCAACGCCGGGATGTGGGCGAGGAGGCAATTTTTTTAGCTCTGATTGGGGAGAGCTCGGTAAAAAATCTGTTAGCTAGGATGAAAGTCGATGCTGGAGCGGCGGCAAAATTAATCAGCAATTATTTAATGCTTGGGCCAATCCCGACCCCAAAGACAGTTAAAAAAATCCCGTTTGAAGCATTTAAGCTGGCGGTAAAACTCCGCGGCCACAAAATTGGCAGTCTAATGCTGCTCGGCGCGCTGCTTAATGCCACACCCGAGGAAAATATTTTGCAGGCGATTTTTAGCAACGCCGGTTTGACTATAGACAAATTAGAAGTTTTGACGGTTTGGATCGTAAACTTAGGTTACGAATTTCCGCCCAATTCCAAAAATGCCAAACTGCTTTACTGCTGCCTGCAGGCCGAGAGCCTGGAACAACACTTTGGTTACTTCTTTGAATTCCCAGCCATAGAAGCCGCGGTAAACTTAAGCTCCGGCCAGAGTTTAAAAGACTTGGAGCATAAAAAAGCTTTGCGGATTTTGGTAAAAGCGGGCTCGCTGGCTAGGGGTAAGGGAACAAAGGTTATTACGGAAAGTTTGGTAAGGCAAGCAGCGAATTGAAAACTGCGCCTTCACCCCTAACCCCCTCCTTCCCCTCGCCCGTTCGACTCTGCTCAGGCGACCTTGAGTGCAATCGAATCGGTTGCCGCGTCGGGCCGAGTAGGAACGCACGAAAAATCTCCCATCAGCGGGAGATTTTTTTTCGCAGTTTATTTAGAGCGCGCATGGATTTATAAATTTTATATTGAAGACCGTTCTGAATGACATCATAAGCGCCAGGATAGGTGGTCTCCCGACCACCAAATCCAAGCTTGAACCTCACAAACCCCGGCATGTCTCCTGCCGAAGTTTCTATTCCCCAAAAATCATAAGCAGTAAAGCCCCCGGTTTTAGCATCCAGCATAGCCTGCCAGTGGAGCAGATACGGCGCCATAATATTTTTGTGGGCGTCGGATGAACCGCCAAACAAATAAGTCCTGGTTTTAGCAAAATCTAACATTATACCGCTTGCCAAAAGTTCTTTTTGGTAGAGCGCTTTATAAATATGCGATTTAAGGTCACTCTTGTTGTTCCGCACCGCGAAAAAATCGACCAGCTTGGCAAAATATTCCCTATCCTGCGCCAGATACCCCTGGCGCTTGGAGGTCTGGTACATTAATTCCAAAGATTCTTTGGTAAACAACCCCTTGCCAATAGTTAACCCAAACTCATCCTGCGCCTCTACCCCATGCTTTTGAGCAAGCTTAATATTGTAACGGGTCTTGTGACGCATTTCCGCCATTAGCTGGTCTTCAGTCTTTGTTAAATCGATGACTAAAGTTTTCGCGGGCTGGATGTTTGGGGACTTCTTAGCTGGTAGCTGGTAGCTGGTAGTTGGTAGCAAGGTAGACTTTGATTCAACGCGGATAAAAACAGCTTCTGGAAATTTCTTTTGTAATTCTTCGATTATTTTTTGTTGCATTCCGACCGACGAGCGCGGCCGAGGAGTGGAGGAATCTATAATCGGGCCATAGGGGATGTAAACATAATATTTTCCCAGCGGCAACGGCATAACAATTGTTTGCGCCGATCCCACAGTCCGTCCATCGTCATCCGCAATAAAAAATCTCCCAACCTTCCTCCCCAGTTTTTCTTGCCAGCTCCCCCACTCCCACGACTGCAAAAAACTGCCGCTTTCCTGGGCGGCAACAAATTGGTTATATCTTTCTTTATCTGATAATGATAATTCTATTAGGTTCATTGTATTCCTAAGTGTGTCATCCCGGCCGAGTGCGGCCTAGAGCCGGACACAAGAAACAACCTACTTTTTCCCTAAAAACTTTAATGCTTGTTTCAACTGTTCCTTCTCCGGCAAGCTATGGTCTAATTTATTTAGCGCTTCCCTAACCTCGCGCTGCGCATAACCAAGTGCGGTTAAGGCGTCAAAGACGTCCGATGTCGCGGTCGCGCCGGGAGTGGAAGCTAAAACTCCAATTTTATTTTTTAATTCCACGATAATTTTTTCCGCGGTTTTAGTTCCAACTCCAGCTACGCGCGTAAACGCTGCCGCATCCTGGTTGGCAATAGCGGATTTCACGGCGTCAACGGAAGCCGATGAAAGTATAGTCAATGCCACCTTTGGCCCTACCCCACTAACCGTAATCAACATTTCAAAAAACTGCAAACTCAAAAAATCCGGTAACCCAAACAACGCCTGCCCGTCATCGCTAACCTTCATATAAGTATAAAGCCTCACCTCCTCCCCTACCTTGTTCTCTATATTCTCCGGCGTCACAAAAACCTTATAGCCGATATTGTTGGTTTCGACTATAAGATAAGTTAAGCCTTTTTCTAGGATGGAGCCTTTTAAATAAGAGATCATAGTAGATTCCCTAAATTTAATTGAGAACCCCTAAATGAACCGTGCTCGCGGATTTCCCGCGCGCGGCTCTGCCATAAGTGACGTTCACCAAGTGTTGTATAAAGCATAAGTAAGTTTAGGTTTAGGTAAAGGGTGGGTTTCCAGGTATTGGTTAAAACTTTCCCAGTTCCAGCTGGATTTCTGGCTCCTGCGATTAGTCCACTTAAAGGTTAACTTCCGTGTCTGGCGGTAGTGGCAGTTAATGCCGTCAAAGTTGCCGCTGAGTCCATAGTAGTTGTAATGACCCTTGAGCTTAGATGATAGGAGCTTCCAGATATCCTCTAGATTAAGCTTGCTTCTGACTGTCTTGAGCCACAGGTTTAAGGCCTTTAGACTGAGGTTAGATTTCTTGTCACTGGTTTTAATCTTCAGGGCAAACCTGCCATCTTTGGTCTGGCCGCGGTAATGGGTAAACCCTAAGAAGTCAAAGGTTTGGGGCCTGCCTCTTCCCCGTTTGTTGATGTTTTCCTCCGCAAACCTGCCAAATTCCAGTATGCGGGTTTTGTCCTCAGCCAAAGTTAGGCCAAATTGGGCGAATCTTTCCCTAATGTCTTTAAGTACCGCTTGGGCTTCCTGCTTGGTCTGACAGCCGATGACAAAGTCGTCGCAATAGCGGATTAGCTGGCTGTAGCCGGTAAATTGTTTCTTCTCCTTGACTTCAAACCATAAATCCAGAACATAGTGCAGAAAAATGTTGGCCAGAATGGGGCTGACAATGCCGCCCTGGGGCGTGCCTTGTGTGCTTGCTTCCATTCTGCCCTCAGCCATTACTCCCGCTTTGAGGAATCTCCTGGCTATCCAGAGGAAGTTAGGGTCTGTTACCCTCTGCTCCAGGCACTTTTCCAACCATTGGTGGTTAACGTTATCAAAGAATCCTTTGATATCAGCATCAATTATCCAGTTGACCTTTTGGCCCATAATCATGTGGTTGACAGCGGCAAGAGCCTGGTGGGCACTACGCTTTGGCCTAAAGCCATAGGATAGGTTAAGAAACAGCGGTTCAAACAATAATTCCAGTATCTTGGCACAGGCTAACCGCAAAACTTTGTCAATAACCGTTGGTATGCCCAAAGGGCGGAGTTTGCCGTTGGCTTTGGGAATAAAGACTCTCCTAACAGGCTGAGGACGATAACTGTGGCCTTTAAGGCTTGTTACGGTTTGGGTTAAGGCCTGCTTAACTTCTTCCTCTGAGTAGCTTTCCACGGTACGCTTGTCTACACCAGGTGCCTCGCGCTTTTCCAGTTCATAAAAACAATCTAATAGGTAATCTAGATTAATCAGGTGAGCTAGAGAGGTAAACTTTAACTTTTTGTCTCCTAATGCTTTCTTGGCTATGAGAGTAAGTTTGAATTTCGTGGTATTGTCCACTTCTGAGCTTGGCACAAAATTTAGTCCTTTCTCCCGTATCATTTAGACAGTCCCTTCAAGTCCCCGTCCCTCTGTTTGGGCTTGGGGTCACCAGGCGTTACCCTGGCTACGCCTTTACTACGAACTGTTCAGACTTCTGGTGCCAACCGCTATTAATCTTACGATTTTCTCATTTGACTGATAGCGACCCTGACCGACCATTACTTTTAACTGCGGGGAACGGGGCAACAGACCTCCCAAGTTCCGGTGACTATATTCTTCTTACCATGCCGTGGACTTTGACCCCGCCAGCCTCATAGCGTTCTAAACCCTGCCGAATGTTAGAGATATTGCCTTCCCCATATATGAACTGGGTCGGCTTGCTGGGAATATATATGGTTTCGGGGCTCAATACCTTCACTTGCGTTACGGCCTGATAAGTCCTTTCCTTTCGCTTCACCAACACCATCACTGATGTTAATGGAAAGATCCGTACTGCCCTGTTGGTTAGACTTTGAGCAGGTTGGATTTGTTGTACCAACTTACAGTCATCAGCTTATCTTGGCGCACTCATACTACCATTCTAGCATATATAACAAATTGACAAAAAATGCTATAAATGTTATACAGATATAAAAAGGAGGCGTACTTTGCCAGAAAAATACCGCCAAGGCCATAAGCCTTTCGTTTTCGTACCAGCCGACCGCAGGTTCCTAAGCAAAATCCCTAGCAGACAGCAGAGGGCCATGGTAACCCTTGAGAACTCTTTCACGGCCACAGTCATGAAGCCCGCTAGGGAATCTACGTTAAGTAGAGCAATTACGCCCGAAATACGCCAGCTCCTGGAGGAGATTCTGGCAAAGGTTTCAGGCAGCAGACCCCTTAGCTTTACTCAAGCAAAAACCATCACGGCCGGTCCCGGACATTTCGAATTCCGTGAGACCATGCTGGCCGACATAACCACGCTCGCAAGAACTCTGTGCACATCTGCACAGGAGTTACCCCTTCCGCTTCTCGGTGGGGCAAGCTACCTCCGACACGTTCTTGGATGCTCCTCGTGCGTCGGAGCTCTGCGAGTGCAAGAATTAGGCCTGGCGAAGGCCAAACCGCAATAATACAAACATGCTGTCCCGCCCGCAAAGACCCTCAGACCGGCGCTCGCCCGACACGAGCGCCGGTCCTTTTTTTTGTTTAGGGTTGATGATATGATATAAACCCATGAATAAATTTAAACTACACTCCAAATTTAAACCCGCGGGCGACCAGCCAAAGGCTATTGAAGGGTTAATCAAATCCATCGAATTCAAGCGTCGGTATCAAACCTTACTCGGGGTTACGGGATCGGGGAAGACTTTTACTATGGCTAATTTAGTCCAGCATTTTCAAAAGCCGGCATTAATTATTAGCCACAACAAAACTTTGGCCGCGCAACTAGCGGCGGAGTTTCAGGAATTTTTTCCGGAGAACGCGGTACATTATTTTGTATCTTATTATGATTATTACCAGCCGGAAGCTTACATCCCCCGCTCGGATACTTACATAGAAAAGGATACGCAGATTAATGAGGAGATTGACCGTTTGCGCAACGCGGCTACGCAGGCGTTGCTATCGCGAAAAGATGTGCTGATTGTGGCGTCCGTTTCCTGCATTTATGGTTTAGGTAATCCGGCCAATTATTTGGAACTTTCTTTAAATATAAAAAAAGGCGAAAGCTTTAAACGGGATAAACTTTTAAGGCGGCTGACGGATTTACAGTACCATAGGAACGATTTGGAACTGGAACGCGGAACATTCCGGGCTAAGGGTGACGTGATGGAAATTATTTTGTCTAGTGAAGATACCATCATTCGCATGGACTTTTTTGGTGATACTCTGGAGAAGATTGAACGGCTGGATGCGGTTTCCGGACATAAGATAGAAGAGCTGGATGAATTTATAATTTTCCCGGCCAAACATTTTGTGACGCCGGAGGACAAAATGAAAGACGCTATAGAAAATATCCGCCTGGAGCTGTCAGAGCAACTGCAAAAATTCAAAAAGCAAGGAAAAGTTTTGGAAGCCGCGCGCCTTGAGCAGCGCACCAATTTTGATCTTGAGATGTTAACCAATACGGGTTTTGTCGCGGGTATAGAAAATTACTCCCGCCAAATGGAAGGCCGGGAACCGGGAAGTAGTCCGTCCACGTTGATAGATTATTTTCCGGATGATTTTTTGCTCTTTATAGACGAGTCCCACCAAAGCGTGCCACAAATTGGGGCAATGTATGAAGGCGATAAATCCCGCAAAACCACTTTGGTAGATTACGGCTTTAGGTTGCCCAGTGCTTTGGATAATCGCCCATTAAAATTTGAGGAATTTGAAAAGAAAATTAACCAGGCAATATTTGTTTCGGCCACGCCGGCGGAATTTGAAATAGAACGGAGCCTAACGCAAAAAGATACAAAATTTACTACAAAGTCTCACAGGACGGAAGAGCAAAATGCTGATTTTGTATCTAACCTTGCCAAATTAAAATCAAAAGCGCTAAATCCGCCTGCTATAGTTGAACAAATCATCCGTCCGACCGGACTTTTAGATCCCACGATAGAAATTATACCTATAAAAAACCAAGTTGATGATTTAATTGAAAGAATTAAAGAAACTATCCAAAAACATCAGCGAGTCCTAGTGGCTACGCTAACCAAGCGGATGGCCGAGGAACTTACAGAATACTTAAAAGAAGATGGGATAAAAGTCCAATACCTCCACAGCGACGTGGATACTTTTGAACGTTTGGAAATTTTACGCGATTTGCGATTGGGTGTGTTTGATGTTTTAGTTGGAATCAACCTGCTGCGTGAAGGTCTGGACTTGCCCGAGGTTTCCCTGGTCGCGATATTGGACGCAGACAAAGAAGGATTCTTAAGAAGCGAAACTTTCTTTATGCAAATGATGGGCCGCGCCGCGCGTCACTTAGAAGGCCATGTAGTTATGTATGCCGACAGAATCACCGACTCAATGGAAAACGCCATAGACGAAACCACAAGACGCCGCCTGCTCCAGACTGCCTACAACAAAAAACACGGCATAACCCCCCAAGGCATCCAAAAAGCCATAGCCGACTCGCGCCTGTCCGGCAGTAAAAAACAAATTGAAGACGAACAAGAGCGCAAAATCGACCCGGCCAAAATGAAAACCGAAGAGCTCAAATTCTACCTGGACGAATTAGAACAACAAATGGATTTGGCTGCCAAGAACCTTGAATTTGAACTCGCGGCAAGGATTAGAGATAAAATTAGTGAAATTAAAAAAATTAAAAAATTGAATAAAACCCCTCGCTAGAGCAATTTTATTTTACGTGGCGTACGGACTATTGCGTTTTTCCGCTGATTTTGGTAAACTCTGTATATCCAAGTCAAAGAGTTGCTGCTATTTGCTTGGGGAGTGTCGCAAACTTACAACTTATTAACTTACAACTTACTACTAAATTATGCCAAATACTAAATCGGCCGGCAAGGCCATGAGACAGGCGACTAAGCGGAAAGTCCACAATATTAAAGTTAAGGATACTTTTAAGGAAGCTGTTAAGGAAGTCAAAAAAATGGTAGCTGCCGGCAAGAAGAGCGAGGCTATGGAAGCCATAAAAAAAGCCATGTCCACTTTGGACAAAGCTGCCAAGACCCACGTTATCCATAAAAACACCGCTTCCCGGAAAAAATCGAGGCTGGCTAAAGCAATTGCCAAGCTAAAATAGTTAAAAAAATCCGCCTTAGGGGCTGTCCCAAAACTCTCGCCATGTTGGCGAGTTTTTTGGGACAGCCCCTAACAGCGGGTTTTAGTGGTATATGATAAACGATGCCACGCTATGGATAATAAAAGCAATGCCAATAGAAATTTTACGCAAGACTTTTTTTACTATCTTCATAAGCTAAATAATTAAAGGTAGTTTAATTATAAGGTATTATAGGACTGGAAAGCAAATTAATATTAAAACCACCTCCCGATGTGAATCGAAAAGCGGTTTTAATTGGCAGCTCGCAAGTTGTTATTTAACTTGTTCTAATGTTTCAGATAAAGCTTTGCTGAATTCCTGTAAGTCATTCTGAAAGACAGTAATAGTGCTATGGTACTTCTGTCCGTCTTTATTCATGGAATTTTCGCTGATCTTGATGTACTTATTACCGTTTTTTGCGGCTTTAACGTCAAAGAAATAAGTTTTTCCTTTGGTCTTAAGATTTTGGGAATAAATCGCCGGAGTTTGTTGGAAAGTTTGTTCCTGCATATATTTACGCTTGGTTTATTTTACGACCTTTAGTTGAATGGATCCCGCAGCTGTTCGGGTTAATTCATATATTAACTAATCACTTGCGGTTTATAAGATTGACTATAAGTTTCACCATTATATCCTTATCGCTCGCCTTGCTTTCCGCAACCAACAAGGCCAAGGCGGCTAAAGTATTGTCATTGATTTTCCTCTCCCCTGTTTTTTTGCTGAACAGCGCGTCGTTTTGGACGAGAAATAACATAAATACCAAAGAGCCAATACGTTTGTTACCGTCAGCAAAGGGATGATCTTTAACCAAAAAATAAAGAAGGTGGGCGGCCTTTTCTTCCAAAGAAGGATACAAAGGCTTGCTGCTATAAGTTTGATCTATCGTACCCAAAACTGCTTTAAACTTCTCCCCCGCTTCCTGCCCGAACAGGCTTCCCGCTTCATTTTTTATTGCCAAACGCTTTTTAAAAATTTCAATGCTCTTGCGCAAATCATCATAATCCAAAACCGCCGAAGGCTTTTTACTCACGCCTTCAATGGCTAAATCTCCCTTATCATATTTATTTAGGATAGCCCAGGTATGCGCATAGTCAGTAATTATCTTAAGCAAATCTTTTTCGTACCCCTGCGCCCGATGGCTTTCTAAAACATTCTGGAACAACACCGTAGTCTGTGCTAACTCCTTAAGTTGCAAATCATGCTGCTGTTTCAACCTATCCTGGTTAACCACATAACCCTTAACTAAATAGTCACGCAAGCGCTGAGTCGCCCAAATACGAAACTGGGTACCTCGTTTGGAATTAACCCGATAGCCCACCGAAATAATCATATCCAAGTTATAATATTCTACTTGATAGATTTTCCCATCTGCTCCAGTTGTTGCAAATTTTGCAACAACTGAATTCTGGCTTAATTCAAACGAATTAAAGATATTCTTAATATGCCTGGAAATAACTGATTTATCTCTTTGGAATAAGTCAGTCATCTGCTGTAGGCTAAGCCAGACAGATTCGTCTTGCATTTGCACCCTTAACTCCGGCCCTTCTAGGGCTTTATATATAACTATTTCGCCTTTTCTTGCTTCTTCGTTCATAAAATATTCCTTTACTTAAGCCAATTCTCGTAAAAGTAGCATTGGCTTATTTATAAAGTTTTACTGCGTCAAAAGTCCCAAATAACTTAAATGCTGTATTTTTGAGTCTACTAAAAAGTTAAACCGATAATCTAATATCTATATAGTAAACAATCGTACACCTCTAGTCAACCCCCATAAAACCAAGGCAAAAATTAAATTTTTGCCGAAGTTATCCACATAAAGTTTTTTCTTTTATCTAGATTTCAAAATTCTGTAAAACTTCTTTGGCCTCCGCGATGGATAGTTCGTTAATATCTTGGGGCCTGATGTCACAATGTTCAAAAATTTGCTGTTCAATTTGGCGTAACGCGCTTTCAAACTGCTCGCGGCTAACTTCGCCTTCGGG
>Ga0207088_1202_pt1 | contig 10796 bp, 6 predicted proteins | sample Alteio_BWMinHeat_52_FD_153564 | JGI IMG/M metagenome (GOLD analysis project Ga0207088, IMG submission 153564) | Enriched cells from forest soil in Barre Woods Harvard Forest LTER site, Petersham, Massachusetts, United States -... | ecosystem: Environmental > Terrestrial > Soil > Temperate forest >... | reverse complement strand
AACAGGTTGATGTGTTTATCATCCATAACGCCACCACGTTCGAAATCGCGGTTTCTGACAATGGCAACGGCTTTTCTTCGGTAATTGCCCCACAGTCAGCAGATTCGAAACCCATTACGGGTGACGGCCTGCGCAATATGAAGCAACGTCTCGCCGAAATTGGAGGGCAATGTTTTATAGATTCCAAACCGGGACAAGGAACAACTGTTCGATTTACCCTCCCGCTGGGCAGTTTGAAGGAAGAAAGGTCACCATGATAACGGTCTCCATAGTGGATGACGAAAAGAAATTGTGCCAGTCCATAGCAACCTTTGTGAACGGCACGCCCGGATTCCGCTGTTTGAGCATGTACCACAGCGCCGAGGTAGCCTTGGAACACCTGCCTCACGACCAACCGGACGTGGTGTTGATGGATATCCATATGACGGGCATGAGCGGGATTGAATGCGTGGAGCGCCTGAAGGCAATGGCGCCGGAAATGCAGATCATCATGCTGACGGTTTACGAAGATACCGACCAGATTTTCAAGGCATTGTCGGCCGGGGCCAGCGGATATATGCTGAAACGGCTGACGCCGGCCAAGTTGCTGGAAGCGATCAAGGAAGTAAATGCGGGCGGCTCGCCGATGTCGAGTTCGATCGCGCGCAAAGTGGTGGCGTCGTTTCGAAAGTCGGAGAAAATCAGCGAAGAAAAGGCGCGTCTCTCACCAAGGGAACAGATGGTGTTGGAATCCATGGCCAATGGGCTGACCTACAAACAAACCGCCGATGAGTTGGGAATCAGCATTGATACAATTCGCACGTATGTCCGTCGCATTTATGAAAAGCTGCATGTGCAATCGCGTACGGAGGCGGTGGCAAAATACGTGCGGGGCCAGGAAATTTGATGTCTTGGCGGTTGGCCACTTTATGTGACTATTACAAATTCGCCATTTTTGCCGGCCAAACAGCACGTCCGCTGAACGTAAAGCCCGATCCGCCGGCACACATGACACTCGTGATGTGTTCTTCCAGTATCATCACTTCCTTTCGATAATTTCAATCTGTTGTTGTGCCAAACTGTCCGCCGGGTGAAGCCGCAAAACGGTGCGAAATTCTGCAAGGGCTTCGTTCGTTTTTTCTTGCGCCGCAAAGACGGTCCCCAACTCTAAATACCCCTGAACAAAATCCGGGCGATAATTGATTACCTCCGAAAATTGTCTCTGAGCTTCTTCGTTTTCCCCTTTTGCCGCCAGTTGAATTCCCAGTTGGTACCGGGCTTGCCAGAATTCCGGTTTGGCTTTGATGGCTGCACGCAGGCACTCAATCACTTCATCCCACTGAAATATAGCGGCGGCGAGATTGGCCTGGTTGAAATAGTCCGCCGGGCCATCCGGCTCCAAACTCGCTGCCTTCTGATAACTTGCCATAGCTACGTCGCTTTCCCCTTGGTCTTGCTGTAAAAATCCAAGATTGAGATAGGTTTCCACATAGTTTGGATTCGCACGGATCGCTCGTTTGAACCAATGGACGGCTTGAATGGTTTCATGTTGGTTTGCCAACACCTCCCCCATCTCGTTCATCGCTTCCACATAGTCACTACGGATGGCAATCGCGCGCGAAAGATACTCGACTGCTTCGGCGGTTCTTCCCTCGCGGACCAACAATGTGGCGGTATGATAATATATGTCCGGCACCTGTGGAAGAAGTTCGCAGCAGCGTTTGGCTTCCGCGGCGGCTTGTGCCGGGTATCCCTCTGCTTCCAGAAATGCCACAAAATTCAGATGCAGAAAAATGTCATTCGGAGCCAACGCCAGAGCTTGTTCATATATTTGCATGGCTTGTTGCGGTGTCTGGGTGTTCGCCATTGCCCTTGCCTCATCCAATTTCGTCTCGTAAAACTTGAGACTGTCGGCATGATTGAATTGTCCGGTAAACGGCGGCGACATTACGCTGCTCAAAATTCGCAGCCAAACGCCTTGGCGATCCCTGGCGGTAATCGCGAGGCGGCGATCGCACAATTCTGCGGACGCCCAATTTCCCTTGTCCCGGGCGGTAATAGAATTTGGAATGAGTTTTTTCATCTGTTCGGCGAACTCCAAAGCCAACAAATAGTTACCGGCAAAATTCAAATGCACGTGCTCATAAAAAAAATCAAATCCTGGAATCCTGTCGGGTGAGCATTGCGCCAAGAGATTGGCTGCATCCAACAAATAGACGCCTTGCCCGTTGTGATGAGACGCCGCTTCCTTGATGGCAGAATTGATCCGCGTGTCAGCCCGGAAATCGAGCGCATCGAAATCTCGCGCCAGCTCAAAATCCCGCTGGGCATGATCTACATTGGTCAACGCAAGATCACAGTTTCCCATGCGAAACTGCAAATCTGCGAATTGTGGATCAATCCTGGCGGCCTTCTGATAAAGAGCGAGCGCCTCGCGATAGGAACCGGCATTTTCCAAATTAACGCCCTCTTCGTAAATCTTGTTCCATGCGGAGTTCTGGTTTTCATCCAGGCCGGCTGAATGCATTGAAGCGAACGGAGCGCAATCCCTCAAATTAACAGCCACCGTGCTCAAAATGACTGGTACGCCGACCCTGTGTGCCGAGCTTAAAATGTCTTCCAGATTTCCCTTGAAATTGGCATAGCTGCGCAGGCGGGCAGGATCATTATATCCCAAACGATTATTCACGAACATTTCCATGCCGCGCCATTTTTCGGGCGTAGCTGAATTTAACCTTCTGATGAGGGCGTCTAGCAATTGGCCGATCCGGGTGGTTTTAATGGCAAGAATGGTTCGGATCATGCTCAGACTGGGCGCATGAAATCCATAACTTGTCTCGGCACCGAAGGGTCCCACCATTTCGTTGTTGCCCATGTAAATGAGCCACATATCGCCTTGATGCCGGGCGCACTCGCGCGCAATGGGCAGGACGGTGCTCGAATCAATCGCCGTTAATGCCACACAAACCACTTGAAAGTCCGTCCCCGGATAACGCTCCCGCAGCAATACCTCCAAGTATCGGCCCACGCCGTAGGTTGCTTCAGGGTCTCCCATGGCGGCTGATTCGCCAAACAGGAAAATCCGGTACGAATTGGTGGCTTTTTCGGCGGCAAATCGAAACGGCAGGGTTTTTCGGGCGATGGATGGCGGAAAAAACCGGTAACTGAATTTTTCATTTGGCACATAATAATCATGCCCATCAATCTTGATCCGGCGGAAAAAACCGGTGTCGTATCCGTATCCCGTCAGGCGGAGCAGGAGTTCAACACCACCCAATATGAAGAACGGGATGAAAATCATCGCAAAAAGACGCATCAGCCACAGGCGACGTCTCGAAACGGGAGATGTGGGAATCATAGCAATAACTTTCAAAAATGGACCGACTCGCGTTACGAACCGCACAAGATTTTGATAAGCCGGTTTGCTGTGCAGTCTCCGGCGGCTGTATAACAACTCAAAGGCGGCGAGTCAACTCGCCGCCTTTGGTTTTCCCTACCCAACAACTGTCAATCGACTTTTGGATTTGTCTGACTATTTCACCGGTGATTCCAGTTACGGTGACGACACCCGGAGGAACCCCTTTGTTCCTGCCGGCATTGTGACTGTGGTAGTAGTCGTGCTCCCGCCAGACGGGATGCTGGTTTGTAAAGGACTCCAAACGGCCGGGTTCAGACTCGGAGATTCTTGCACTGTGTAAGTTGCCGCAGCCGTTGATGTCCACGTGAGCGTGTACTGCAGAGTGTTTCGATTATATTGGAAGGACGTAATTGTGACCGTTGGCGAGCCAACGACGGCAATGGATCCATTGAACAGCAACTCGTTGGTCCAGCTTAAGCCGGCCGAAAGACCCGGCAGAGTAATGGAGGCATATTGGCCGCCATAACCTCCGCTGCCGATGTTGTTAAACATTTGATAAGTGCTCCCAGCAACTGGCGCGGGACCGGTATTGATGACATCCAGTGTTCCGTTTGTGGTGTACCAAAATACATTCGTACCCGCATTGAGGACAATCTGGTTGCTGTTGGCCAGATCAAACACTATGGTTCCAGTGACGATCGGAGAATTGGTGGTGAGATTTATCGTGTCGGCAACTTCATTGGTCCCGATAATTGTCATGCTAGGTAGTATAAAGATATTCGTCTTATTGCCACCGATTATGCCGTTGCCGCTGAAAGTAATGTTACCATAATTTTTGCCGAAACCTACGATTCCATCATTCGTAAAATTGCCACCAACGTTCCACTCGGTGGCATCAGTTACGTACCAAGCACCCCCATATATATTTGTCGTCCCACTAGGCTGCCCGTTCGGCCCCAGATAGTCAACATTGGTCCACCCTCTTGTACTTGCAAATAGTGGGTTATTCAGATTGGTAATCACCATGTTGTTGGAAAGAATGGTCAAGCCGCCCGCAAAGTAGTTGCTACCTACACCACCCGACGCATCAAACAGGGCGCCGGCGCAAATTGTTTGGCCCGCCACCACAACCACAGAAGTTGAGCAATCAAAAGTATTGCTTGGAGCAATGTACAGGTTGCCGAGGACAGTAATCCAGTCTCCGCATTGCACGTAGCAACCAGTGTAATTGGGTTGATCAGGGGCGACATTTGTTCCAGTTACATAGAAATTGCCATGAATGGTCATCGGGGTGGCAGGATGACTATTCTGCAATCCGTTGTAGAAATCGCCCCAGCCGTTGAAAACGAGGTTCCAGTAGTCGGTGCGCTTGGCCCAGAAGGAATTCCCCTGGTAAACGACGGTGCAGTTGGTAGCGGTCGCATTCAGTACTCCCAGCGTTTCAGTTCCATAGCCTTCGTTTTGGCCGCTAACGTAAAGTGTGGTACCCGGCGCCATGACCACGGTGCCGTTGCCTCCATCAGCACTGCTGTCCAGCAGCTGGCACATCGCGTTAGTCATATCGTTCGTAATCACTACATTCATCTCGACTTCGACCCAGTCATTGCTTGTAGGCAAAACGCCGTTCGGCCACGGCTGGTTTGTGACGGTGGAAGACCAGTTCCAGTTACCGGGATTGGTAACGAAGATTACTGCATTACTCCTAAAACAGCAAAACAGCAACAGCGACGCAATTAAAGCCGCAAATATTGATTTTCTTTTCATATTCAGTTGGGGTTTCTAGTTGATATCATTTCATTCCAACAACAATGCCCGCAGTCAAGCTCATAGGTGTTTGATTTGGAATATTTTTATGGCATTAAATTTACCGGGAATTGTTTATCAACGATAGTCGCATAAAACGGTGACTAGGTGAAGTCTTACCATTTAACATTTTAGGGCGGACCGCGCTTAAATTCAGTTATTGCAATTTACCAGGTCGGCAAGAAAAACTCCGCAGCGGTCGCAACCGCTGCGGAGTGTACCTGACGAATTTTCAAACGGCGCTCTTACTTGGCGCTAGCGCGACGCCGTGCAATCACAAGCCCTGCCAGGCCCAGGCCGACCAACGCCATCGTGGCTGGTTCAGGCACCAATTCAATATAGTTGATCTGAAAAGCGAAACCACTCGACACAGTGACTGGATCCATGCTAATCTGGAAGAAAGCTATCTTTGCTCCACCCGCGATAGCCGCCATCTGCGCTGCGCTAAGAGATCCGGTTTCCGTGACTGTTTGATTGGCCGGGTTATATACATACCCTGCATCTTGGTTCCCTTGATTCTGTCCATTGGGAATTCCACCCGGGTTATAAGGCTGATCCCAACCATCATATCCAAAGTACCTGACTGGATTGTAGGCGCCACCACTATTATCACCAAGCAATGGTTGCAGGCCATACCACTCCCAAGCTCCAGTTCCACCCGCCGCGACCGACGGTGCTGGGCTGGTAATTGTATAGTTAAAGATGATTTTGTTGTCAGTCGGATTTAAAGCCCCCTGCTGCCCCACCGGGATGTCCCACTCATTCCAATTGTACCCAGAACCCGAAAGTGCAAGTCCGTTCGCTGTCGTAACATCTGCACTAGTTGCAAAGAGGCCCGGCCCGGGAGCATGCGCGGACGCGATGCCGGCCGCAGCGCCATTTCCCAGGATGAATTGGGCCTGTGCGAAGTTTGTAATTATTAAACCACCCGCCACCGCCAGGGCGGTCGCGAGCCATTTTGTTTCGTGTTTCATAAGTTTTTGATTCTTTCGGTTTAGCTGACTTTTTTAACGTTTCGCTTCTGAAATCAGATCTGACCAGCAATGCCGGCGCTTGAAGTTGTCAAGGCACCATTACTTGAATCGAGAACATGATTTTCATTGCTCATAAATCTAGCAGAATGAATCTTTCTTGCCAGTCGCATAAACTGGTGACATAATGCTGTCCCCCTTTTATGTGACTATAAATGTTGAAAGGAGATGTTAAGCTTTAATGTTGCTGGTTACCAATGTGTGCGGTGATGGATCGTGTAAATGCACAGCGGCCGGTTTTGCAAAGACAAAAATATATTGTTTTATGAATTATAAAATGACCACCAAGATGATTAGGATTGAAAGAGACGAATTGTCAAACAACGCATTTGACCTCCACCGAGGCAGAAATCGGGAAAGATCTTCGAAAGCGGGTTTTACCTTGATTGAGTTGCTCGTTGTCATTGCAATCATTGCCATTCTGGCGGCCATGTTGCTTCCGGCATTGGCCGCGGCAAAGACACGCGCGCAAGCTATAGCTTGCCTGAGCAACACCAAACAGTTCGGTTTGGCCTTTACCATGTATGCGAGCGACAATCACGATTTCTTTCCATCAAACACTCCATGGTGGCCGTCAACAGCGTCCTTCGACTCAAACATGAATCCGCGGGGTAAGGAATGGTCCGAACCGAAAATGGGACTCCCCGTAGCCACCACACCGGCCCTGTTGATGGCCCCCTATATGCCAAATGATTTGACCTGGGTCTGCCCCACGCGAAAGCGCGGTCTTACCTATGTGGTAAATGGCGTCGTGACCGGGCCTTTCCACCCCAGCATAACCGGCTTTCTCTCCTATGGCTTTAATGAGCTTAAAGTTTTTGGTGCTATAGATGGCACTGGGATGATGCAAAATAGTACAAAGTTCAAAGCGTCCCAAGTTTTGAAGCCATCATACACAGTGGCTATCTCCGACACCAGCGGCTCGAATGATCCTAGCAAATCGACCAGTGACGGAGCTGCCTGGTTGGATGCAGTTTGGGCGGGAACTTCTGGCCCCGGTCAACCCGTATCTACCGGCAGTATAGGAAATGGCCGCCTTCAAACTGCTTACGCGAAACACAACAATCAGGTAAATATCGTTTATGTGGATGGGCATGCTGGAGCCACGCTGCCAAGCGCTCTTACGTGGGGACAGTTTTTCGGAGTGTTTTCTGCCGTTCCCCCCATTCAAACTTCTTACAACACAGTGAATTGGAACGATCCCATCAGCAGCCCGTCCTATGACGGCGTGCAATGGAGTACCACGCCGGAATAATGCCTTGCAGCAGCGGCAATAAAGCAGCAATAAATTTCCAGGAATATCGTTAATCGGAGAAACGCAAGCGAAACAATCGCAGACCTAACCATTGCCTCTCCACGCAATTTGATGTAATTTAAGGCTAGCCATACGGATTAACCAGTAACCGACTGCCATAATGCCCAACCCGTCGCGCCAATTTGCAATAGTTCTATTTCTTGGCGCCTCGTTATCCTCTCTCCAAGCGTCTCCCGGCGCGAATGTACCTTGGACTACTTATGATTATGTGGCCGGGAACATGACGAATGGCGGCGGGGCGACGATAATAGGGCCCCCGACACAGCTCAGCGGCATAAATGCCACCCTTACGGACACCATTCAAATGGAAGCATCGGGTGGACAGGCCGTCCAACTTAACGGCACGGGGCAATACGCGCAATTGACCGCCCAAGCCGCCGCCAATTCCATCGTGGTGCGGTATTGTGTGCCGGACACGGCGACCGGAGGCGGAACCAATTATACCATCAGTCTCTACACCAATGGAGTTTTCGCGCAAAAACTTTCGCTGACCTCCCAATACACTTGGCTGTACGGAAGTTTCCCGTTCGTCAACACTCCCAGCGGCAGCCCGAGGAACTTCTTTGATGAGGTCCGCTTGAGCGGGCTGACCATCAATCCGGGTGATACGGTGACCATTCAGGAAGATGCCGGCGACACGGCGGCTTTTTATGTCATTGATCTGGTTGACCTCGAGAACGTCGCTCCTCCGCTCACCGCGCCGGCAAATTCACTGGACGTCACCACCTCACCTTTTAACGCGGATACGAATGGAGTCATTGATGCGACCGCCGCGCTCCAGAGCTGCGTCAATGTTGCGGCGAACGGGGGAATGACCGCCTGGATGCCACCGGGACAATACCTGATAACCGGGACCATCACTCTTCATAACAACGGGAAGATTCAAGGCGCCGGCATGTGGTACACCACCCTCATCGGGAGTCCATCCCTTTACAACACGAGTTCATCCCAACGGGTCAGAGTGAACGGAAACGGAAATAACATATCCCTGTCTGATTTCGCCATTACGGGGTTTTTGAACTACCGGAATGACAACGAGGCTAACGACGGTCTGGGCGGAACCTATGGCACCAATTCAACGATTTCGCGTATCTGGGTGGTGCATACCAAAACAGGCATCTGGCTCGAAAACGCGAACGGCTTGGTCATTGACAGTTGCCGGCTCCGCAACACCATTGCGGATGGCATCAATCTCAATACGGGGATGCGCGGCACCATCGTCACGAATTGCACCACCCGGAGCACGGGGGATGACTGTTTTGCCCTCTGGCCGGAGTCAGGCTCGGCGCAATATGTCATCGGTCTCAACGTGTTCACCCACTGTACCGGTCAATTGGCATTTCTGGCCAATGGGGGTGCCATCTATGGTGCCGTGAGCAATCGGATCGAAGATTGCACGTTTACGGACATGCCTTACGGATGCGGCATATACATCGCCGGGACATTCCCCATCGGTTCGGGCAACGCATTCTCCGGAACAACTGTCGCCCAGCGATGCGATCTCACCCGTTGTGGCGGTCGTGATCCGAATGGCTGGAGTTGGCGGGCCGCCCTGACAATCGCGCCGGGGAGCGGCGGCACCTTCCAAAACGTTACCAATGTAAATATCAACCATATAAACATCACAAACAGTTTATGCTATGGCGTGGAGGTCCTTAATAGTTCAAGTTCGGGCGTGGTATCAAACGTCACCATGAATCTAGTCAACATTTCCAATTACGGTGTGCAAGTTGCCGGAGTGTATGGGGTGTGGGCTGGACCGTGGAAAGGAAATAATGTCGCTGGCAGCATGAATGTCGAAGGCCTGACGGTCAACGGTAATGCCATAACATCAATGCCCGCATCCGGGTCTGATGTGGTCAACCAGACGCCCTCAACATTTACCTTTAATTTTGTTCCGGCACCGGTCATCACGCCCGTGGCATCAGGCAACATTTTGCAGCTCTTGTGGCCGGCGAATTACACGGGCTGGACGTTGCAGGCGCAGACCAATGCGCCGGGCGATGGCATAAGCACCAACTGGGGCATCGTGTCCGGCTCGACCACCACCAACCAATTTTCCTCCCCCGTGGACAACACCGTCGGAAGCGAGTTCTTTCGCCTGATCGATTTGTAGAAAACCGCAAACCTGTTCCTGTTCGGGTGCCATCGCAATTTGATTCTTGCGAATCATTGATTGACCGGGATTGAAAATGGTTTCTCCATCATCTGAGACGTCCGCAAAACGCTGAATGGGGCGGAAGCGCGGAGCATTGCTCCACGGGAAATGCCGGGTAAATCATGCTCGGTGCTCCGCGTGGCGGTGGGTTTTGCCGAGGGGTGTTATCAAACGGTTTTTTACCAAGATGGAGTTTTGGGGAGATCTACCTGCTTGCCGAGTTCGATGGACTTTCGTGCCGCGTCAAGAATTTCAGTTGTAATCAAGTTCCCCTGCAAGGATGACGGTCCGGTCGGTTTGGCATCTCCACGGACAATTGCTGCAAAACTTGAAATATCATCGGTCAACAAGTCAGATTCTGGCTGAGTTGGCAAATCGAGGTCAAATCATTTGGCATATAGGGGGCCATCAACAGGGCCGGTGTGGTGGCTACGGGGAGTCCCATTTTCGGTTCGGTGTCAGCCAATCGGATTAGCAGCAAATCCATTCGCGGCGCAAATATGTACCCGGTATTCCCATAGATTTTCATGCTTCTCTCGTCAAATGGCAGATCCCAGGAAGCCTGGATAATCCCCTGTGCATGCGGGTAAGTAACAACGATGGTCGCTTCATCCTCCACCCGGGGATAAAGCTCCGGTTTGATGTGTTGAGCTACCGCAAAAACTGAAGTTGGACGCTGACCATCCATAAACCAGGTGATCAAGCCGGCGCCGTAGCAGCCAAAATCCGTAAGCGCGCCTCCCCCGTTAAGCGCTGGATCAGTCAACCAGTTCAGAAATGCATCGGAACAACCGGCTTCTTTCGGCCCCTGATCGCCCGCGGTGACAATAATCCCCCCCACATCACCAATGGCGTGCCGGCCGTGAACGATTACATACGCAGTTTGAATGCTTCGATACCAAGACGTTTCATAACCAACGACGATTTGAATACCGCTATTTTTTGCGGCAGCCTCCATGGCTAATGCGTCCTTCATGTCAATGGCCAGCGGTTTTTCCAGCATGACGTCAACCTTATGAGTCGCACAGGCTTCCACAACGCGACGGTGATCGAATGTGCTTGTAAAGACTGCCACCCCTTGCACGTTGGTTTTAGCCAGCAATGCTTCAAGGCTCGAGTCGAAAAAATTGGTGCTTAGATTAAGAAGTCGCG
>Ga0207088_1200_pt1 | contig 10941 bp, 6 predicted proteins | sample Alteio_BWMinHeat_52_FD_153564 | JGI IMG/M metagenome (GOLD analysis project Ga0207088, IMG submission 153564) | Enriched cells from forest soil in Barre Woods Harvard Forest LTER site, Petersham, Massachusetts, United States -... | ecosystem: Environmental > Terrestrial > Soil > Temperate forest >... | reverse complement strand
CGCTGCTTTCATATTTCTTGTTGCATGAGCGGTTATCAAAGCGTCAGGTGTGTGGCATTATTATTGGGTTAGGTGGACTGGTTCCCGTTATTTTGACGGCGGCTGGGTCTGCTGGCCAAAGCCTGGCCACTCTTTCTTTGGCGGCGGGTAAGTTGGGGCTGCAGATTTTTCCTGTCATCAGCTCCCACAGCCTTTGAGGTTTTGGCGGGTATCTCCTCATTTCCTACAGAACCTACTACCTGAGAACTTGGCATAGAACTTGGCATGGTAGGCCTATGCTGAACCGCGGGATGACTAGATGAACCTTTTTTGGACTCTCTTTTAGCTATCACGAGGAACGGATTTTTTTTACATCGCTCAAGAAGGTCTTGAGAAAGCATCTCCTGTTCTTCAAGCTCCTCAACTAACTTATCCCACAGATCGTACAGACGGTCCAGCTGATCATAACTTAACCGAGCAAGCTCTTGCTGCGTAGGCCATACAAACTCCGTTATAAGTTGCTCCGCGAATTCAGAATTCAGATCTCCGATCTCTTTTAAAAGTTCATTATAACTTCTAAGTCCCTTTTTTTCATCTCCCGCCTGAACTTGCAGCTGCCCTTGAGTGATTACAGGTTTATTAATAATCTCAGCCACTTTTGCACCAAGATTGTGTTCATACAATTGAGTCGCCTGCGCTTGCTTTGTAAATTCCCTATCTTGTTCTGGCAATACATTAAGAAAAAATTCTAAATCTTCTTCAATTTTGGTTATCTCTTGTCGTGCGGCTTCTGAACTTAATTTATTTAAGTTAATATACTCAATGCGTCGAGCAAACCAGCGCATTGCATCATCGGCTATCTCTGCACGTTTCTTTGCCAGGGCTTTTGCAACTTTTTCCAGTAAGTAAGCGGGAGCAGTGTCAGTATCGTTGCGCATTAAAAATTCATCAAAATATGCTCTTTTTTCATGTGCATAGTTTTCAGCAGCTTGCGAAAAAGAATGCTGATCAAACTTAATTTTATGTATTCGATTCAAAAAATCATGAAGTTGCTGAGTTAAAGTTTGTTGAGGCTGGTCTTTCTTATCTTTAGAGCCAGGAGGAAGAGGCAAGGGTGCTCCACCTTGTTCGCTTCCATAAGCAGGAACTTCTATATCTTCATCTTCGTAAAACGAGGTACTAATGTCACGTCGCCCTTTCTCTTCTTTTTTTTGACGGGCACTATGCATTCCGGGCGCATGCTGTTGCTGTTGTTGAGGCGCTTGATAAGTTTGTTGTAATGCCATTTGCTCATCATACTGTTTCTCAGTCATGCCCCACTCAATCCAAGGCTTCTCGTCACGCTCTTTGCTATCTTTACTCATTTTTTTAGCATCAGCATTGGCAAATGCTAATGAACCTATCAGTACAATGCACAATAATTTTTTCATAACAAACCCTCATTTGGTTAAATGGTTATTCAGTTCACTGGCTAGTTATTATTATTATTTCAAATATGAATTTTAAAGTCAAGGATATGCGAAGGTAAGGGGATTATAGCAAATTTGGGGAAAGGACAGAGAGAATTTTTTGGAAGGGGAAATGGAAAGTCCCTGGAGTTTTTGATACTCCAGGGGCTTAAAGATACTTTTCTTTCACTAAAGAATAACTCACTATCCTTTTATTCGTATTCGGATTTAGTCTTAATTTTCACAAAATTATTGATCAACTGCTGCTTCTCGTCATCAGTTAATAATTTTTTAGCTAAAAGTGCATCTACCTCGGCTCCGGCACCTTTTGCTACAGAAGACCTAATTGGAGCTAGCCTCCAAGCATCAATCTTCACCATTAAGTCCTGATAGGCTTTATAGATTTTAGCTCGTTGCTCTGCCTTAATTGATTGAAAAATCTGTTCGTCTAATTGATCCCTTTTATCATCGGACATGGCTTTAATATCCATTTTTTCCTTCTTCAATCTTACACCTCTTTCAACCCCATAATCAGCTTCATCCATATCCAGCAATTCAGCCCTTTGTTTCAAGGTTGGAGCTTGCTTTACATCCTTTTTCGCTCCATGCGTTGGTTTATATTGCTTCAATAATTCTTCCTGAGCCGCTCTTTCTTCGGGAGTTATCAGCTGTTCAGGCTGACCTTGAGGTCTTGGTTTCACGTATTTTTCTTCCTCATCTCCTGCTGCATGCTGTTGTTGCTGTTGCTGTTGTTTCGGAAACCCAGTTCTCAAAATAGCTGCTTGTCTGTCCTGTTCCTCCAAATATTCTTGCTCACTTCCAAAACCAGCCGATTGCCAATCTGGCGTCAGTTTCCGTTTTTCAAACTCACCTTGGTCCCCAATACTCTCCCGCAAGGCACGTTCAAGCTGTTCCTCATCATAACTCTCTGGCTCCCCTGCTGCCGATGGGCCCTTATTTTCTTTAGATTCCTTCTTTTCCTTATGAGAACGCGCTTCAACAATTTCTTGCTTTTTCTTCCGCGCAGCTTCATTAATGCCAAAAAACTTGTGCTGCTTAGCTAATGTGCCATGATCTGTTAAAAGCTTAATAAACCACTTGGTCTGGTTAACCATTTCTTTCTCAGCTCCAGGTGCATTAACATCAAGCGTACTAATATTCTTGGCAATCTCCTTAAACTGTGCAATTACATTTTTTTCGATCTTTTCTTGATCATCTTGAACCTGCTTTGCAGCTGCTTTTACATCTTTATCCTTATTTAGAGCATCCTGCAATTTCAATAGATCTTTTTGTCTTTGAATCTCTAATCTTTCGGCTGCTGCTTCTTTTTCTTCCCGTTCCCGTTGTAAGCGTTCTTGATGTTGCCTTGCCATTTCTCTTTGGTGTTCTTGCTGCTGCAATTCTTGAGCGCTCGGGACATGCTTTTTGCTGGACGGCGCAGGCGTAGGGGCTGAGATTACCCCGGGCTGACGCTTAGCCTTAGGCTCTTTGCCCTCTGCAGCAAGCTTTGCAGCTGTTTCTTCCTTTAGCTTTTTTTTGTAATAAGCACATACATCTGCTGAAGTAAACACACCTATAAATAAGAAAAAATAGAGCAATTTCTTCATAACAAAAATCCTTACAATTAAAATGTTATAATATTACCTACCTACCATTATTATTTCAAATATAAATAAATAAGTCAACGCATTAAAAAAGTTCCTTGCATTTTTACTTCAAAATCGCTAGCTTTTAAACATTCAAAAAAGGTCAATTTTCTATCAAAAGTTAAGTGAAAAGGGGAGAAAACGTGAAAAATCAATCAAAAATCATCTTAACCGCGTTGCTTTTAGGAGCCGCAAATATTCAGGCTCACACCAATAAAACATTTTTAATGCCACGCCCAGTAGGGGTCAACCTACCCATGGAACAAACCACCTTTTATGAGCTTTATAAACATAAAGCGCCAAGAAATAAAGGTGCTGGAATAAATCTCCAAGTTGCAGGGTTTTACCAAGAATCAACCAACGGATGTGAACTGGGTAAATATTTTCTTGTTGGTGAAAAAAGTACAATCAAACTACAGGCTCAAGAAACTGTTGATACTAAAACTGGTTTAGGAATAAACACAATATCTACTATTGCCGATGTCGATATCGGTTATCTGATACACGATTTTGATTTATCAGTAGCAGAAGCTGAAGGATTAAACATTAAAAACACCACTCTGAGCCTTGACCCTCAACAAAAATCATATGGCGTCAGATTGGATTATCACCAAGATTTATCTGCAATCATCAAAGGACTCTATTTATCAGCTCATCTACCCATAGTTCACGTTGAAAATAAATTGGGATTTAGGGTATCAAGCTTAGACAAAGCTGCTCAACAAACCTTTGTAGATTTCTTCAACGGCACCTTCACGCAAACAGATGCTAGCGACCTACAAGTCGCTCTCACCAACGCCAAAATGGACTGCAAAAAACGCAGCACCTCAGGCGTTGCCGACCTCGACCTCAGCCTAGGCTACAACTTCTTTGATAAAGAGTGCTACGCAGCATCTCTTGCCTTTGCTGTCACCATTCCAACCGGCAACCGCCCAACATCGCAATGGGTATTTGAGCCAATCCGCGGCAACGGACACCACATTGGCCTAGGTGGCGATTTTTATAGCTTCTGGCGCCTTTGGGGTGACCTAAAACATAATTTGAAACTTACCATCGATGCAAAATACCGCTATTTGCTCGAAGAGACACAATGCCGCACGCTGGGCATCAAGGGCAAAACCCCCGATTGTTCTGGCTGTAACTTGTTAGGCCGTCCATTTGGCCAATACTATTTGCTGGGTAAACAAGGCCAAAATGCGCTGATTCCAGCAGCTAATATTTTAACCCAATCAGTGGACGTAACCCCTCGCAACCAATTTGACGGCATTGGCGGATTTACCTACAACTGCCATGGCTTCAGCTTTGATGTTGGCTACAACCTTTATTATCGCGATGCAGAAAAGATTGAGTTACAAGAAGAGGATAAGTGTAAAACTTCAAGCTCATGCGATACAGACTGTCCACCATGTGTTACCTGTCCAAATGTGCCATTGACGCCAAACACCTATGCAATTGCTGCACGCAGCTTTGATACAACAGTTCCGTTTGATATCAAAAATGGCGCTCACCTTGATGGTGGCCTTGCAGGAGCAACAATCATTGGTCCTGATACCATTGATTTTGATGCAGCAAGCACCCCTCAACAACTCACTCATTCCATCTACGGCGGCCTCGGCTTCCAAACCAGCGGTTCAACCTGCTTTATGTTTGGTGTTGGCGGCAAATATGAATGGCCTTCAACCAACAGTGCTCTAGAGCAGTGGGGCGTGTGGGGGAAAGTTGGGCTTAAGATTTAAATAAAGGTTTATTTTTAATAGATTTTTAATGATTTTTATTAAGTCTATTTTGAAGGGCTGGTGTAAAAACCGGCCCTTTTTTAATGCGTAATTATTTTTTTAATATTTCTTAACTATCATTCTACAGATGAATCTTTTTCTAAGTTGGTTATCACTCCGGCATAGGGGCCAATTTTCTAAAGGAGAAGTCTCCTTTAGAACCATCATTTAATAAAAACGCTCTCCATGCAAAGGGTCATAATTTTAGGGAGAAACTCTCTTTTAAAGGTGACTATCCCTCCGCGTTCTCACGGTTAAGGGCGCTCCACCGGCGCACCCTTAACAATCCCCCGGCCAAAGGAGAGCCTTTGGAATCCCTTGCGCTTCAAACAGGACGCGCCTCTGGCGCGTAACTTGCGCATAGGGCTGTCAAAGTATCTATTCGCAAGCTGCACGTGCTGCGCACGGTGAAGCTTGCTTGTTTTCTGTCAACCAATTTACATACTTAAAATTGTAAAGCGCAGCTTTATTGTGAACGATAAAATCTGATCTTCGAGGCGGAGTTGCGCGAAGCGCATGAAGCCGAGAAGTGATCTTTTTGTCAGCCAAATGTGCCGAGTTAGGCGCCAGAGGCGCCTCTCTGTTTAAGGCACGGGGTGCAGGGCTCTCCCTGCCGCGGGGATTGCAAAGGGTGCGCGCGCAGAGCGCCCTTTGCCGTGAGAACACGGAAGGATAATCAACTAAAAAAAAGATTCACCTGTAGAATGATTTGAAAAAATACTAAATTGAGAAATAAAAACAAGAGTCAAAGAGGCTTGTAAGTCTCTTTACTTCAAGCAACTTGCTCCCAATACTCCCACGAAGGATACGGCTCTACCGTATTATAATCATCAAAAAGATCATCAAAAAACACAATGCCACAATAGGTCGGCAGCACCACTTGCTCAAAAAGCTTCAGCGCCGCCTTAAAATCATCATGATTCATATCACGAATGACAACATCAGCATCAGGGTCTTTTACCACCATTTCAAGGGTTGCCAGCAAACGGACCATGAGCTGAACAATTGGCCGATAAAAACTGTTGCCAACAAATACCCTTTTTGCAATGCTAAGCGGCGCAATTGGCACAAACATACGGCTGCCACCCACCTGCCGCTTGGCTGCCTGGACAAGCCCTGGGTACTGACCATTTTTTTTTGCTGCAACCTTAAACTCTTCTCGCGTCTCCTGCCAAACAGAATCATCATGCAAGGCCTCCCACACATCGATAGCGGGCATTACCGTATTTTGGCCATGGGTCTGATGATGCTTTTGAACAATAAATGAAAGCGGGGTTAGATCAAGAAGATGTCGTTTGTTATCTTCTTTTGAAAGTTCACAATCAAAGCCCAATAAACCAACGTTCGTAGGTCGAGCGTCCCAATCAACACGATACATATCGTCATAAAGCTCCACGTAGCACTGAGCTTTGTTAGAAGCTAAATGCACGGGGCGATAACGCAAACGCTCAAGAGCCGAAACAGCTTCTGGTCGTTGGGGGAACGAACGTTGCAAAAGGTAGATGTAACCGTCGTATGCGGCTTTAAGAAACAGGGGTACTACTTTAAAGTACTCTTGCTCAATCGTTACCTTATCGCCCTTCCCGTCAGCTGCGCAGAGCAAGTTCAAAAGCGAAGCATACCAGCTTGCGCGCAATGAACGAATACATGGGGTAAGCAAAAGCTCATCTTTACAATCAGGGTGCAAGGCACAGAAAGCTTTGACTGATACATTTTTATTAGTGGTTAAGGTATCATCAATCCGCCCGCCTTGTGCAAAGAGCTCTTTGGTTTGCATTATTGGCAAACCGGGGTCTGCCCACAGTTCATTGATATTTTCATGATCAATAAGTTCGCTACACAACTCTTGCATCAATGTTGAGAATGCGCATGCCTTAGAAAAAGAAAGCTCCTGCACGTTTACAAATGACTTTGAAAGTCCGTATAATTTTTCCAACCCATTGGTCTCTTTGTGTAGTTTTTTAGCAACAAGTTGACCGGCATACGAGCCAAACTGTTTATGTAAAGGAGCTCCTAATGCCTGAAGTCGCGTGGTCAGCTCATGCAGGCCTACACCGGTTAAATCTTCATTTGAACGTTGCACCAGAAGGTGAAAAAGCGAAAGGCGTACCATCGCCTCTTGTTCCAAAGAAGCATGCAGCTTACGAGCTGTTTTAGGATGCAAAAGCATATGAAGCAGCTCACCGCCACTAACAAAATCACGATATAAACTATAACGAGGGTCTACTTTATCATCTAAACATGCCATTTGCTGCAACAAATAATTAACGCGGATATTTTCTCTGGATGAGCGTGGGTACATGCTTAAAAAGTCGACAAAGACAACATTTTTAATGCCACTGTTTTTAAACTTTTGCGTTAAATCTTCTTGGAACACTTGGTACGGCAGCGGCAACCTGATGCCATCAAAAAAGAGCATCTGTTCAGCTTCGATGTTTTTCAGACCCTCTGATTTGACTGAACAAAGTTTGGTTAGATAACGAATTTCAATTGGTTTGCCATCACGAAAAAGATAATGCATACCCATATATTCAAACGGATACCAATTATTAGTAGTCTCTTTTTTGAGCATGATAACGTTTTTGGCAAAGCCTAATGCCGGACTGGTAACATCACTCAGCTCTGAAGCATTCAAACCCTTTTGTTCAATTATCTCTCTGGCTTGATCAAAAGTTTTTAATGCCGCCTCGCGTAACTCTTGTCTATGTTCATTAACATAGCGATCCAACTCATCAAACTCCTCTTGAGTACAATTGGTGCGTACATCCACATACACTTGCCCATCAGGCTTATAGGTAAAATGGCTCACTTGCGCGGGAAGGTCTGCTATAAAAACTTTATCTTTAAATTGAAAAAGCTCTGCCAGCTGAGATGATGAATTATCAACGTGCTGAAACTTATCAACGTCACCACCAAAGCGCATCCAGTTCTTTATATTGCCCAGCATGGTGCTTTTGCCAACACCATCGACAAAGCTACAAAAAATATAAACCGTATTTTCATTATTGATCGGCTGAAGCCCTTTTTCAAAAATACGCACAAAATTTTGTGAGTGAATGGTCGCATTGCCCTGCTGCTTAGTTGTAATTTCGATGGGATAGGTTATGTCGGGGCCAACAAAAAATTTGATAAGCGGCATGGATGAGCGCATAAGATGGTTGGCATACTCGATTGAAAAAAGAACATCTTGCGTCCCTGCAACTTGCTGGTTGCCAACGGTAAATGCATGCGAATATAAAATTTGCCAAAAGGCCTGGAGATCTTTAAGGACGCCGCGGGAATCTTGTTTGAGCAACTTACTGATGGTGCGGTCTTGGTAAGAGCGCATAATGGGAAGTGCTGAACCAAAAGCATGCTCATGAAAAATTACAGCACGATCATCAAAAATAGGAAGCATGTCTGCGTCAATGTGTTGAAAAACATTATGGGCGGGAAGACCATATAAATTTACATGCTTAAGCAAAAAGCCAGTCATAAACCCAAATCTATTGTGCAGCCGCAATGACCAGCCAGATTGGTTTTTCCTGATAGCCTCATCATCGATTTTTGCCTGCGTAAAATTTGTGTAATAGCGTGGCACTGCGTTCTCTTCATAGCCCATTATCACTATTCTGCCGCGCAGCGAAAAATCATTTTTGTGCAAATAAGCTTCAAGCTGATCTAAACTTTGCGCTGTCCATTGCAATAAAAATGGATGGTATTCATGGGTGTAGCGGCCCTCCGGACTACATTCGTAATGAGTGACAAAACTATCGAGGAATGCTTTGCAATCTTGGTCGGTGACGACAGCATGGGTGGTGGAGAGCGTGAAAAAAAACAAAGCAAGCATACGTTTCAAATTATTCATAAGACCACTCATCACCTACCCCCAAGCAACGAACCAGACATCAAATCAGTAAGCAAATTATCACCAACTCCCATCTTTTCTTTTAAAATAGCTCGCAGCTCTCGCGCCGTTTTCATGCTCTCTTGATATTCAGCTTCAAACCAAGAACCATGCAACCGCTTCATAACGTACTCAAGTTCGGAATAATAGTACAATGTTGCACCAAGCTGCTTTAATAGAATGCCTTCATTAAAAAGCTTGATCAGATAATCAAAGCATAGAGCATAAAAGTTAATAATGACTACGGGGTTAAGAGCAATTAAATAATCTGAAAGATCTTCGGTGTCTTGAAAAAAAGTATCACTCATTGTCCATCCCATCAACATGCGCTCCACATCAGCCGGTGGAATGATGGTGCCATCTTTTATAGTGATGCGAGAGTTTGCTATAAAATCGTTAATGTAACTCAGCTGATCAACCACGTATTCCCAGTAATGAAGAAGTCTAAAACCATTGGGGTTATTTTTAAAATAAAACCACGGTTGCAAGGCAAACAGGTCAATAATATCGGCAAGCGCCTCGATGATTTGTTCCGGTTTCATACGCATAAATTCTGAACGTATTACAAAAACTTTGGGAAAATACTTGGATAAATAAGTTTGATAAAAGCTGATGCGTTCGTCACGTTTATTATGTTCACCTGCACGCATCGCCTCATCGCTGGTTGCATCGATACCAGCAGCAAGCTGCTCTTTTGCAAGTTTTTCATAATTAGGATCTTGAAACATATTCATCAAGGCCTGCATCATCTCTTCTTGCACAGGCTCGACCTGAGCAAGCTGGACAGGGACAGGTTCTTGCACCTGCGGAGCTGGTATTTCAGCAACCAAAGAGACAAATACTAACACATTAATGGCGAGCAAGCTCATTAACTTTGAGCGTAAAATCTTTACCATATAACATCGTTCCTGCGCTTTGAGCAAAGCGAATTAATTCGGCATAAAGGCCATGTGAAAGATTAATAATCTGCAAGTCAGTACCCATAACAAGCTTTTCTTCTTGTTCTATAAAAGAGTTTACGAGCGCTATGAGTTGATCACTGACATGCGCAAAGGAAAGCGACTGATCTGCGTCATCAACTGATGACTGAGCAACAAATGCCATGCACTCTTCAAAAGAATGAACAAAGGCTACATGGTCAATAATAATACCCTGAATAAGTTGTGTATGTAGTTTTTGAGAAAACACATCTACTGGGTCTGCTTTTTGCACAGTCTTAACGCAGACACTCAGTGACTGAATCAGCTGAGCAAAATTATTGGTCAGCTCACAACCTAAAAGTCGAAACCGATCCTGTTGGCCAAAGCCTGAGAGTTCATCAAATTTACGTCTAAAGAATGATTCTGATGAAGTAAGCAAATGCACACAAAGAGCACCAATGCTTGAACAAAGCGCCACATCAAAACTCCAGCGCATCATACCCCAAAAAGTTGTGCGCTGTTGCCAATATTGACTCTCCATAAGCATTTTTTGATTGAGCATTGCACCTTTTTCTTCTTCGCTCATGACGGGCATCTTTTTATCTGCCATATACGTCTGATACAACCCGTAGACAATAGCGCCGCCAGCGGCTCCAAGAGATGCAAGGCTCCAAATTCGTCTGTTATGGTTTTTTGCAAACTCCTGCTTCCACAAGTCACGCTTTACGGCAATACGTTGTTCGTCAATTTTAAGCAAGCCTGGTGGGCATTGCTCCACTGCATGCAGCGAAACCATCAACAAGCAGAAAGCTAGCGCGATATGATACTTTTTTATCAGTGATATATTCATAATTAATAACTACCTGAATGAGTGTGGGCCGTCTTCATCGTCATCTTGCCCTCGACGGCTGCTCCTCGATTGTGTTTGAACGGGCTTGCCATTTGTTGCCACCTGAGGGTCAATACGTTCAATAATTCGTACAACCAAATTATCAATATTCTGACTCATTGCAGTAATCAACAATTTATTAGAATCAACTAAGGCGTCTAAATCTTTAATGGATTGTGTCTGTTCTAATAATTGAATTGTTTCCAATAGACGTTGTTTAAACTCTTTTGCATAAAAGACAACAATATCGTCTGGCTCATAGTAAGGGATGTGTTTATCAATTAACATAATGACAAAATCAAATTGTCTCATATAACCTTCAATCAACATTCTCCAAACGTTGGAATACTGAGCAGAGCGCGTTGCATCATCCTGATCTCGTACTGATTTATCAAGCC
>Ga0207088_1199_pt1 | contig 10995 bp, 7 predicted proteins | sample Alteio_BWMinHeat_52_FD_153564 | JGI IMG/M metagenome (GOLD analysis project Ga0207088, IMG submission 153564) | Enriched cells from forest soil in Barre Woods Harvard Forest LTER site, Petersham, Massachusetts, United States -... | ecosystem: Environmental > Terrestrial > Soil > Temperate forest >... | reverse complement strand
CACCAGTGATACCGGTGCCACTAATCGTTGGAGTGAATGAGTTATAACCGTAACGGTAGATACCTGTTCCACCAGATAGGTACAAATAACCATAGGTGTTGTTATCAATAGCTGAGCTAGTTAGTCCACTAACAAGATAGGATGGAGTAGCTGTCTGAAAATATGGATAACCGCTACTAGCTCCATTTAATAATGAAACATTACCACTATTTTGCGGTAAATATAAATTGGTAATTTCATAAAAAGTTGTGCTTGAGGTGCCACTTGTGTTCCCATTGCCAAAAAGGGTGCTATTAATTAGATAGTTTAGGGTTAAAGTGCCAGTTTCAATCGATTCTACGGCGTATGATTCTTGATTGATTTGTAAATAAAAGATACAATATGCTCCAGGAGAGAGAGTTGCGCCTTGACAATTATTCGGGTCCATTGTACTACTAGAGTTAGCCGGGGTAAGTAGATTGCTAATACCATCCACGGTCATCGTTATGTTCTCAATGGACGCAGTAGTGCTATTAATAAAATTTTGCCCAGTGCCATTATTATATACAGTTACCTGCATGCAATATGGGGCTGGAGCACTTTCTGTCACTCCTGAACTCTCAGAATTATTAAAGGTTGCACAGTTTCCTGGGTCAGTTTGAAAAGAAAGAGCGGCATCAATTCCACAACCACTAAGAATAACAAATGTAAGCATCAGGATAAGATTTTTCATGTGTTTTAAGGCCTTTAATTTAGTATAGTGTAAAAACGGAAGAGATAACTGTGGATAGCACCTTATTATCTGGCTGCATGGCGCCATGAGTAATCGGTTCCCAGGTATTTGTTCCAGTTGTATATGTTGTCATGTATAAATAAGCTCCAGTAACGTTTAACGCCGGATCAGAAAATTCTGGTGAATTAATTGAGCTACCGCCGACAAATACATCGCCATTACCGTCTGTAGTAATTGATGCAACATTTCCATATACCGGATAAGTTGTCGAACATTGGCCATTTGCTGGGGTACAGTTAAATACCGCGCTTTCAGTAGGTATTGAATTTATAAAACCGACATATGTTGTAGGGGATAACAAGTTATTCTGCGGGAAAATTGCAGTAAGATTGCCAGTTAGTGTAGTATTGGGAAAGGTATAATTTAACCAAGCACTTTGGCTTTCGATAAAACTATATAAGCCTGATTCTGAACCAATATACAAATTACCTAAATTATCGGCGGCGATTGAATTCAAATTAAGCGAACTTGGCGCTGATTCTAAAGCGCTAATATTAGTAAAGGCACAACTTGTGTTAATAGTTGTGGCAGGAGCTATACTACATTTAAATACTTTATCTACAGTTGTAGCGTAAAAATTGGCATCGCTAGTTGCTTCAGGTATTAATCCAGTGCTACTTATACCAGTAATGATGCTTGAGCTATTTAAGTTTCCACTAGTATCTGTAAAGTGTATCCACTCATGTGGAGTGACTGATGTATTATAGATGTAGATACCAGAACCAGTGGTGCCGGCATAAAGATTTCCGTTTAAATCTATAGTCAAAGAACTAACTGGATTTGTAAGGGAGTTGCCTAATTGAATTAAGGATAAGCCATTATAGAGATAAATTTGATTAGCTGTGGCAAAGTAAACATTACCAAATGCATCAGAAATTAAAGAATTAATTTTACCCTCTGGAGCAGAAAAACTGTTACTTGACCATTTGGATGGAGCACTTTCATTCGAAGTGTTTAGAGTAAAGAGTCCACTTTCAGTTCCTGCAAAGAGAACTGCACGCTGGTTAAACGTAGTATAGATGGCAGAATTACTATTTCCATTATAGTAATTATAGGCAAGTGTCAGCGGATAAACATTTGGTGAGTATGATTCAGCAAGTATCTGAAAATAAAATTCACAAGATTGCCCACCTTGTAACGTTACTGATTTGGCTCCGGTCGTGGTTGCGCAATTATTGGGGTCAAAAAGGACAACATTGCCAGCAGTTTGGGATAAGTTGGCAGTATCTAATTGTACTCCTGAGGCAACTGGATCGATCAAAGAAAATGGGGTATTACTTTCAACCTCTCCAGGAAATCCAGTTAGAACTAAACCCGGTGAAGTGATTTGAATATTAGTGCCGCCTTGACTTGGGTCATTGTTATTCTGAATAGTTACGTTTAAACAATAAGGTGCGGATTGTGGGTTATTAGCAATGATTGGATATGCAGCAATTGCTTGGCTTTCTAAGCTTCCGTATTGCGCTGCTTGAACACAGGTTCCTTGCGCTGCAGTAACTGCAATATTATAAATATTGGGAGAACAAGCTGAGATTATTATACTCATTGTTCCCAAAAATGCAAAAAGGATAAAATTGGTTATTTTAGAATGACGCAACACTTATATTTCCATTAAAAATTTGCGCTTTTACTGGTGCGGGGAAATGGTATTATATCACGAACATTTTGTACTCCTGTGATATAACTAACGAGACGTTCTAAGCCAATTCCAAAACCTGCATGTGGAACTGAACCAAATCGCCTTAAGTCTAAATACCAATAAAGAACTTCTTGGCTAATATTCATTTCTTTCATTCGTTTTACTAAAACGGCGTAGCGTTCTTCACGTTGCGAGCCACCAATAATTTCACCAATTCCCGGCGCTAAAATATCCATTGCGGCAACAGTTTTACCATCTTCATTTTGGCGCATGTAAAAGGCCTTGATGTCTTTAGGGTAATCAGTGATTATGGTTGGAGATTTAGTATATTCTTCACATAACCATCTTTCATGTTCCGAAGCTAAATCAATCCCCCAACTTACAGGGTTTTCAAAGGTTTTATTGCTCGAGATGAGCTTAGCAACAGCTTCAGTGTATGTCATCATGGCAAAATCATTAAGAATAACCTCATTCATCCGCGGAATAACATCTTTATTTACAAATTTGGTAAAAAAATCCATATCATCAGAATTTTTTTCGAGTACTACTTTGAAGACATATTTTAATAATTCTTTGGCAAGATTGGCGTTATCCATTAAATTAGCAAAAGCAATTTCTGGCTCTATCATCCAAAATTCCGCTAAATGTCGTGTAGTATTTGAATTTTCTGCTCTAAATGTTGGGCCAAAAGTATAGACTTTGGACATGGCTAAACAATAAGCTTCAGCATTTAATTGTCCAGATACAGTCAGAAATGATTCCCGACCAAAAAAATCTTGGTTGTAATTGATATTCCCGTGCTCATCTTGAGGTGGGTTTTTTAAGTCAAGAGTAGTTACTTTAAATAGCTCGCCAGCTCCTTCAGCATCAGAAGCCGTGATCAATGGAGTATGAATCCAATAAAATCCATTATCTTGGAGGTATTGATGAATTGCAATTGATACAGTATTTCTAACTCTAGTTACAGCAGAAATTAAATTAGTTCGAACTCGTAAATGTGCCACTTCACGTAAGTACTCAACGGTATGACGTTTTGGCGATACCGGATAAGTATCTGGATTTTCGACAAAACCTACAACAGTAATATTAGTTGCCAAGATTTCAATTGCCTGGCCTTCTGCTGGAGAGGGGACAACGATGCCTTTTACACTAATCGAACAGTCTTTGGTTAAAGACAAGATTTCAGATTGATAATTGTTTAGAGTTGCTTCAGCGACAATTTGTAAAGTACTAAAACAGGAACCATCGCTCAGGGCAATAAAAGAAATTCCGGCTTTAGAGTCGCGTCTACTTCTAACCCAACCTTGAATTTCAACGGCACTATCAGCGGTTAAAGCACCATTTAATAATTGTCTTATTGAATATTTGTTCATCGTTGTTCTTATGTTTAAATAAATTACTTAGAGTATTCGGCTAATAATGTTAGTGCTGGTAATTCTTTACCTTCAAGAAACTCTAACAAAGCGCCGCCTGCGGTTGAGACATAGCTTATTTTATCAAATAAATTAAATTTATTAATCGCAGCAATAGTATCACCACCACCAGCTAAGCTAAATGCACGGCTATTAGCAATGGCATTAGCAATAGTTTTGGTACCAGTAGCAAATTGGTCAAATTCAAATACCCCAACTGGTCCATTCCAGATTATAGTTTTTGCAGTAGCAATAATTGTTGCTAATTTATCCGCAAAATTATGGCCGATATCTAAGATCATATCGCTGTCATTTACTTGAGTCAAGGGCTTCTCTTGAGCTAGAGCATCAGGACTAAATTCATTAGCAACAATCACATCATCCGGTAATGGGACAGCAGCATTACGCTTTTTCATATTTTCCATAATTTTTTGGGCGTCACTCACGAGCTCTTTTTCGACTAATGATTTACCTATGGTTGAGCCATTAGCTAGTAAAAAGGTATTGAGAATTCCTCCGCCAACGATTAAATAATCAACCCGATTAGCAAGATTCTCTAGAATTGGTAGCTTGGTTGATACTTTAGAACCAGCAACAATTGCTACAATTGGTTTTTCTGGTGCCAAAATTGCTTTGGTTAAAGCTTCGATTTCTGAGCTCATCAGTAATCCTGCGCACACTATTTTGGCATTTCTACCAACGGCATCAGTTGATGCTTCAGCTCTATGTGCTGTTGCAAATGCATCATGGACAAAGATATCGCAAAGGTTGGCATATTTCTTACCTAGGGCCATAGAATTAGCTTTCTCACCAATATTACAGCGCACATTTTCCAGCATAACGAGATTACTCTCAGGGAAGATTATTTTATTATCCAGGCTTTTTATTACAGGTATTGTAAAACCAAAGATTTCGGCCAGAGTTGACGCTATAATTTCTACGCTATCTTCACTAGCAACGGTACCTTCTGTTGGACGCCCGAGGTGGGTCGCAATAATTACTTTAGCCCCCGAAGTTAGTGCGTATTTTATGGTTTTAAGCGAAGCAATTATGCGAGTGTCATCGGTAATCTTGCCATTTTTTATTGGTACATTCATATCCGTACGAATAAAGATAATTTTATTTTTTAATTCAATATCTGTAATTTTTTTAAAATGCATATTATATTAATACCTGAAAAGATAAATAGTTTTGGTTTGCTATCCATATAGTTGCGCACTAGGGCAATATTTTACCTTATTCGGCTAACAATGGTTTGGCTTTTAACAATAATATAAATTTTGCAAAAATTTGTAGAGGGCTAATGCTATAATGTGGCGTTATTAACGCGGCGATAAGTGTAAACTATTCAGTAATGGTTACTGTTGGTTGGGGAATGATAAGTAAGATATTTATAGAAGAGTGGGGAAAATGCAGCATTTAATTAAAATAGGTATGATGGCTTTATTCTTGTACAGTACTAGTATCGTTGGTGCAGAAACAAGTTCGGTTTTCAGTGGTCAGAGTTTTCTGGCGGCGATTGACGCGCCGGATAGCTTAGCCTTATTACCGCCACCTCCAGCAAAAAAGAGTATGGCCTTTAAGAGAGATCAAGAAGCTTACAAAAATGGATTGGCGCTTCGCAATACGTCACGTGGAAAACAAGCAGTTAGGGATGCTGATCTGAGTGATGCTAATATTGGTAAACCATTCTCTGAAGCTTTGGGCATTGAGATATCTCCACAAAATACGCCAATTACATATGATTTATTAAAAAGGCTTAGAGAAGATACAGTTGAATTAGCAGTAAATGGTGCCAAAAACCATTATATGCGAGTTAGACCATTTGTATATTATAAGGACACAGCCACTTGCTATCCGAAGGATGATGCAATACTTCGCAAGAATGGGTCATATCCATCAGGACATGCTACATTTGGTTGGGCGACGGCTTTAGTTTTAGTAGAAATTCGTCCCCAGCGCGAAAAAGAACTTTTAAAGCGGGGTTATGAATTTGGAGAAAATCGAGTAATTTGTGGTGCACATTGGCAAAGTGATATCGATGCTGGATTTATTATGGGAGCAGCTGATTTTGCCCGTTTGAGCGCTGATCCGGCTTTTATAACTGAAGTTGCTGCAGCGAAAAAAGAAATTGCGGCAAAAGCAAAGTGAGGAAATAGAACGCTTAAAAATGTTGTAGCTACTCAGTAATGCGTTACTGCCTATGAGGTAAGTAAGTGCTTAGTGCAAAATGTAGCGTAGCGTAATTAGATACTAAAATTTTAGGGGAAAAATACATGAAATATTTAGTTAAGCTTGATGAAAGCGGCAATAAATATGTTGAAGTTAGTATAGAGGGTTATGATCTGATCAATAACCCAATGTATAATAAAGGCTATGGGTTTACAGCAGAGGAACGCACAGCATTTAAATTACACGGCTTATTGCCAACGGGATATTTTAGTCTAAGTGATAGGTCTAAAAAAGTCTATAAAACTATACAAGAAAAGCCAACTCCTCTGGCAAAACATATATTTTTGCGTGGCTTACAAGATAGAAATGAAGTTATGTTTTATCGTATTATCAAAGATCATATCGAAGAACTTTTACCACTTGTTTACACTCCGGTTGTTGGTGAAGCATGTCAAAAATTTAGTGAAATATATAGAAAACCCCGTGGATTATATGTAAGCTATCCAGAACAAGATAAAATCGATGAAATGCTAGATAATCCGAACTTTGAAGGGGTGGAAGTTATTGTAGTAACTGACGGCGAACGCATCTTAGGCCTTGGGGACCAAGGCGCTGGGGGAATGGGGATTCCGATTGGTAAATTATCATTATATACCGCGATAGCCGGAATTCCACCCTATAAAACGTTACCGGTGATTTTAGATGTAGGGACAGATAATGAATCGCTTTTATCTAATCCAGAATATATTGGATGGCAAAATAAGCGAATTCGCGGTGAAGAATATGACAAATTTGTAGACAAATTTGTCACTGCGGTAAAGCATAAATTTCCACATATTTTACTGCAATTTGAAGATTTTGCGCAACCGAATGCTTTGAAGTTATTACAGCGTTACCGTGATCAATTATGTACCTTCAATGATGATATTCAAGGAACTGCTGCAATTGCAGTGGGTGCAATTCTATCAGCGATAAAAGCCTCAGGAGTGAGCCTGCAAGAGCACAAGATAGTAATTTGTGGAGCAGGTTCGGCCGGAGTGGGGATTGCCAATCTGATTAAAGATTGCCTAGTGCATTATGGTAAGATTGAGAGCGAGGCAATTAAACAAATATTCTTAGTTGATCGCTATGGCTTAATTACGGATAAAGTGGCGAGCTTGGATTTTCAACAGCCATTTATTAAAAAATTTACAGAATCTTGGACTGTTGCCAATAAAGAAAATATAACATTAGATGAGACAGTTAAAAATTGTGGGGCAACTATTTTAATTGGCGTTTCAGCTCAAGCTGGGATATTTACTCAAGATATAATAGCTGATATGGCTAAAAACACTAAACATCCCATCGTATTTCCGTTATCTAATCCAGACTCAAAAGCTGAAGCTACACCTCTACAGATTATTGCTGCGAGTAATGGGATGGCACTACTTGGAACTGGTACGGCTTTTCCAAACATCGTACGCAATGGCAAATCTATGCGGGTAGATCAAGTGAACAATTGTTATATTTTTCCAGCTCTTGGGCTTGGGATTTTAGCGTTAAAAGCACGCCGGGTAACTGATAAAATGTTTTTAATGGCAGCAATTGCCTTATCTGAATTATCGCCAGCAAAAAATGACCCACTGGCAAATTTATTGCCGGATTTAGTTGATTTAGAAAAGGTTGCTAAACATATTGCCTTTGCGGTTGCGCGTACTGCCGTTGATTCTGGGTTATCACATTTTGGGGATAACTTAACTGACAGCGAAATCAAAAATTTAATTGAAGAATATTATTGGCAACCAGAATATTTACCATTTATAAAAGGTCAAGATTAATAAAAATTATGAATAGCTTTTTTTCTATTTTATACAATGCTGCTTTTAGTGCAAATCATACTAGTTACTTGGGTAATTTGTTGGCCGATGCGGCTACGCTATTAATAACTTTACTATTTTCCTTATTTGTGTATTACATTACAAAAATTATTGTCTTTAGAGTAGTAAAAGCAAGCAGAATCCGCAAAAAAATATCATTTAGGGTGGTCTTATTTAATCGAAGAACAATAAAATTATTAATTAATCTGACAGCAGCTTGGGTGTTTTTTAGTTTGACTAAAATCATATTAGAAGTGGATAAATCTGCATCAAAGATAGAAATTATTGCAAATAAATTAGCACTGCTGTATATATTTATTTTATTCTTGCTTTTTGTGAGTTTTGTCGTTGCGGCAATAAATGAATTTTATGAAAGAAAATTTGATTTTTCTAGACAATATCCAATTTATAGCTACCTAAAGGTAGTAATTGTTTTTGTTTGGGTTTTGGGCTTTATTTTAATCGGTTGTTATTTTACGAGTACTTCACCCTGGGCTTTTTTAACTGGTCTTGGTGCGGTGTCTGCAGTTTTATTATTAATTTTTCGGGATACATTGCTTGGAATTGTTGCAAGTATTCAGGTAACGGCATCAAATATTGTCCGGATTGGAGATAGAATTTCAATCGACAGTGCTGGAATTGACGGTACTGTTCTTGATATTGCAATTAGCACAGTTAAAATCAAAAATGCCGATAATACCATTGCTAGTATTCCAACCTATTCACTCTCGTCGCAAGTGGTAAAAAACTGGCGTACCATGGAAGAATCAGGGGCGCGCAGAATAAAACATGCCATAAATATTGATATTGAGAGCATTCAGGATTTGGATGCAAGTTTTCTAGCCATTCTTGCCCAAAAAAGCGAATTTACAGCATTTATAAAGCAATATATGAATATCAATAATAATTTAACCCTATATCGCTACTATGTTACAGATTATTTGACAGTAGCTAAGGAAATAAATAAGAATTATCCAATTTTAGTGCATCATTTAGACACATCTGCTGATAGCCTGCAACTAGAAGTAATTGCTTATACTTTTGATATTACATGGATTGGACATGAACTAATCAAAGCTAGCTTATTTGAGCATTTTTTTGTAATATTTAGTTATTTGGGATTAAAAATTAAACGGGATTAGGTTGCTGCTGCAAGAAAGGTATTGAAGATGTTCAGTCTAAGAGTTGGTGGTCCGCCTGTTGGTAGAGTAGACTTTGTTATGCCTGTGGTAGCGGTGGGGAGGAGGAAGGATGGAGAAGAAAGCCAGCCTAGTGGTGGGGTCCGCCAGTCGTCACAATTTGCTACTACTCAGGCAGCACAAAGGAATGGTACTGATGGAATGCATTTTATTCACCAACTTGGTGTCCCTTTTTTCCCCGTTGGGGTAATTCCAGTTAGCGCTATACCACTACCTTATCCTGTTTTCTCCGGCGGCGGAGTTGGAGTTCCTCCACAACTTTATACTACGCACTACCTGCATGGTAGTAATGTGTCAGCAAATGCTCAACTAACTCTACTAAGTAGCAATCAACGGTGTTTAGTTATGTGGTTAAGAGCAATTCTTCAGAAAACTCAACCAACTCCGTTGGAAATTGACATAATAAGCACGATAGATGCAATTTTGAATGCTAATGGTATGACTTTAAGCTCATCGGGTTTAGAGGCTATTGCATTTTCTAATCAGTTATTTATAGCTAACTCCAGAAGTGTACCAGCATTAACTAATCGGGTGGAATGGCCTCATGGACCAGCTGCAGCTACTGCTACGCATAATGGACATGGTGCTATATCGCCGCTACAAGCTAAGGTTATTGAGACTCTCAATCAAGCTACCATGGATGACCACGCGCAAGACCAAAAGGTTTTCAATGTACTCACTGAGATGAAAAATAATGATTTAAGATTTCCAGCGTTTGATGTAGATTTTGCACCATACCAATCGATGGTGATACAGAGTTTTCAAAGAATTTTACGTACCACCACAGATACCCATACATTAAAGGCTGTATTAGAGCTGGCAAGTTTTCACGGGATACCTCTAGCTGTTGTAAAAATAGTGCTTACGGAGCAAATTACTAAGATTGATACTAAGCTTGACTATGTCATACTACTAATTGAAACTTTAGACGAACTTGAATTTACTGATTACCATAGGAGTATGGAAAAAATATTTATAGATCCAGCAAAACTTTCTCGTAAGTTAAGTAGTTTTATTTTATCCTCAAATCTTCCTATGCCAGATCTAGTTAAGATATTAACTACGGCAAATTTGCATGGTAAATCCGGCACCAGATTGACTATTGACGCTCTGACTGATATGAGGGGCGTGTTGGACGGGGCTCGGTATGATGTAAAACTAAACTTGCTAAAATTATTGGATAAGCAACTTAAAATGTGGGCAATAGTCCTTGGAGCGAGCTCTCCTAATGAGCCGCGTAGTCAAAAAGAGGCGGTAACAAAGTTACAAGATTTTGTGAACTCGCAAACTACTAAAATAATGGAGTTACAACAAAACCAGCTTGAGGAAATTCTTGGTGGAGCTGGAGCAGAAATGCTAACTCAAGCAGATATTGATTTTGTAGAAAATCTTGACCCAGAATTTTTACCCGTTTTACCTGAGGGTAAACTTGGATCAGCTTCGACAACAAGTACTGATAAGATCATTCTTATAATTGACTCTGCAATTTTGGACAAAAAGTTTAAATTAATGGAAAATGCAATAAAGATTGCCAAAATTAATAATTTGCCCTCTTGTGTCGAAAATGCCATATTGTTTTTAAATAGGCAATTAGCGAGCAAAGTGCTTGACTTGGGGGATATTGCGCAAGTGCTAGAAGTTGCACGTAAGTGTGAAATTAAATTAGCTGATACAGCTATATGTGCTAGCTTACAGCGCTTTACTTTGCCAATACATAGCATTAATTACGTAGACCAGCTAAATCAGCTTCGGTCACTTGTAGCAAAATTTGGGATTAGTGGTGTAGAGATTCCCTCCATAGTTGAAGGGTTGTCTCGCTCTAACGCGCCCGCAACAACAACGCTTTAACGCAACAACAAGATTCATAGATTAATCAATCACATGGATACAAAAAAAGGAGCGACATAATAGTCGCTCCTTTTTACGTCCCACATTTGCGGGAATT
>Ga0207088_1195_pt1 | contig 11010 bp, 12 predicted proteins | sample Alteio_BWMinHeat_52_FD_153564 | JGI IMG/M metagenome (GOLD analysis project Ga0207088, IMG submission 153564) | Enriched cells from forest soil in Barre Woods Harvard Forest LTER site, Petersham, Massachusetts, United States -... | ecosystem: Environmental > Terrestrial > Soil > Temperate forest >... | reverse complement strand
CGGTTTTACTTACCGGCAAAAATTGCTGATTGATCTTAAGCGTATCGATAAAATTCAGGTTGGCTTTTTTGGTCACGTATAAATCAAGACTGTAAATGCGCCAGCTGTCATCAATTATATAAATAAAGCCGGTAAAAGCGGCGTCGTAATCGCGGCGCGGCGTAACCTTGATTTTATTAATGGTCTCACCATTCTCAACCATGGTACCCATCAGCTCGTAACGGTAATATAACATGGCGTTATTAGCTATCGGCGATATAAACGGGCGATTGCTCAGCCCTTCCCAGTTTTGAATATTGTTATAAAAGTTAACCTTAACATCCGATGCGCGGTTAAAACTAAAGGCCTGGTTACGTCCCGATACTTTGGACGATATCATTTCCTCGTGTACCTTATCCGGCTGCTCAAACGTATATTTCGATTCCGACTCCGACAGATAAATAATGCCCGTGCGATTGGTATCCAGGCCGTTCTCTCTCGCCACTTTTTCAAAATCGCGGCCCATAAACTTTTTAGGCGCGGCCAGCAGTTTTTGCAAGCCTTTGATGTAAACCTCGCAGCTATACGCATTAACCTGCTTTAAATATACCGGCCTTTTTTTGATGGCCTTGCGGATGATGGCATAGGCCGGGTCTTCAGCATCGGCACGAATCACCACATCGTGCAGCTGGTACGATTCGGCAACCAGGACAACGTTAATACTTTGGTTTCCCTGTAAAGCTACCTGCCGGCTTTGCAGCTTATAGCCGATCGCCTTAAACATAATTTCGTAATTACCGGGTGTTAACTGCAGCTGGTATTGGCCCTCGCTGTTAGCCGAAGTACCTTTGGTGGTATTGCGGATGTAAACGCTGGCAAAAGGCACCGGGCTGCCGCCTCTATCGGTAATGGCGCCGCTAACGGTTACCGTTTGTGCAAACGATGTAAAACTGGTTAATAATATGGTGAGTAAAAGTAGAGGGTACTTCATTTATTATTGGTTTGTTTTAGTAAGACGGTAAGATAGGCAAAATGTAACAGGATGAATGTTAAATGATGTTAAAGGCAGTTTCGCGGGGCGGCACACATCGGTATTCTTCGGTATTTTAAACAATGTTTAAAGGTTGTAATGTTTGAAAGGTGAAAGGTTATTAAGTTGCTTTTTCTGACTGTGGACTATCGGCTATGGACTTTCTCAAACAGGGTGGTATTTGTGGGTGTTTTAAAATCCCTTTTGTTTTACTGCTACTAAAAACGGCAACTGCCAAAAAAATGAGGGGGGGGTAAAAGTGGGTATTTTTCAAACTATTTTTGTCTTGTTTCCTGCATCTTGGCTCTTGCTTCTTTTTTACTAAATATACAAAAAAACCTTCAAACTGGCAAGTTGCCACACCAATTATTGCCATCCTGAATTAAAATTTAATTATATTTGATTTATGCTTACCGCTGAAAAGAAAAAGAAATATACAGAACAGGATTATTCCTTATTGGAAGAAGGTGCGCCTTTTCAGTTAATCGATAATGATCTTATTATGTCGCCATCACCAAGTGTTTTACATCAACGGGTTTTTGTTAAAATAAGTAACATTATAGCGTTCTTTTCTGTAGCCTATTTAAAAGGCGAGTGGTTTTATGCTCCGATGGATGTGCAGCTTGATGATGATAACATTTATCAGCCCGATATTTTATATATAACCGAAGACAGACGTTCAGAAATTATTAAAGAACGCATCGAAGGCGCCCCCGATCTGATTATCGAAATCCTATCGCCATCCAATGCCTATTACGACCTCCGCCAAAAGAAAGACATCTACGAAAAACATGGCGTTAAAGAATACATTATAGTCGACCCCATCCAGCAAAACGCCGAGGTACATGCTTTGGAGAATGGTGCGTATGTATTGAAACAAAAAGCAGCCAAAACAGAACAGTTAAACTCGCTGCTGTTAGCCGGTTTAACTTTCGACCTTTCAAAGATCTTCGCATAAAAAAGGTACCGGTTATCCGGCCCTCTTCTATGATTTAGGTCAGTATCTTATAAAATATTAATCATTTATCGCCCCGAATTTGCAATCTGATCTTACTACTCGGTTTTGGTAAACAAGTAGGTTTTTCCTCCCTGGGTTAAAGTGAAAGTTTTTTTAGCCGGTTCAAATTGTAATGTAGCGCCGGCCATAGTATAAACAAATTTATCGCTGCCTTTGGCTTCAAGCGGCACCGCGCTCTGGCTGGTGACTCCAGCAAACAACGTTGCATTTTTTTTAGTTATATCGAACTTTAGCGGGATTTGGGTACTCGAATATTTACCGAGATATTTATCAAGCTCGGCAGTATTTAGCGTAATCGTTTTAGATTCATCAAACACAGGCATGGTGAACGGCCTGTTAAAATAAATACTTAACACAGCAATCGCCACATCGTTAGTCGAATATCGCGCCCCATTGGAAGTATAAGCTATGGCCACCTTATCCTGCGGAAAATAAGTAAGCGTGCTCGAAAATCCGTCGATGCCCCCGGTATGTCCATAACCTTTTTTATCACCGAACGGCGCAACAAACATAGCCATACCATAGTTATCCCTCATCGTTTTCATCAGCTCTAAACTGGCAGGGCTAATGAGTTTTCCGGCAAAAAGCGCATCTATAAATTTAACCAGGTCAGTCGGGGTAGATACAACAGCGCCGGCGCCCCCCGGGATACTCATATCCGTTTCGGTGGCAGGTATCCATTGCGTTGCGTAGTTATAGGAGTATGCTTCGTTTTTAGCCGGGTTGATTTTAGCGCCGTAATAAGTATCGGTCAAACCTATTTTCGAGGTAACACGCATTTTTAATTCTTCAGCATAAGTTTTACTGGTCAACTTTTCGATGATATAACCCAACAACACAAAATTGGTATTACTGTATTCCGCCTTTGTATCCGGTTCAAAATCAGATTTCTGTTTCGCCAAAATGGCGAGCATTTCGGCTTCCGGTTTCGGGTTAGCCATATAAGTGAAATAAATCGAATCAGCCGTCAAATTATGAAGCCCGCTGCGATGATCGAGCATTTCCCTGATCGTGATCTTTCCGGCATTAGGTAGCTGAGGGAAATAAGTAGCCAAAGGCGTATCGAAGGTAAGCTTACCTTCATCGATCAGTTGAAAGATCATAACCGCGGTAAACATTTTACTGATAGAGCCTATCCGGTACTTAGTTTTAATAGTAGATGGCGTTTTTACCTTTTCGTTTATTTGGCTATAGCCAACGGCATTTTGATAAACCACCACACCATTCGCCGCTATGGCTATACTGCCCATGTTTTGGTTATGTGCGTTCAGCGCAACAAAAAAGCTATCTAATTTGGCTTTATTTAAAGTTTGGGCATGCGTGCAACTTTGTAAAACCAGGAATAACAGTAAAAGGTTGGCGGTTCTTTTGATCATTGCGATTGAAATCTGGTCTGGGAAAAAGGAGTTGATTTTAATAATGGTACCTTAGTTGGGCAATATACAGCGTATCATTTTGCACCTTATATACCAAGCGATGCTCGCTTGTGATTCTTCGCGACCAGTATCCACTCCAATTATGTTTTAGCGCTTCTGGCTTTCCGATACCTTGAAAGGGGGTCTTTTGTATTTCTTCCAGTAACAGCTTTATTCTTTCAATTACCTTTTCGTTGCCGCTTTTTCGCCAGTATTGAAACTCCTCTAAAGCTTTGTCCGAAAAAACTATTTCCATAGATCATCAAAAGATACTTTCGTTCCTTTACCTTCTTCAAGTTGATTTATGCTTTCATCTAATGTTGTCCGGTTTTTTTCGCTGGCCATTAAGTACTCTGTTTCATCAAGTTCCTTTTCATACTTCACATTAAAGGCTTCAAACATTGCCTTCAATGCTTGCTCTTCCGCTTCGCTATTTGGGTGAACAGTTAATACCGACATTTTTCTTTTATTTATACTCAAATATAAGCTATTCCAAATCAAACACAAAACACAAGCAAAAGATGAATAACCAATCGACTATTGAACCAATAACTATAAAAGCTGCTACTCCGGAAAAAAGCTTTTAGTTACTTCTATAACGCCCACAATGTGGTCATTAAATTCCTCCAACTCTTCAGCCGGCACCCATAATTCATCATGAACCACGCCGCCCACATTCTGCACCTGAAACTTTGCCAGGTAGCCCGACTGTACCGCAAATTTGGTAACATAGCCCGAACCCGACGCCGGGACGTTCCAGTCGCGTGCTATTTGTATAGCATACTCCTCGTTCATCACCGGATAAAATATCGGTTGCTGCATTAACCTTTTCGGGAAACGCTTATAACCAGATTGCTCGATCAAAGCCAGTTCCTTCGGGCCAACCGGTCTGTATAGCGTAGTAGTTTCTTTATCCATTAACAAACCTAAAACTCAATAACCTATTAACCCAATAACTAAACTACAAAGCCCCCGCCTTAATCTCTTCCACAACCGCCGGATCCAACAACGTCGAAGTATCACCTAAGTTCGAGGTCTCTCCCTCCGCTATCTTCCGTAAAATGCGGCGCATAATCTTACCTGACCGTGTCTTGGGCAGCCCGCTTACAAACTGGATCTTATCGGGTTTGGCAATGGCGCCTATAATGCGCGATACCGTCATAATGATATCCTTCCGTGTCAGTTCCTCGTTATTATGTACACCCGGACTAACCACAAAAGCATATACGCCCTGCCCTTTAATATCGTGCGGGTAACCCACCACGGCCGACTCAACCACACCGCTGTGCATATTAATGGCATTCTCCACCTCCGCGGTGCCAATGCGGTGGCCCGATACGTTCAGCACATCGTCAACACGGCCTGTAATGCGGTAAAAACCATCCTCGTCGCGTAAGCAGCCGTCGCCGGTAAAATACATATCCGGGTAAGTAGCAAAATACGCCAGGCGGCAGCGCTCATGGTCGCCGTAGGTAGTGCGTATCATTCCCGGCCACGGGAACCTGATGCACAGGTTACCGCTTACACCGTTGCCTTCAATTATTTTACCGTTCTCATCAACCAGTACCGGCTGTATCCCCGGTAAGGGCAGCATGGCGTAACCCGGTTTGGTTGGCGTAACGCCCGCGATAGGCGTTATCATGTGTCCGCCGTTCTCAGTTTGCCACCAGGTGTCCACAATCGGGCATTTTTTATGACCGATCTTTTCATCGTACCAATGCCATGCCTCTTCGTTTATCGGTTCGCCTACGGTTCCCAGTTTTTTGAGCGAACTCAGGTCTTTACCTTCTACAAAGCTGTCGCCAAAGCTCATCAGCGAGCGGATGGCCGTTGGCGCGGTATATAATATATTTACTTTAAACTTTTCCACAATATCCCAAAAGCGGCCCGCGTCAGGGAAGGTAGGTATCCCTTCGAACATCAAACTGGTTGCCCCTTGCGATAATGGCCCGTATACAATGTACGAGTGCCCGGTTATCCAGCCGATATCGGCCGTGCAGAAAAACACCTCGCCCGGTTGGTACTGAAAAGTATTGGCAAAGGTATAGCCCGCATAAACCATATAACCGCCGCAGGTATGCACCACCCCTTTAGGTTTACCGGTCGAGCCGGATGTATACAGGATGAACAGCATATCCTCGGCATCCATTTCTTCGGCCTCGCAAGTGGTGTTGCGCTGGGTTTCTACTTTTTTAATCTCATCTTCCCACCATACATCGCGGCCTTTGATCATCGATACCGGGGTGCGGGTACGGGTGAGTACAATTACTTTTTTAACCGACGGACACTGTACCAAGGCATCGTCTATCACGTTTTTTAACGGGATATCCTTGTTGCCACGGAAACCGCCGTCTGCGGTAATTACCAGCGAGCAGGTCGCATCCTGTATCCGGTCGGCTATGGATTGCGCCGAAAACCCGCCAAATACAACCGAATGGATAGCGCCGATACGGGCACAGGCCAAAATAGCGATAGCCAGTTCGGGTACCATGGGCATATAAATACAGATCCGGTCACCCTTTTTAACGCCATTATTTTTAAGCACGTTGGCAAACTGGCAAACTTTATCGTACAGCTGTCGGTAGGTCAGCACGCGGTGATCTTCGGTAGGGTCGTTCGGCTCCCAGATAATGGCCGGAGTATCCCCGTTTTTTTCAAGGTGCCGGTCCAGGCAGTTCTCTGTGATATTCAGTTTCGCACCTTCGAACCATTTTACATTCGGTTCTTTAAAGTTCCAGGTCAGGGTGTTGTCCCATTTTTTGCGCCATTGAAAGTTATCGGCAATGCCATCCCAAAACTGCTCGGGTTGCTCAACACTGTACTGGTAAACTCGTTTATAATCGTCGAATGATGATATTTTAAGATCCATTTCGGTTATTCTTATAGGTTGTGATTAGAGGCCGTTAAATTAATAAAATCCTACTAAACACGTATATTAAATTTGTATCTTTAGCTGTAGTGTACGGTCATGCTTAAGAATCTAAAGAGATATTTATTTATAGTGATTGTTTTGTTTACGTCGTGTCGCCAAAAGCCAGTGCTGCCGGCTTATACCTACTTATACGGCTACGGTCAGGTTGAAAAACTCAATGGCAGAGTTAAAACGTTAACTGAAGAAAAGCATATTGGTGATATATACGTTTTCGCTTATGTATTTAATGGCAGAGGTGATCTGGTTGAAACACGTTCCTCAGGGAGCGGAAACGTTAACAAGTATAACACACAATATAGTAATGGAATCAAAAAAGTTGCCAGGGGTGTATATTTTGAAAACGAGAAAAAATTTGAGGAGACTTACGTATATGATAAGCATGGACTTATAACCCAATTTATCGCCAATACAAACAATCTGTCTCCAGACACAGATCGCTTCTTTTTCGACACTACGGGTAATTTAATCGAGCATCAACAATATTTTGAAAAGAAGCCCATATGGATCTTTAAGTACAGATATTTGTATAATAAGAGCGCCCTTTGCAGTGGTGTTGAACAATCCATGACCACGTGGCGCGACGATTTTAAAACACCTGATAAAGACACTACAAGATATATCACCTTTGACTCTCATAATAATTGGCTTAAATCTGTCGATGTTTTGAACGACACCACCATCCGCAAAATCATCTACTATTAACCCTTTCAAACTTTTTTAAAATATTTGCAAGTCACTGTTGCCTATTTGATTTCAATTACCGATATTTGCAAACTCTTTCAGAAAAGGGGTTTATTAAAAATTGATTCGTCATGTCAAGAATTTGTGATCTAACAGGAAAAAGCTCGATGAACGGCTTTAATGTTTCTAACTCGAACGTTAAAACAAAACGTAGGTTTCATCCTAACCTGCAAACTAAAAAGTTTTATATACCAGAAGAAGATAAATGGATCACTTTAAAAGTTTCCGCTGCTGCTATTAAAACCATCAGCAAAAACGGTATAACTGCTTGTATTAATAAATTTGTTAAACAAGGATACATTTAATAGTTTAAGTTACTAAGTTATTGGTTAATGGTTATTAAGGCCTGCACACAATAACTAAATAACCAATAACACAATAACCACCAAAGCAATGGCAAAAAAAGGCAACAGGGTTCAGGTAATATTAGAGTGTACAGAGCATAAAACCAGCGGTCAGCCGGGCATGTCTCGTTACATCACTACCAAGAACAAGAAAAATACAACCGAAAGGTTAGAGTTGAAAAAATTCAACCCGGTATTACGTAAAGTAACCGTTCACAAAGAAATTAAGTAATTTGTTATTAGTTATTGTAGCTTAAACAATCAATAACTCAATAATTCAATAACTCAAAAATAAAAGCATGGCAAAGAAAGTAGTTGCAACCCTGAACACAGGTAAAGGAAAAGAGTTTTCGAAAGTGATCACTATGGCAAAATCGCCAAAAACAGGTGCTTACTCGTTTAAAGAAGTAATTGTACATAACGACGGCATTAAAGATGCAATTGCTGCCGGTCAAAAAGCTCAGTAATTTATTTACACAAAAATATTAAAGCCGTTCCGCTATAACCGGAAGGGCTTTTTTTGTTAATTGTAATTTCCAATATGGGATTATTCGATTTTTTTAAAAAGAAGGAAAGCAGCCCGCAGGAGCAGGAAGCGCTGGACACCGGTTTGGAAAAAACCAAGGAGAACTTTTTTTCGAAAATAACCAAAGCCGTTGCCGGGAAAACAACAGTTGACGATGATGTGCTCGATGAAGTTGAAGAGATCCTGGTTACATCCGATGTTGGCGTAGCAACAACCCTCAAAATTATCGACCGAATCCAGGCCCGCGTTGCCCGCGATAAATACCTGGGCACCGCCGAGCTCAACAACCTGCTCCGCGACGAAATCCAGCAGCTGCTTGCCGAAAATAACAGCAACGATTTTAACAATTTTGAATACGGTAATCACAAACCCTATGTAATTATGGTGGTGGGTGTTAATGGCGTAGGTAAAACCACCACTATCGGCAAACTGGCGCATAAGCTTAAACAAGCCGGTAACAAAGTGGTTTTAGGCGCGGCCGATACCTTCCGCGCAGCGGCTGTGGATCAGATTAAACTATGGGGCGAACGTATTGATGTGCGCGTTGTGGCCCAGCCTATGGGTAGCGACCCGGCTTCGGTAGCGTTCGATACCTTAAAATCAGCCGTAGCCAATGGCGACGATGTTGCCATTATTGATACCGCTGGCCGTTTGCACAATAAGGTTAACCTGATGAACGAATTGGCTAAGATCAAGAATGTGATGCAGAAGGTTGTGCCCGACGCCCCGCACGAGATCTTGCTGGTGCTCGATGCCTCCACAGGGCAAAACGCAATCGAGCAATGCAAACAGTTCACCCAGGCCACCGATGTAAATGCCCTGGCATTAACCAAGCTTGATGGCACAGCCAAAGGCGGCGTGGTCATCGGCATATCCGATCAGTTTAAAATACCCGTAAAATATATAGGCGTTGGCGAAGGCGTCAACGACCTGCAACTGTTTGATAGGAAAGCTTTTGTGGATAGCCTTTTCAAACAATAAAAAGATATCCAGAACGTCATTGCGATCCCTCGCCTTGTCATTGCGAGGAGTTCGCTTGCGAAGCATAGAACGACGCGGCAATCCTATGCTATACAGAGCAGTTTGCAAAGTCCGCAGTGACAGGTAGAAAGAGAATAGAATGAAAACGAAAAGTGTAAGTCAGCCGATCCAGTTTAAAAACCCCCGCGTCAACGTAGTTACCCTCGGTTGCTCCAAAAATATTTACGATAGTGAAGTGTTGATGGGCCAGCTCAAAGGCAATATGTTCGACGTAGTACACGAAAACGGTGAACTGCGTAATGATGATATCATCGTGATCAACACCTGCGGCTTCATCGATAACGCCAAGCAGGAATCTATCGATACCATACTCCAATACAGCGAGCTGAAAGATCAGGGCAAAGTCGGGAAAGTCATCGTTACCGGCTGCCTTTCCGAACGTTACAAACCCGAGCTCGAAGCCGAAATAACCAATGTCGACGCCTACTTTGGCACCAACGATCTGCAAAACTTACTGCACAGCGTCGGCGCCGATTACAAACACGAACTCATTGGCGAGCGTTTACTCACCACGCCATCACACTTCGCGTATTTTAAAATTGCCGAAGGCTGCAACCGCCCATGCTCATTTTGCGCTATCCCTTTAATGCGCGGCAAGCACAGGAGCACACCGATGGATCAGCTGGTCAGCAATGCCAAATCATTAGCTAAAAGCGGAACAAAAGAATTGATACTTATAGCCCAGGACCTGACCTATTACGGCCTCGACCTTTATGGCAAACGTAACCTCGACGAATTGTTGCGCCGTTTATCCGATGTGGAAGGCATCGACTGGATCCGCCTGCAATACGCTTATCCTTCCGGCTTCCCGATGGAGATCCTGGATGTGATGAACGAACGCAGCAACATCTGCAACTACCTCGATATGCCTTTGCAGCACATCAGCGACAATATGCTCAAATCGATGCGCCGCGGCATCACCAAGCAAAAAACCGTCGACCTGGTAAATGCCATTCGCGATAAAGTGCCCAATATGGCATTGCGCACCACTTTAATAACCGGTTATCCAGGCGAAACTGAGCAGGATTTTGAAGAAATGCTGCAATGGGTAGAGGATTCACGTTTCGACCGTTTAGGCTGTTTCACCTACTCGCACGAAGAAAAAACCCACGCCCACCAATTGATCGACGATGTACCTGACGAAGTAAAACAGGAACGCTCTGACGCGATAATGGAAGTTCAGCAAGGTATATCTTTCGATAAAAACCAGGAACGCATTGGCCAGACCCATAAAGTGCTGATCGATAAAAAAGAAGGCGCTTACTTTGTCGGCCGCACCGAATTTGATTCACCCGAGGTTGATAACGAGGTTTTAATTGATGCCAGCCGGCACTACGCCACTGTGGGCAGCTTTGTAAAGGTTAAAATTGATACTGCAGAAGACTTTGACCTTTATGGACAAATTGTAAAATAATTGGCACTTTGGGTGTTATTAATTTAATGCTTTTACATTTGGGTAATGGATGCTCATTGTATAAACTATGCTGACACCGGTTTTTTCTCTAAAACCATCATCGACTACCTGGATAATCATCCTGATCTGAAAGATTTTTACGGCTATCGTCCTGATTTCGAAGGTTTCGAGCAACTCATTAACACCAAAAAAGTTACTGCTGATCGAAATATTCTAGTTGACGTTCTACAGGATCAATACAACAAGATTTCGGACGTTGCAGGACCTGATGCAATTCAGTTCCCCCTTCAGGGGGTTAGGGGGCTTGCCGCTGACAATACCTACACGATCACCACTGGTCACCAGCTCAATATCTTTACCGGTCCGCTTTATTTTATTTTTAAGATAGCTACAGCAAAACCCATCTTTTTGAACTTGTCGGCTGTTTCCTTTGCAACGATAAGGCCCGAATTACGCAGGATCAGTATGGGGAAGTCGACACCGTAAAACTCAAAATTGGCTTTCAGCTCGAGCCAGTAAACGATCTCGGCGCCGCCGCCGATGTAGGCCAGGTTGGGAAATATCACTTCC
>Ga0207088_1198_pt1 | contig 11064 bp, 10 predicted proteins | sample Alteio_BWMinHeat_52_FD_153564 | JGI IMG/M metagenome (GOLD analysis project Ga0207088, IMG submission 153564) | Enriched cells from forest soil in Barre Woods Harvard Forest LTER site, Petersham, Massachusetts, United States -... | ecosystem: Environmental > Terrestrial > Soil > Temperate forest >... | reverse complement strand
TCAGCAGCGGCGACCGCAAGTTCGGGGTCATCGTCGATGGGCTGGAGGGCGAAGACGAGTTGGTCATCAAGGCGCTCGATGACCAGTCGATCACGACCGACCTGGTAAGCGGGGCTTCAATTCTGGGCGATGGGAGAGTGGTTCTCATCCTGAACATGATCGCCCTGATGGATCGCTTCACGCGGGGGCGGGCGGACGCAACCGGGCCGCGGATGGCGGGTCTGCTGTCGAGTGCCGTACCAGCAAGAGCAATGTTGAGCGTTGGCGGAATCCAGACTGGTGAGATGCGGGCGCGTGGAACGGGCGGGGGCCAGGCATGAGAAAGCCGGTGCGGGTCCTGGTGGTGGATGATTCGGCTCTGATGCGCAAGCTGATTCCCAACATTCTCGAACGCGATGACTCGATCGAGGTTGTGGGCACGGCGATGGACGGCCATTTTGCATTGAAGAAAATCGAGGATTTATCGCCGCAAGTAATAACGCTCGACCTGGAAATGCCCGGACTGAACGGGATCGATACTCTGAAAGAAATCATGCGACGCTGGCGGCTGCCGGTAATCGTGGTCAGCTCGCATAGCACCGCTGGGGCGGCGATCACTCTCAAGGCGCTGGCGCTGGGCGCGTTTGATTTCGTGGCCAAGCCAAAGGATGTTTCCGCGCGCATGCCCGAAATTGCCGCCGAGTTGATCAAGAAGATCCGGGCGGCGGCGCAGAGCGCGGGAGTGCAGACGCAGTTCCTGCCGTCAGAAACGCACGGCGAGCAGCCACACAAGCTACAACCAGTCGCACCGACACGCATCATCGCCCTCGGCGTTTCCACGGGGGGTCCGAACGCCTTGCAATACCTGTTTTCGCAGCTGCCGGTGGAATTTTCGGGCAGCATCCTGGTGGTACAACACATGCCAGACGGATTCACGGAACTGTTTGCTAAGAGGCTTGACGAGAGCTGCCCCATCCGCGTGAAGGAAGCGCAATCGGGCGACTTGCTGGTCGCCGGGCGAGCGCTCATCTGTCCGGGGAACCGGCACATGAAAGTGAAGAAATTCCCCCTCGGAAACGTGGCGATCCTGAGCGAGGAAGCACCCGTGAACGGACACCGTCCTTCTGTGGATGTGCTGTTCCACAGCATAGCGGAGGAGTTTGGTCCGCAAGCCATGGCCGTGCTCATGACGGGCATGGGAGAAGACGGGGCTGTCGGTTTGGGAGAGATCCGCGCGGCCGGGGGATACACAGTAGCGCAGAGCCAGGAGACATGCGTGGTTTTCGGCATGCCCAAGGCGGCCATCGAACGCGGCTACGCGATGCGTATCGCGGACCTCCAGGATCTGCCCAATCTTTTACAGGCACAGTGCGCTCCCGACCGCGGGCGGGGGAACAGCAGCGACGTCAAGCGTGCGACAAGTGCCTAAAGTAACTAGAGTTATCTACCGAAAGTGCGTAGATCGTGATTAAGTGATAGTTGGGGGAGGAGTGCCATGGAAAAGTTTGCGCCCGTAAAACGGAGCGAGGACGGACAGCCGGTACGCTATCTGATCGTGGATGACTCCGTGTTTGCCCGCAAGAACCTGGCCCGGATGGTCGAAACATTCGGAGGACAGGTAATCGGCGAGGCGGGCGACGGAGTCTCGGCAATCAGCGAGTACGAACGGCTCATGCCCGACATCGTTCTAATGGATATCACCATGCCGCAGATGGAAGGCATTGAGGCGGCGGAGAAGATCGTGCGCGACCATCCGAGCGCCCGCATCGTAATGGTGTCGTCGGTCGGCTACCAGGAGAACATCGTGGCCGCCTTGCAGCGAGGTGCCCGCCACTTCGTGCAGAAACCGGTGAAGCCGGAAGTTCTCTATGAAGTCATCAAGTACGTGATGCGCGACGACGGAACGACGCCCCGCGGCGCCGGAGCGGGAGCGGGGGCCTAGTCAATGCGGATGGACCTGATTCAGCCTTTCATTAATTCGGCCGACGCCGTCCTGGCGCAGGGGCTGGAGTCGCCGATTTCCATCGAGAACCTGAGCATGGAAGAAGAGGCGTACCGACGGAAAGGGATCGCTGCCGAGGTTTGCCTCACAGGTGAGATTGAAGGGCGGATCATTTTTGATGTCGACTTGGGAACGGCGGTGGAGCTCGCCACCCGCCTGGCCGGCGTCGAAGTATCCGCGACCGACGATCTGGTGCGCGAGGCGGTTTGTGAGCTGGCTAACCAGATCATTGGCAACTCCGTCACCACGCTCAACGACCAGGGATTCCACTTTCACGTTCGTCCACCCACCCTGCATACTTCCGAGCAGGGCAGCAAAAGCAGTGAAGACACAGAAGCCCTGGTGATGTGCTTCAGCACGTCCAGCGGAAACGTCTTCATGAACGTGGCGCTGCGCTACCACCGCCGCCGGGCGACGGAACGGGCTGCGGTCGCGGGATAAAAGAAGCATGCAGCATTCAGCGATCCCGCATTTGGCATCTAGCACTTAGCCTACCTCCACAAACTTTCGCATTGGAAACATGCCGACTTCTCTGCTGGGAAGAGTGAGCAGCTCTCGGCAGGCGGAGTGCTGAGTGCCAACTATGGACCGGCAAACAGAAACACCGGATTCTGCGGCAAGTTCTGTTGGCCGCCCGGGCGCACACCGAGCGGGGCGGGTAGATTCAGGACATAAGTGTCGCTGGTGGTATCGATGATGTTGACCATGCCTCCATCGCAACTGGCCAGGTAGGCGCGGGAACTGTCGCCGCCAGCGGCCATCGTCACGCGGAAGCGAGTGGCGGAACAGAAGGCATCGTTAGCAGGAAACCCCGGAACCGCAGTCGAGCTCTTCATGGTGTTGCTCGCGACGTTGATCACCGTCGCCTGGGGGCAAATGTAATTAATGTTATTGACTGTGGCTTCATAGTAAGCACCGACATAGGCTCGGCTTCCGTCAGGGAGGGCTGCGACTGCAGCGACCGTCAGCGTCTGTGCGCTGGTGGCGGAGCAGGGATCCGACGCAAGCCGCGAGCTGGGCGCAACGGCCGGAATCGCGATCGGGCCTCCCGCCAGGATCTGCGGGGCAGACTGCGAGACGTCCAGTATCGTCAACTGAGTGCCTCCCGGTATGTACAGCCGGTTGTTATTCCCGTCGTAGAGCATGTTGATGGCGCGCGGCACACTGATCGTCGTTTCGGTGAGCGTGTCGGGCCCGGGGGTCGAGGTGGTATCAAGCCAGGCAAGAGCTCCGTTCTGCTCCAGCACATACATCCGTTGGTTATCCGAACGCGCGACCAACCAGATTGGCGGTGAACTTGTACTCATGGGCGAGCCTACCCTTTGCGACAATCCCAGGGTCACGATGTCGAATCCGCTAATCGTGCTGTCGCCCTGGTTTGCCACGTAGAGCTTGCCATTGTCGGGCGTCACGGCGAGGGCAACCGGATTTTGGCCGACCGGAACCGTCTGCGTGGTGTTGCTCTGCGTATTGACCACACCGACGGAGGGAAGAATGTTTAGGGGTTGGGTTGGGTCCGGTGGGTAGGTCGGCATCGCGACATAAGCCGTCGTCGAGGAAGGGGCAACGGCCACGAAGCTGGCCCCTGAGTAAATCGGCAGACTGATGGTGCTGGTGCTGCCGATAACGGTGCCGCTGAAGTTTAACTTGGTAATTGAAGAACACACATTAAACACTTGATTTGGAGATGTAGGAGGAAAGGTTACAAGACAACTGGTGGTCGGAACATTTAAGCCGGTCACGGCTCGGTTTACGACCAACACCTCGTTTGCAGTCTGCTGCACCGCGTGGACGGGAGCGACGGCGACGTTGACAACACTCACGTCCGTGTCGCCGGAGACGTCGATTACCATGGCAGTCCCGGGCACGACGGTTCCGTTATCGTTGATGGCCACCACGCTGTGGGCCGCCTTCGGATTGGGAAACGTTGGAGGATTCGGGATGATGATGGGCCGGAAGGTGTCGCCACAGCCGCTACAGATCAGATAAAGGCACAGCACGAACCCCAACCAGAGAAACCTCTTCATTCAAACTCCATAGAAAAAGTTAGTGTTGCGCGGAAACCGATATTGTATCGGGAACCGGGTCGAGAGGGGAAATCAGGCGGTGCTTAGCCCGCTGCTTTGGTGAGAAGCCGTTCGAGGCGAGTTTGGTTGCCGGAGGCCGCAATATTAGGAAGCGTTGCTGGAGAGACGCGGCTTGCCACGTCTGGGGCCGAATACAAACACGGCGTTTGGAAAGCTTCACGCAGGAGACGCGGCAAGCCGCGTCTCTACGGCGAGGACCGGATTCATCCGCGCCCGCGACGTGCCTTCTGTTGGCTCTTGGCTGGCATCTCCGCAACTTTCTCCGACGCCGAGGGCTTCTTCGTCTGCGCCAGGCTTTCCTTCAGTGCCGCCATCAGATCCACCACCGGAGCCAGCTTCTTCGGTTGTTCGACGGCTTGGATTTCGCCGCCCTCCAGCTTAGCCTCAATCAGCTTCTTCAGATTGTCCTGAAAGGTGTCGTGATATTTCTCCGGCTCCCACTCTCCCGCCAGCGCTTCAATGAGCTGGTGCGCAACCTTGATTTCAGCCTCTTTAATCTCGACATCCGGAGCGCCGAACGATTCGACCTCGCGAACTTCCTCCGCATAGTACATGGTGTGCAGCATCATTCCACCTTTATGCGGGCGCAGAAAAACGGTGTATTCGCGGTTGTGCATGGTGAGTTTGGCGAGGGCGACATACTCGCTCTCCTCCAGCGCCTTGGTGAGGAGCGCGTAGGGGCGGCGGCCGGCTTCATCGGGAACCATGTAATACGACGACTCGAAGTACACGGGATCGACTTCGCTCGTCTTCACGAATTCGAGGATCTCCATCGTCTTCGCGGTCTTCGGCTCGATCTTCTTAATTTCTTCCGGCTCGATGATGACGTATTCGTCTTTGCGGTACTCGTAGCCCTTGACGATATCGCTACGCTCGAGGACCTGGTTGTCCGCCGGGCAAATGAGCTGCTGCTTCACCCGATGGTGATCGGTGCGGTGAAGCTGGTTGAACGAGATGCCGCTGCTGCGCGCGCCCGAGAACAGACGCACCGGCATCGAGATTAATCCGAACGTAAGATAACCAGACCAGACTGAAGCCGCCATTTTAGTTTCACCCCAAATGGAGACGAGGCTTGCCTCGTCTTTCCAAACGCGCCGCGTCGCTATGAGATTCCTCGGATGCCAGAATCCCGCCCAGCGTACAGAAGTGTAGCCTAAATGGGTGGAAGTTGCCGCCGCCAGATTACCGGGGAATCCAAAGGTCAAGCACTACATGGCGCGGTCCACTTTTGCCGGACACCGAATATAGTGTTATCGAAGGCGGCTACTACGTTCCAGCCGTCAGATATCAGCTCGCGGCCAATCAGCTGTCCGGGACGTGAGATTCTACTGATAGCGGAGAGCTGACAGCTGGCACCGAAGCTGCCCCCAACAATGCTGACCTCTTTTGTAGGACACGGCTGGGCCTCTTCCCCGGAGCGGCTGGCAATCGCCGCGACGGTGACGCTGGCCTTCGCGGTACTGGCTCGCGCCCTGCACGGCGTCAATCGATCTGGAGCTCTGGCAGGCGGCTTCGCCTGTTTCCTGCTTTTTGCCGGCGCTGGCCCCGCCGCTTTCGCCACACTCACAGCGCTGTTTCTGATGACTTCGGTAGCCACTCGCCTGGGGTACCGCCGTAAGCTGGCTCTCGGGCTCGCCGAGCGCCGGGAAGGCCGGAATGCCGGGCAAGTCCTGGCCAATCTGGCAGTGGCCGCTCTCGGCTCAGTTGTTTTTAGCGCTACCGAAGACCGGGTTTGGTTGATCGCTGCGGTGGCCGCCCTCGCCGAAGCTGCTACTGACACAGTGGCCAGCGAAATCGGGCAATACAGCGGCCCAGAGGGGCGAATGATTACGACATGGAAGCGCGTCCCAGCAGGTACCGACGGCGGCATTACGATTCCCGGAAGCAGCGCGGGATTGGCCGCCGGTCTGGTGATTGCGGCCGTCGCAACGGTGGCCGGGATGGTTCCTCAGGCCCAGCTCTGGATTCCGGTAGCCACCGGATTCGCCGGAATGCTAATCGACAGCATTCTCGGCGCCACACTGCAACGCCGCAGATGGATCAACAACGAGGCGGTGAATTTCTTAGCCACCCTGGCGGCGGCTGCCCTGGCATATGCCATCTCGGTGTTCTCGCAGGGACGCGGCTAGCCGCGTCTTGGACCGTACCGAACATTCGGGAAGCAGCACGCTGGAGACTGGGCGAGCCCCGTCTCTACAGGAGGTTTTCGGCGGTTACGTACGCTGCTTGACCCTGTCGAGCAGCATGAAGACCAGAACGCCCAGCATGGCATTGGCCACGCCCGACAACAATTCGTGCGGCCAAGTCCACGCCATGCGCAACCCGACCAGGCCGCGGGAAATCATGAAGTAGACAACTTCGTGCACCGCGTAGAAAACAATCGTGAGCAGAAAACGAGCGCCGGCATGTTCCACGTCCAGCTTGATCCCCAGCGAGGACGCGCCGAATCCCACCACCGTCTTCGAAATTCCGTAGAGCCCGATGGGATGATGAGTAAGCGCGTCTTGCAGAATGCCGATCACGCTGCCCGTGAGCAGCCCTGCCAGCGGACTGCGCCGCGCAGTCGCAAAACCGATTGTGACCAGCAGCGGAAGATCGAAGATGGTGAAAAAAGGAAACCGCAGCGGCAGCCACGCCTGCAGGAAAACGGCGGTCAGCGGAATCAGAGTCGTCGCAGGAATACTGAAACGATAAACCTCAACCTGCTCTCCCGATGTATAAGTGATGGCCACGTTAGTGCGGACTATCCTCGACGGCGGGTTGCGGTTTCGGTGTCTCTGCTGCCTTCACAGGCTTCGGGGAAACTTTCATCGCAGGCGTTCCGGTCGCTGTCGCCGCATTTCCGGAGGAAGTCCCCGCGGAAGTTCCCAAGGAAGTTCCGGAGGCGGATCCCGGAGAAGAAGACTTAGAGCTTGCCGTTTTTCGCGCTGCCGGCGCGCCGCCGGAGGAGGCTTCCGGGGACACGGCTTTTGGCTTGGCATCGGAGCTTGGATTCGAGGGCGCTACCGGCGCCGGCGTGTCGGCTTTCACGGCATTTTCCGGCTTGGAAGGAACGGTCGGCAGGCGCTCGGCGAGGATATCGACGGCGCGCGCCGCGCCGGCCTGGTCGGGCTGCGCTTGCCTCTCATCAATCCTGGTTACTACGAGCACTTCTTCCAGCTTGCTGAGATCGGCCGCGGGACGCACGCGAATATTGAGAAAGAGCTCATTGCCCGGCGCAACCTTCGTCACCCTCCCCACCAGCAGGCCCTTGGGGAAAATTCCATCTCCGCCGCTGGTAAGGACCATTTCTCCGGCGGGCACGGCTTCGTCACTCATCACTTTTTCCAGCACCATTTCGCCCGCTGGCGTGCCGCGCAGTATGCCTTGCAGCCGCGTTTTGTCGAGGATCGCGCCGACTCCACTGGTCTGGTCGTCAATCAAGAGCACCTGCGAAGTGGAGCGGTACACCCGCAGTACCTTGCCCACGATGCCGTCCGCGGTTATGACCGCCATGTCGGGCTTGATGCCGTCGCTCTCACCCTTGTCGATGTAGACCGAACGCGATAACTCGCTGCCGCTCGATCCGATGACTTGCGCCGCCATGGTCCGCGAAATGAATTGTTCCTTGAAGGCAAGCAACGCCTGCAGACGCCGCGCCTGGTCGGCGTCCTGGCTCATCCGCACCTGCTCCAGACTCATACGCTCGATCTGCTGCTTGAGATTGCGGTTCTCGGCTCGTACTCCGCGCAGGTAGAAGTAGTTGTGCCAGACGCTACCCGTGGAGGTTTCGACCCACACCAGCACCTTTTCCAGAGGAGCCACCGCGCCCACGGCCCAAATGCGGATCAGGCGCGTCGGTTCGCTGTCGGTCGTCCGTCTGACCTGCACCGCCAAGCCGAGTACCTGCGCGAATAACACTCCCACCAGCACGATCAGATTGCGGTAGCGTCCGAGGACGTCCATAACATCAGGTCTCAGGTCTCAGTTGTCAGGTCTCAAGAAATGAAATTGTCATCCTGACCCTGAGCCCAGTCGAAGGGGCAGGACCCGGTTTTCGCTCGCAGCTCCGAGAGCCCGCTCTACTCGATCGAAATTTTCCGCAGCAGCTTGAAGTCCGAGAGCATCTTGCCGGTGCCGAGCACCACGCTGCACAGCGGATCGTCGGCGATGGAAACCGGCAATCCCGTTTCCTCGCGGATGCGCTTGTCGAGGTTCTTGATCAGAGCGCCACCGCCAGTCAGCACGATGCCGCGGTCGCTGATGTCGGCGGAGAGTTCCGGTGGCGTGCGTTCGAGCGCGACGCGGATGGCGTTCATAATTGTGGAGACGCATTCGCTCAGTGACTCGCGGATTTCGCTATCGTCCACCGTGATGGTTTTCGGCACGCCTTCGATCAGGTTACGGCCTTTGATTTCCATGGTCAGCGGCTTGTCGAGCGGGTAAGCGGAGCCGATTTCCATCTTGATCTGCTCGGCGGTGCGCTCGCCCACCAGCAGATTATATTTCCGCTTCAGGTAGTTCATGATGGCCTCGTCCATCTGATTGCCGGCCATGCGCACGGAACGCGAATAAACGATGCCGCTGAGCGAAATTACCGCGATGTCGGTAGTGCCACCGCCGATGTCGACGACCATGTTGCCGCTCGGCTCGGTAATCGGCAGCCCCGCGCCGATGGCTGCCACCATGGCCTGCTCCACCAGAAATACTTCGCTGGCCTTGGCGCGATAGGCGGAATCCATGACCGCGCGCTTTTCCACCTGCGTGATTTCCGACGGAACGCCGATCACGATCCGCGGATGCACCAGCATCTTGCGGTTGTGCGCCTTCTGGATGAAGTAGTTCAGCATCTTCTCGGTGACCTTGAAGTCGGCGATGACGCCGTCTTTCATGGGCTTGATGGCCACGATGTTGCCCGGCGTGCGTCCGAGCATTTCCTTGGCCTCTTTGCCCACGGCTTCAACCTCGCCGGTGTTCTTGTTGATGGCCACGATCGAAGGCTCGTTTACGACAATGCCCTTGCCGCGTGCATATACCAGCGTGTTCGCCGTCCCGAGATCGATCGCGAGGTCGCTGGAAAACATGCTGAACAACGAACGAAGATTGTGCGTACGCGATGAGCCGTTATGAAATCCGTTATTTGACATGGCAGTATTTCTCTCTCTCGGGAATCCGTCTCACTACTGGAACCTGGGCTTTCCTTAGTTTCCGTGCGAGTCGCTCTCCCCTGGTGTCTTCCATTCTACTTGTATGTTCAGGAGAACCGGGCAGTTATCTGGGCACCGGTTGTTCCAAACATTTCTTCGAACATAATTCTGAACTTTGTTCTGAACTTTGTTCTGAACATCGAATCCTCTACTGAATTACCACTTTCTCCTGGCGGGTGTTTACCCCGCCTTTCAAATTCTGCGCCGTGACCGTGATCAGGCTTTCCCCGTTCGGCAAGGGCGGCGTGAAATAGTGGAACGAACCATCGTCGCCGACGATCGGCACTTCCCTGCCGTTGACCATGACGCGCGCTCCCGCCTCGGTCTTGCCCTTCACTTCGATCACGTGTCCGTGCTGCACAAAAGGATCGAGGTCGAGCGACATCTCTGTTTTTTCTTTCGCCTTGACAATGATCGTAAAGCGATTCTTTTCGCTTTCCACCGATATTTTGCCCGCCGCATCATAAGACTGGATGGACCAATAATAGGCGCCCACCGGCAGACCAGTCACAACTACACTCTGGGATTCAACCTTACGGTCCATCAACAATGACGAAAAATACGGGTTGTGTGAAATGCGCAGCCGATATCCTGCGGCGTTCGTCATGGGCGTCCAGGCAAACTCCACTTCCTTCGACTTCTCCCCGGCGTTCATGAAAACGGGCATCATGTTTCCCGGTGTAATGGGCGCTGGCGGACCGATTTCGGTAGCCCGTTCCATGGTTTTCGATTCGCTATGGAAACTCACCTTTTCCCAGTTCGACAGGTGCACCACTTCTCCCTTGCGCTCGATTTCGCCACTGCCTTTCTTTACCAGGATTTCATGCTGATCGTCCTTGGGATTATTGTGCACCATGGCCGACGAATCCGGAGCGAGTGAAGCCTTCGCGCCCGCGACAATCACCTGCGACTTCGAACCCTGAACATAGGTCGCTGTCGTCAGGTCCACCGTGCCGGTCGTGACCGCCACCGACACATTGGTTTGTTGCTGATCGTTGGCCGAGTTCTCTTCGATCACGATCAGCGAATCCTGTTTCACGGTGTAGTTGGTGCCGTCGTTGAAAACAATCTTGGCCATGCCTTCAGCGCCGGTCTGCACCACGTCGCCCTTTTCGAGCGGGACGTTGTAGTCGGCATTGATCCAACTGTTGCCGTCGCCTTTCCGTACCCGGATCGTGCCATCGAGCGCAGTGAAGTGCGCCTGCTGAGAAACCGCAGCCGACGGCCCCTTGAGCGGAGGCGCGAGTCCCGCTACTTTTTCGAGCAAGCCCGCGGAAAGCTGCCCGGCTGCCTTCACCGTGGAGTCGGTGAATTTCGGAAATGCCACGTGCATGACAGCGCCAAAGATCAGCACCGCACCGATCAAGGCCATGATCACGCTGCGGTACGTCACCGTCTTCCAGGCGACGTAGAGCTCCGGCTTGAGTTTATTCGACACCAGCCTCTGCCAACCTCACTTCAAAATTCTGACAATACGGGATATCTCTCACTCTGTGACCATCATATCCCTGCTGCGATGGGTATTAAAATTGAGTCGGGCATGGAGGGGGTTACGAAAGTGTGACCGGCGGAACCAGCGCGGGTCTTTAAGCGAACTTACTTGGATGCCGCTGGCGAAAGTACGTGCGACCACGCCCACAGCCAGACCGGGAAGGTCGCACCAATGTAGAGGCACTTAATAGCGTGGTTATCTTCCCCGGCATCGGCCAACACGTCTCCAAGCAGCACCAACACGATGGAAACCGCGATCAGGTAAGGCGAGGAGGGTATGAGGGAGAGATCAGAGGCGTTGGATATGCGAACCACTTCG
>Ga0207088_1197_pt1 | contig 11076 bp, 8 predicted proteins | sample Alteio_BWMinHeat_52_FD_153564 | JGI IMG/M metagenome (GOLD analysis project Ga0207088, IMG submission 153564) | Enriched cells from forest soil in Barre Woods Harvard Forest LTER site, Petersham, Massachusetts, United States -... | ecosystem: Environmental > Terrestrial > Soil > Temperate forest >... | reverse complement strand
CAGCGTAAATTTTTTATACTCTTTCAAATGAAGATTAAATTCCACCGCATCTTTTATTTCCGGCGCTAATGTTCTGTCCATGTTTTTTAGTTCTTAGTTCTTAGTTCCTGGTTCTTAGTGTGCAACAGTAAAATATATGCCGTAACAATTCACACAACTAAGAACTAAAAACTAGGAACTGTAATAGTATAATGTACTACAATTATTATCTGTAAAAATATTTTTGCTTTCTTCTACAATTTCTTTGGCAGTCACAGCCTGGTATATTTCCAATTCTGTATTGATAAGATCAACATCTCCCAGCAATTCATACATAGCAAGATTGGCGGCCCTGTTGGTAATGCTCATGTCTTCAAAAGCCATCATACTTTCAGTTTTGTTCTTCACTTTTTCTAATTCCTCTTCTGTTATACCCTGCTGCTGAAATTTTTTGATCTCTTCATTCAATGCAGCTTCTGCAGCTTCCATTTTAACACCCTTTACCAGTTTTCCTTCAATGGCTATAAGGCCGGCATCTGTGCTGCCCATATGATAACATTCAATATTACTGAAGAGTTGTTTTTCTTTTACCAATGACTGGTACAAACGTGAAGAGCCGCCACCACTCATTATTTCACCGATAAGATCCGTTACATAATAACGCTTGTCAACCCGCGCAGCAATATGCCAGCACTTATACAAAGCATCCAGCGGTACCTTGGCTTTAACCGTTTGGCTCTTTGGCGCTGTCTGTTTTGGTTCTACCGGTAAGTTGCGTACGTATTTAGTTCCCGGCGGGATGGGGCCAAACCATTTCTCTGCCAATTCTTTCACTTTGCTTAGCTCCACATTTCCGGCAACAACCAATACCGCATTTACAGGCGTATAATGTTTAAAGAAGAATTCTTTTACATCTTTTAATGTAGCATTTTCAATATGGCTCAATTCTTTGCCGATGGTCATCCAACGATACGGGTGAACGGTATAAGCCAGTGTTCTCAGCTTATCCCATACATCGCCATATGGCTTATTGATATAATGCTCTTTAAATTCTTCCGAAACTACTTTGCGTTGCACTTCCAGGCTTTTTTCGCTGAAAGCAAGGCTTAACATACGATCGCTCTCCAGCCAAAAAGCTGTTTCAATATTTTCAGCAGGAAGCTGGCAATAATAATTAGTGAGATCATTCGTGGTGAACGCATTGTTCTCTCCACCAGCCACTTGCAATGGCTCATCGTAAGACGGTACATTAACGCTGCCGCCAAACATCAGGTGTTCAAACAAATGCGCAAAGCCTGTCTTTTCCGGATTTTCATCTTTTGCGCCTACGTCGTAGATAACATTTACGACTGCCATCGGCGAGCTCTTATCTTCATGGACCAATACCCTCAATCCATTTGAAAGGGTAAATCTTTCATATTGAATCATGCGGCAAAGTTAAGGGTGCGCAGTTGAAATTGCGATAAGAATAAAAGGCAAAAAAGATTGATTGAAATTGCCCCTTTCTTTACAACATATTCGGCTTAAATTTGTGATAAGTAACTATTAAACTATCCTTTATGCAGTTGGACGATCTATATAAAAGGGCACTTGACATGGAATTCCTTTCCGTTGAAGAAGGCGTTTACCTGTTTGAGCATGCACCATTGGCCCAGCTGATGTATGTTGCAGATGAATTGCGCAAAAAGCAGGTGCCGCATGGTAAAGTAACCTGGATCATTGATCGCAATCTTAATACCACCAATGTATGTGTTGCCAATTGTAAGTTTTGTAATTTCTATCGCATACCAGGACATCCTGAAGCATATATCACTGATATAGAAACCTATAAAAGAAAAATTGACGAGACCTTCCGTTACGGCGGCGAACAATTATTATTGCAAGGAGGTCATCATCCGGATCTTGGATTGGATTATTATGTCGGTCTCTTTAAAGAACTAAAGCAATTATATCCCAACTTAAAATTACATACACTCGGGCCGCCGGAAGTAGCGCATATTGCAAAGGTTTCCAAAAAATCGCACCTGGAAGTATTGGTAGCATTGAAAGAAGCGGGCCTGGATAGCCTGCCTGGTCCTGGTGCAGAAATTTTAGTGGACCGTGTTCGTCGTTTAATAAGCAAAGGAAAATGTGGTAGCCAGGAGTGGTTAGATATTATGCACGAAGCGCATAAGTTGAATATTACTACTTCTGCAACAATGATGTTTGGCCATGTTGAAACCGTCACCGAACGTTTTGAACATTTGGTAAAACTGCGCGAAGTACAAAGCAGGAAGCCTGAACATGCAAAAGGATTCATAGCTTTCATTCCATGGACATTCCAGGATGTTGACACCTTACTCACCAAGATCCGTGGCGTACATAATTTAACTACGCCGGAAGAATATATACGTATGATTGCCATGAGCCGCATCATGCTACCGAATGTAAAAAACATACAGGCAAGCTGGCTTACTGTTGGTAAGAAGACAGCACAGTTATGCTTGAATGCAGGTGCCAATGATTTTGGCAGTATCATGATAGAAGAAAATGTAGTAAGTGCTGCCGGCGCGCCACATCGCTTTACCGCAAAGGGAATACAGGAAGCCATCCGCGAAGCAGGCTTCGAACCGCAGTTACGCAATCAACAATACGAATTCAGGAAGATGCCTGAAGTGATGGAAGAGCAGGTGATCAATTATTAATCCAGTATTAAGCTGCCTATAAATGAATTCCGGAAAATTTGTAATTTCTCTTGATTTTGAACTGTACTGGGGTGTTCGCGATTCAAAATCGCTTGACCAATATGGTGAGAATATTAAAGGCGTACACAACGTAATTCCAAAATTGCTTGGGTTGTTCAGCAAGTATAATATCCGTGCAACTTTTTCAACCGTAGGACTTTTATTTTTTGAAAACAAACAGGCATTGTTGGCGGGGCTGCCGGAACAAATACCTGCTTATACTGATAAAGCGTTTTCGCCATACGAAGCACAGTTTGAAGATATTGGTAATAGTTTTGAAGACGATCCATATCATTATGGTGCTCACCTGGTAAAGCTGATCCAAAAATATCCGGAACAGGAGATCGGATCGCATACCTTTTCGCATTATTATTGCCTGGAAAAAGGGCAAACGGTAGCCGATTTTAAAGCAGATCTTATTGCCGCAAAAAAAATAGCACAGCAATTGGGCATAAACTTTACATCGATCATATTTCCCCGTAACCAATTCAACAACGAATACCTGGATGTATGTAAAGGGTTGGGTATCATTTGTTACCGGGGCAATGAGCTTTCCTCAATATATAAAGCAACGCCTTCAAAAGACAGGACTTTTTTGTTAAGGTCTTTACGGGTAGCAGATGCTTATATTAATATATCGGGGCAAAATTGTTATTCCGATGAATATATGAAAAGCGGCGACCTGGTAAACATTCCTGCCAGCAGATTTTTAAGGCCCTATTCCAAAAAGCTAGAATTCTTTGATGCAATGAAACTGAGAAGAATAAAATCGGGAATGACCTATGCTGCAAAAAATAATTTAACGTATCATCTTTGGTGGCACCCGCATAATTTCGGTATCAACCAGGATAAGAATTTTTCGCTGTTGAAAAAAATATTGGATCATTACCAGGAACTGCGAAACAAGTATAACTTTGAAAACTATACAATGTCGGGATTGGCAAATAAATTGCGGACATCTATATAAAAGCGTGAATAAAATGAAATCAAAGGAAATTACAGAATTAGCGATCAAAAGGCATGATATAGATGCCGCCGATTTTCAAAAGGTATATACGGAACCCGAACAAACAACTGCCAAGGAAACTGTATTTATCTACGGAAGGAAACTGGTTTTGGATGAGCTGGAATTAGTATTAGCCGGTCTTCCTAAAGGCAGTAAGGTATTGGATGTTGGATGCGGAACGGGGCATCTCACCAATTGGATAAAAGAAAAAGGGTATGATACGTGTGGTATAGAACCTTCCAACGAGATGTATAACTATGCCAGGAAAAATTTTCCGGATATTGAAATTAAAAAAGCTATTTCTTCCAATATTCCTTACCCGGATGATTCGTTTGACCTTGTTGTTTCCTTCGAAGTTTTACGATACCTGGACGATATGGAGAATAGAAAAACCTATCATGAATTTCACCGCGTATTAAAACCCGGGGGGGTCTTTTTTGTAACCCAGGTAAATATGTTTTCGGCGGATCTTTATTACTTCTTTCATAAAACAAAATCCGTTATTTCCAAAATAACCAACAGTACCCACCATCATTGTAATTTCACTACCTCTGCTGCGCAAATTAAGCAGGTTAAAGACGCAGGGTTCAGGAGCGTTAAAACAGTTGGAGTATTCTGGGGCAGCGTTCGTTTTCTTTACAAGTTTGGAAAAAAAGTTGGCGGTTCTTATGCAGCTTTGATTGAAAAGATCTCTAAACAGAAAGCTGCTGATTCATTCCGAAAGAACATTGCTGCACACCTCATCGTGATCGGTAAAAAATAGCTGGCTCTTTTTAATGGTTACGTATATTAGAAATGTTTTGTTACATTCGCATTTCCACGTCCAATCCTCACACCCCATTTAAAGCGTATTACTTTACAACAAACCAATGTTAAATGGAGAACCAGTCTGTATATGAGGGTGCGCAGGAGCGCCATGTTATTACACAAGCTTTACCTGAATTTTCTGCTAATCTTTCTTATCCCGAAAATGAATTTGCGTGTCTGAATGATAAATACATCACTTCATTGGCATCCAGGTATGAGCATCTTGTTGTTCAGGTCCTTAATTTACACACACTGCAGATCGTTTATGCCTCGCCGAATGTAGAAAAAGTTACAGGTTTCACACCTGAAGAATGTATGAATGGCGGGGTGTTTAAGTGGATGTCGGAACTTCCTGAAAAAGAATTGCTGCTTCATTTACAAAACAACCAGTTTGTTCGCGGGCGCTTTTCCGAAAGGAAAGAGGAACGCGCGTTAGTGCACTCATTCCTGATCAACGGTGAAACAACAAAGAAGAACAATGAGCGGATAAGAATACTCGCTGCTAATTTCACACTCGACTGGACCAAAGAAGGAGAACAAAAACATCATCTTTTTTTATGGGTAGATGCTACACATATCTTCAGAACTAAAAATCCTTTTTGGAGACATTTATTCGGCAAAGAGCGCCCCGATGTATGGTCGTATGATGCGGAAGATAAAGAATTTAAAAACGCAGATCTGTTCAACAGTCGTGAAAGAGAAATAATTTTTCTTTTATCCCAGGGAAAAAATCATGAACAAATAAGAGAGTTGCTTCATATCAATGCTGCCGAGGTGAATGATAATATCAAAAAAATGGTACGCCGGCTGCAGGTAAAAAATGCTGACGGGCTTTTGGAAATAGCAAGATGGATCAGATTGATATAGTTGATAGTTGTTGGTTGACAGTTGACAGCCGGTAGATCTCTTAATCCTGAAAATTGATAATGTTACGTACGGTCAACTAACAACGGTCAACCGTCAACTTTATTTCTAATAATTATGTTTCGCAATGATCACGCAGGTGTAGGTTTGAAAACTGCTTCCTGACGGACACTCACTGAAGCCGATCCCAATATCTACTAAAGAAGTATTCCATTCACCTATTCCCAGTAAATGATCTCTATGCCCTGCGAATGATTGCCCCTGATCAATGATCAATGCCTTTATTGCGGCCTCCCCATTTACATTATTGGCTGCTATTGATTCAAAGAAATTATCCGCTTTATTGCTCAACCAGTTGGGATCTAATTTGTACCCGCTTTTATTGATATAATAATTAATGCCATAACCATCCGGGTCGGTATGGCCGAAATAATCCCTGTTGGCCATATCATAGGCTTTGGCTTCTGCAACCTTCGCTAATGTATCGTTCCAAACCAGTTTTGTTTTTGAAACTGCAAGGTTTTTGCTGAAATGAAGTTGTTTACTATACAAAGCGGGATTCGCTCTTATCTTAAGCAATAATGCAAAAGCTTTTTGCGCTTCCGTTTTATCAATAGTAATTGTTTTATCTGCTTTGAATGAAGTGATGAGAAAGAAGCCGGCAATAATATAAATCAGGTTTTTCATTAGAAAAGCATTTGACAATATAAAAATAGAAGAGTTTTTTTTACCCTGCCAATTGCAATGATTAAACATTTGTTATAATCTAATGCCGTCTGAATCAGGATTCACAGGATTTGGGAATTTTCAGAATTGTGAGTTCCTCTGTCAACTGTCAACCGTCAACTGTACTAAGAGAATAAATATTCCACATCCGCCTTACTCAGCGCCTTCACAAATGCGGATTCATCAGAGATCAGTTCTTTCGCAAGGATGCGTTTGCGTTCCTGTAGTTGCAGGATCTTATCTTCGATCGTATCAATGCAGATCATGCGGTACGCAAAAATATTTTTAGTCTGGCCAATACGATGGGTACGATCGATCGCCTGCTGTTCCACCGCGGGGTTCCACCATGGATCAACAATATATACATAATCAGCAGCGGTTAAGTTTAAACCAACGCCACCCGCTTTTAAAGAAATAAGGAACACGCGGCACTCATCATTGTTCTGGAAATTCTGAATGGCTTTTTCCCTGTCTAAGCTGCTGGTGCTTCCATCAAAATATTCAAATGGTATATTCTGTTCTTTCAGTTTCTCTTTTATCAATGCCAGCATCCCTAAGAATTGCGAGAACACCAATGCTTTATGTTCGCCGATATTTTCAGTTATCTCGCGCGTTAGTTCTTCCAGTTTTATAGACTCGTTCGGATATTTTACTTCTTCATTCAATATAGCCGGGCTATCACATATCTGGCGCAGCTTCATCAAACCTTGCAGGATCGTGAGTTGGGATTTGTCGATACCCTGCTGATCAATAACGCCCATGATCTTATCACGATAGCTATTTCTATACGCATCGTAAATTTTACGTTGTTCTTTCTCCATTTCGCAAAACAGAATTGTTTCTGTTTTTTCGGGGAGATCTTTTGCTACCTGTTCTTTGGTACGACGTAAAATGAACGGATATAATAATTTACGCAGGTGCTCTTTTTGTTCCTGCTCACCAAACTTATCAATTGGTGTAGCAAACTCATTTCTGAAGAATTCCATGCTGCCCAGCAAGCCCGGGTTAAGGAAATTCATCTGTGCAAAAATATCGAAGGTGTTATTCTGCAATGGCGTACCACTCATACACAAACGGTTCTTCGCAGTAAGCAAACAGGCAGCCTTTGTAACTTTTGATCCCGGGTTTTTGATTGCCTGGCTTTCATCCAACACCACATAATCATAAAATATCTTCATCAATATTTCTATATCGCTGCGCAATGTTCCGTAAGTGGTGATCACTACATTCACACTTTGCAATACCTCCACATCTTTCGTGCGCGTACCGCCGTGGTGAATGCGCCAGGTAAGTGTTGGAGCGAATTTCTTTATCTCATTCTCCCAGTTATAGATCAAAGTAGTTGGACAAACAACCAATGCTTTTAAATTTCCTTCCTGTTCTTTATAATGGCGCAGCATGGTAAGCGACTGTATGGTTTTACCTAACCCCATATCATCTGCCAATATACCACCCCAGCCAACATCGTTCAAATAATTCAACCATTGAAACCCTGATGTTTGATATGGCCTTAAGATCGGTGTAAGATCCTGCGGAGGTTCTGTCTCCGGTATATTTTTAAATTCACGTAAGCGTTCAAATTTTTCATCCAATGCAAAGCTTAATTCATTTGCATTCCTGTTCTCATACAATTCGTCGATCACACTCATGTGGTATTTTGATAAACGGAGTTTATCATTCTTACCATCACCTACTTTAAATAAAAGTGAATAACGTTGCAGCCACTCATCCGGCAATATCCCCAATGTACCATCGGCAAGATGCACAAAGGTTTGTTTAGCCAGCAATGCTTTTTTAATATCGGCAATGCCTACCCGCTGTCCCTCAAAATCTATTTCCACTTTCGCGTCAAACCAATCCAGTCCACTGCTTACATGGATATGGGTAGATGGACGCGCCGTATTGAATTTAAAATTCTTTAAATTATTAAAACCGAAAACAGGCACCTTATCTTCTTTCATGGCATCCACAAATAAGAAGAACCAGTTATTCTTCAACACTTCGGCGCCTTTTAACACAAGGCTATTTTCCCCTTCCGGGCGAATGAACTGAGAGTGTAACGCTGATAATTTATCAATGAAACGTTGTTCCACTTCTTTATTACGATGGACGATCAATATCTTATCACCGTCAGGAATAGTAATGCTATCCTTATCTCCCGGCTTTGTTTCAAACCCTTTATACGTGAATACCGGTTGAAATACCAGGTAATCGCCTTTTTCCTGCAATACCAATTTTACATCCGGTACGCCACCTTTTATTTCTTTAACCAATGTTTTATCAAACTCAACATGGTATTCTTTTGTAAGTGGCAGGATCATGCGCTGCATTTGTTCAGCCCAGTTCTCTTTGCTAAGTGAGATGCTGCCGTTCTTTAAGAATTTTTCTACCTGCAATACATCTTCCGGTTTTTGCCAGAGATAAAAGGTATGGTTATAAAGGAACAGCAAACCACTCTCGATCTCATTATCAGTAACCGGTTGCAATGCGCCGTTTATATTGAACCAGCATTGCAATTCGAACTGGTTATTTTTTGCAACGATCTTGAATTGCGGAACGATGTAATTCTCGTTCAATTCAACTTCTTTTAAATTTTCCGTGCGGAATGGTTTTTTCACCGGCAGGTAATACACATAAGGATTAGAAGCCTGCTCTTCAAATATCTTTTTCAGTTTTGGCTGAATGTATTCGGTGATCAGTGCTTTTGTTTCTTCGGGTAATTCATCGCCTTCGGTATGGATGATATTTTCCCATATACCGCTGAAAGGTGAATTGCGGTTCAAATATTTATTGGTTTCCGATGGTTGCAGTTTTCTTATCTGCTGCAATAACATCTTATCTTCTTCACTGAATAATTCGGTGTTTACATATTTGGTAAGATCCAGTTTCTCCGGTTTACCAACCAGTTTCTTTTTTTCTTCATCCGGTTCTCCCTGTATTGCATCTAAGGTGAAATGAGGGAAAACGGTAGCATTGAAATTGAATACCAATCCCAATCTTTTGGTGGCAACAGGTTCTTCCGCTTCAACCGCTACTTCAACAGGAACCGCGTCCCGCATATATGCAGGCTTAGGTTGCACAGCAACGGGCGCTACTCTTTTAATAGTAGTATCCAATACCTTTAAAAAGGGTTTTCCGTCTTTATAAATGAATTCAAATTTGCCGGAAAGATCATCATCCAGGCTATAGCCGTATATCTGCAGTAATTTATTTTTTTCTTTATCCCAGTTACGGATACTGTCAAAATAATGAGGGCCGTAAGCATTGATCAATTGCAGGAACAGCGCCGTTTTATGTTCGCAAAGCGGATGTGCTTTTTCACCACAGGTGCAGGAAGTATCAAAATTCCGTTCGTCGTTTTTTTGAATGACCAATGGAAATATTTCTCCCTGGTAGGTCAGCTCAGCTTCTACACGTTCGTTAACTGCACTGAGGATGCTGATCTTTGTTGTTTGTAAGATATGTTCTGCCTTATCATATATATCCGGAGAAGAAAGCAGTTTTATAACTTTCAGTTCCAGCGATTTCATCTTGGCAACCGTATGCAATTGATTGTATTCGATGCTGTCGGAGCTGAGCATGTTCTTATCGATCATTTCCTGCAGCTGAAAAAGTGCGCCGGCTTCATGGCGACAAATATCTCCGAGATTATACGGACAAGTGCAACGAAGGCTCATTGATTTGCTATCGTTGTAGCGCTGTATATTAACCTTGTAATACGTATTGTAAACATCATCACGGACCCTGAAGTTGGCAGAATTAAGCAACTCATCATGGTCGGTCATTTCCACGTAACCACTGGCATGGATCTTTTTTCCACGACGGATGATCTCGTCAGTCCCGGTATTATAAACGTATTTAATAAGATGCGATAAAGCCAAGCTGATAGTTTTTAATCCTCTTTGCCTACTGGTTTTTCAGAAAAGGGCAAGATGCAAAATTAAAAAAAATAAGCACGCAAAACGCTAAAAAAAGAAAGTTTATGGAGAATATATTACGCTAAATTATCAATGGTTTGAGGGGAAGACATCAATTTCCCGTCTTTATATAAAGACAAAACATTCGCACCGTCTTCTTTAAGGCAATATTGCATGTCTTTTTGCAGGCCAAACTTGCTTAAACGGTGATAATGAGAAGCATTCTTGTTTTTTATGAATGTATACAGATCGGGCTTTGCTTCCTCATATAAGGAGGCTGCGATGCTTGAAGAATCGCAATTGATGGAAAAATGATCCTTTACCCGGTCAATGACAGCCCCTGCAAAAAGTGTGTCTTCCAGGTTAACCTTATTCTTCCATGCAGCACATCCCAAAAGCACATTTTGTTTTTGTGCAATTAAAAAATCGCAGACAGCAGAAAGGTTGGGAAACGAACCCGTAATTACCTCTTTGGCATTTTTTTCCAATGCCATGTGCAACAGTTTGGTACCGTTGGTTGTAGTAAGCACGAGTGTTTTACCTTCTATAAAATCTTTTGAATATTCAAAAGGTGAATTGCCATACTTTAATCCTTCCGCCACCTGCCCATCACGTTCACCGGCGGTAACCCCTTCTATTTGTTTTCCGATACGGATACATTCTTCAACAGTTGCTACCGGGATAACACTTTTAGCACCGTTGTGCAATGCAGTTGCGATGGTAGATGTTGCCCTGAATACATCAATAATTACTACGATACTTGAACTTACATCATATAACTCCAATAAAGAAGGTGATAAGCAGGTATATAAAGTAGGTTTGGTTGTATTCATCTTTTCAGGTTTAACGTAATAACATTATATCGGCAGACCGTTATTCGAAAGGGAGTTTTACTATTCTTGCCCTTAATAAGGTATTTCTTATTTTAATATAAATATCGCTGTTCAGCGATGCATGGCGAATGGCTACATAGCCCATCCCTATTGCTTTTCCGAGGGAAGGAGATTGTGTACCGGAAGTAACGATCCCTATTTCATTACCTTCAAAATCCTTT
>Ga0207088_1194_pt1 | contig 11181 bp, 7 predicted proteins | sample Alteio_BWMinHeat_52_FD_153564 | JGI IMG/M metagenome (GOLD analysis project Ga0207088, IMG submission 153564) | Enriched cells from forest soil in Barre Woods Harvard Forest LTER site, Petersham, Massachusetts, United States -... | ecosystem: Environmental > Terrestrial > Soil > Temperate forest >... | reverse complement strand
AAGGTACATAATAGTCAGCAGGCAATTTATCCAGTGCTTTCTTAATGTCGTCCATCACAAATTTTGTTTCGCCTTGATTTTTTGTTGAGCTGAATACCAGGTTTGGCGATGATATCTCATCCGACTTGGTAACAAATGTGCTCATTTTAACAAAACGACGGTAATTGTTGATGAAGGTATTTTTCATGATCGTATACAACCAGCCTTTAAGGTTGGTACCTTCTCTAAACTTATTGTAATAAGTTATTGCTTTCAACATTGTATCCTGGACAAGGTCGTTCGCGTCGTCTGCGTCGTGAGTAAAGTGAAGTGCATATGACCTCAGTGAACCTGCCTGACGTAGTACCATTGTGTTAAACTCAATCTTTGTCATTATGTTAATGTTTTGTGTTGAACATTAAACAAACATGGTACCGTTTTGAGAGCAGGCGACAAGTTAAGTTATGCAGAAACGGGTGAAGCCATCTTAACCATGCGGACGCAATTGTTTTAAAATAGCAGACCGAATTTACAATTGGCTGATAATTAGACTGTTTTTGATAATTGGAATAAGTTTTATTGTAACAGCTAAGTTACAATGCTTATATCGGGCGGTAATAAGCTGTAAAATAACTGTCTGTTTTTTTGTATAGTTTTTTAAACAGTTGGTGTTTTTTACAGGATATTTACTTCGCGTTGTAGTTGTACGCCGAACTTTTGGTACACGCTGTCTATAATTTGCGACGATAGGTCAAGCACTTCCTGCCCGGTTGCGCCGCCATGGTTAACCAATACCAGGGCCTGATTTTTCCACGTACCGGTATGGCCCACAACTTTACCCTTCCATCCGCATTGCTCAATGAGCCATCCGGCAGCCAGCTTAACCAATCCATCGCCGGCGGGGTAATTTACTACATCGGGGAAATTTAATTTGACGGGCTTAAATTCAGCAGTAGTAATAACCGGGTTTTTAAAAAAGCTGCCCGCGTTGCCAATGGTTGTGGGGTCGGGCAATTTCGATACACGGATGTGCGATACCACCTGCGATATATCTTTAATAGTAGGGTTCCTGATACCTCGGTTAGCCAGTTCCTGCTCGATAGCGCCGTAACGGGTATTGATGTTTGGTATGAGTGACAACCTGAATTTGACCTGCACAATAATATATTGGCCCGGCAACTGTTTAAACAGGCTTTCACGATAAGCGAACCGGCAATCGGCTTTGGTGAAGGTTTTAAAATTGCCTGTAGCGATTTCGAACGCAATGCACGAGTCGAACACGTCTTTCAGCTCCACACCATATGCCCCTATGTTTTGTATTGGCGATGCGCCAACCGAGCCGGGGATGAGGCTCAGGTTCTCAACGCCTGCAAACTCCCACTTTACACAGTAGTTCACAAACTCGTTCCACACTTCGCCCGCGCCTGCTTCAACAAAAACCTCCTGGTGGTTAATGCGGTGCTCAATGCCACGGATATTGATACGGATAACCAGCCCGTCAAAATCTTTGGTCAGTAAAAGGTTACTGCCGCCGCCCAACACCAAACGATCAATGCTGTGCCACTGGGTATCCATAAACAACTCAACAAGGTCGTCGGCATGACCGATCTCCACAAAATAGCGGGCATTGGCATCAATACCAAAGGTGTTAAAGTTTTTAAGCGATACGTTCTGATGGATCTGTAGCATATTAAGCGCCTGGTATTGATGGTTTGTTAGGAAGCGGGTCGAATTTGATCAGGAAATAATGGTTAAATGTTTTGTAACGTTCTTTCTCTATTATAAAAGGTAAAGTTAAATTCTCCTGCGGATAATTATCAAACTCTTTGATTACGCTGTAAGTAATATGCTGGTCTTTGAGTTGTGCCGCTAAAATATCGTCGATTAAAATAACCGACTTCCTTTCAACCGGTGTTTTCAGTACTTCACTTATCGAGGTTACATAAACCCGCTTCTGCGTATAAAACGGAAAAGCGTTCGGGATCTCACAAACCACAACAATGGTACTACCCGGATAGTTTTGATTCACATAATCCGATGCCAGCACTTCGGCTTTGTACCTCAAAATTGTAGGGTAAACTATGGCGATAAAATAGGCGTTGAGCCAGATGGCTACGCAGCAGGTCAGCAAAAACAAGTTATAATAAACCGATTGGCCTTTGCTGTAAATATACCAGGCCAGTATAACAAGGCCCAGGGTAATGAGCGAAAACACCACAAACCTTTCGGGCGAAAAAACGAAGTTAAGCGCGATGAAAGCTACGACCAATATCCCCGTAATAGCGTATTGCACTATTTTAAAAAACTTTCCCTTGTTTTTAACAATGACCGAGTGGATATACACCGCAGTGATTATCGAGAAGAACGGGAATAGAATATTGGTATAGAACGGCAGCTGGAACTGCGAAATAGAAAAGATAAGAAGCATCAGCCCCGCGCCCGAAATGGTGACGTACTCGGGCAAGGCAATACGTTTCACCATTTTTTTGATGGTGATAAAAACGGCGACGTACAATAAAATACCCCAGGGAGCAAAGGCCCATAACAAAGTATGCAGAAAGAAGAAGATACTGCCGTCGCTGCGCTTAATATAGCCCGTGCTGTTAAAGCGCCCAAACTGGCTGTCCCACAAAAACCATTTGATCCCCGATACGCCTTTGCGGTGAAAAACTATCTTTTCAGGGTGCAGGTCGAATTGCTGGTACAGGGTATAGATCTCAGGCAAAACAAAGATAGCCGTCAACACAACCGCCATAACCCAGCGCCACCGGAACAGGCTCTTAACATCGCCTTTAAAAATGTAATCGCCGATAATAGCGAAGCCGATGGGGATAAGCAGGTATATACCTTTGGTCATCACCGCGCAGCCCGCAAAAAGCGACCCTAACAACAAATCGCGCCAGCCGAACTTCTCTTTTAGTCCGTAAAAATGATAAACGCTGCCCATCAGCAAGCCCATAATATAAGGCTCGGCGCGCACATCGGTGTTGGACATGATGGTGTGTTGCGCCGTTAGCAATACCAGTACAGCTATCAAAGCCGTTTCGATACCGTAAAGCTTTTTGCCAAGCTTGTAGGTGTAAACTACCGACATGAAATAAAACAGCAAGGCGGGAAGTTTGTAAGCAACCGTATTTACACCAAACAGCTTAAAGCTGATGGCGATCATCCAGAACGGAAAATGCGGTTTATCCAGCCAATCCGTCCCCTGGAACACCAGGTTGCTGAAATTGCCGCTCTCCACCATATTGCGGGCTATCAAACCGTACAGGCCGGGGTCGTCGGTAAAAAAGCGGGTGCATATCCCGGCAAGGTTAATGGCGATGCCCAGTATCAATACCAGTAAAAATGGCCGCCTTTCGGCCGAAAAGAGGTGCTGATAGCCCGGGCTATAGGTTTGCGGATTGTTATTTGATGTGGCAGTACTGTTCACTGCCCAAAGTTAATTGATTACACCGATTACTGAAGCTGATTACGCCGTTTATTTGGATTGCAGCGGATGCTATGATTCTGACTTGAAAATGCCCTTAAAAAAGTTCTTCATCTTTTTAAATACATCTTCTTTGCGTGGCTGGCTTTGACCATCGTGCGTAAGCCCGTTAAGGTAATGATGTTCGAGTTTTAGCGCGTACGTTCTGATCTGTTCATCTTTGGCTTCTTTCATGCCATTAATAAAGGGCTCTGCAAAGCTATTTAACTGCGCGTTTTGCGATACGGTGTAATAACGGCTTGGTTTTAAATATTTGCCGTTGTTATTAATACCGTGATTGCCGTTTTCGCTAAACAGGTCGATATGATAAATGCCAGCGCTTAAATCACGGAGCCTTTTTGTGCCTTCGCGCTCATTGCGCCAGGGATGCTCTTTAAACTGAAGCTGATCGGCCAAAAAAGATTTATTCCAGATTGATGCCTGGTGCGACATCAGGTACCCGCTCTTTTTATTGTTAAGTATAGAAATGGACAGGCCGTTTATATAATTACCGGTCGACGTAGTTACATAAACCGGGTTGCTTGAAAGCTTTAATAGTTTATACTGTTTTTCTAATACGTATTCAATGGTTTTCAATATGGTGTCGGCGTTTACCGGGCGGCTGATCCACATATCTTCCTGCAGGTAAATAACGTACTCTTCGGGTATCTGGTTCAGTCCGTTCAACAGCCTGTCGCTCCATTCCCCTTTACCCGTTTTGATGTTGGTAAACACATCCGAATGATAGTCGACCTCTTCTGTTAAGAAGTAATAATTGATGTTTACTTGCTTATAAGGCCAGTTTCGTTTGAAAAAATACTCAAAGCCCTGGTATAACAATTGGTATCTATCGCAAGTATGAACAACAAGGGCTATTTGATCCATGTAATGGCAAATATAATTATTTTGCGATTTTTACCTAATGTGCAAAAAAGCGTATATTTGAATATGTCGCAGTTGTTAGATATATTACAGAGTTAGCTAAATAGTTATGGTACGTACACAAGGAATAGCAAAATCGGAAGAGGTTTCCTTCCAGGTTCCAAGATTATATTGGTAAGGTATTAGAGATAATAGCTTTTACCAACGATGAAGGCTTAAATACCGAAGCTTCCCCTAAAAAGCAACCTCGATTCACAGTTTTACATACCGATGTAAAGGATTACAAATTTACTCGCGACGAAGCGAATGAGCGATAGGAATCCATTTATATAATTATAATCAAATTTGTTTCCTTCTCGTCACCAGCAATCCAAATTCTTCTGCCGGTTCTTTTTCAGTCGATTTGTGATGAATTTTATGCGCCCTGCGGATGCGGAGCAGATAAGCGTTAGTGGTTTTGAATGACTTAAAACGGTTATGGATAAACCAGTCGTGGAAAATAAAGTAGATGATGCCGTACAAACTAATGCCGCCGCCAACCCAGAAACGATAATCCAGAGTAATATGCCCAAGCCACATCAGCCACAAGGCGATGCCCGTGAAAAGCAGGCTGAACAGGTCGTTAAATTCAAACCATCCATGCTTTTGCCGGTGATGTGTTTTATGGATAAACCACAACGGCCCGTGAAACAAATATTTGTGAATGGCCCATGAGAAAGCCTCCATGCCGGCTACCGTTACTAAAATAATTCCCGTATTAATAACAGCATCCATCTTTAGTAAAAGTTTGGAATAGTAGCAATTAATAGTAGCAGTAGCAGTCTTTCTTCTTTTTTGATTAAACTGCTACTGCCACTCAAAACTATATATGAATAGCCCGATTATCCGTCGCTGCCAAACAAGCTTCGCGCATGGCTTCGGTGTAAGTTGGGTGGGCGTGGCTCATGCGGCTTACATCCTCGGCGCTTGCGCGATATTCCATCGCGGCAACGGCTTCGGCAATCATATCCGCTGCACGAGGGCCAATCATGTGTACGCCTAAAATTTCGTCGGTAGCGCTGTCGGCTAAAACCTTTACAAAGCCATCCATATCGCCGCTGGCAACCGCACGGCCGCTGGCCCTGAACGGGAACGACCCTGTTTTGTATTTCACGCCTTTTTCTTTCAGCTGCTCTTCGGTCTGGCCAACCGCGGCAACCTCCGGCCAGGTATAAACCACGCCCGGTATCAGGTTGTAATTGATGTGTGGTTTTTGGCCCACAATGGTCTCGGCAACAAAAGTACCTTCGTCTTCGGCTTTATGGGCAAGCATAGCGCCGCGTACCACATCGCCAATGGCGTAAACGCCTTTAACCGATGTTTCCATGTGCTCGTTAACGGTGATTTTTTTACCGCGTTCTTCAACCGTAAGGCCGATGTTTTCTAACCCCAAGCCATCGGTATAAGCTATCCGGCCAACGGCCACCAGGCAGTAATCGCCTTTCAGCTCCATTTTATCGCCTTTAGGGCTGTCAAACTTCACGGTAACTTCTTTGCCTTTTACGCTTGCTCCGGTAACTTTATGACCCAGGTAAAATTCCATACCCAATTTGGTCAATACCTTTTGCAGTTCTTTGCCTAACCCTTTATCCATAGTTGGGATAATGCCATCCATAAACTCGATAACCGATACTTTAGCGCCCAAACGTGCGTAAACAGAACCCAGCTCCAGGCCGATAACACCGCCACCAATAAGTATCATGTGTTTTGGTACTTCGGTTAAAGTTAAAGCTTCGGTGCTGGTTATAATGCGTTTTTTATCGACAGGTAAAAACGGCAGTTGCGATGGTTTTGAACCGGTAGCGATAATTACATTGGTGCCGGTAATGGTTTCTTCGCTGCCATCAGGTTTTTTTATTTTGACGGTGTTTTTATCTACAAACGAACCCATACCCTGGTATGAGGTGATCTTATTTTTTTTGAACAGAAATGATATGCCCGACGTATTTTTTGCCACCACTTCGTTTTTACGCTTCATCATTTGCGGCATATCCACTTTCAGATCTTTAAGCTTGATACCGTGGGTTTCGAAAGTATGACCGGCATTGTGAAAATGCTCGCTCGAATCCAGTAAAGCTTTAGAAGGGATACAGCCAACATTAAGACAGGTACCGCCAAAGGTTGGATATTTTTCGATACAGGCAGTTTTTAAACCAAGCTGGGCACAACGTATGGCAGCTACATAACCGCCAGGGCCCGAACCGATAACAATCACATCATATTGCATAATATACTTATTTTGAAGCGCCAAAGTTAAACATTATCAAATGTTAACGAAATCAAATCAACGTCAGTTTCGCTTGCATTCATAAAAATATTACACGGTTTCTATATCGGTGCAATATATTATTGAATGCCTTTGTATAAATTAGCTTTTTAAACTGATCCACCCACGCAATGAAGAAACTTTTACTCACCTTTTGCCTTGCCGCGTTTTATAGCTGCACACAGGCCCAGCCGGCCCGCCCGGTAATCAATACCGAAGATGCTGAGTACATCAAAGCCAATTACACCAAAATGGAAAAGCAGGTTACCATGCGCGATGGTAAAAAACTGTGGTGCTCTATTTACCTGCCCAAAGATCAAAGCGTAAAATACCCTATCCTGATGACCCGTACGCCGTACAACGCTGCCCCTTACGGCGATGCTTTTAAAACCACTTTAGGGCAAAATATGCTGCTGGCCAAAGAGGGTTTTATTTTTGTGTATGCCGATGTGCGCGGCCGCTGGATGAGTGAAGGCGATTTTGTGGACGTGCGCCCGCAGATAGATAATAAGACCAACAAAACCCAGACAGACGAGAGCACCGATACTTACGACACCATCGATTGGCTTGTGAAAAATCTGCCAAATAACAATGGCAAGGTAGGTATCGAAGGTATTTCGTATCCCGGCTTTTACTCAACGGCATCCTTGCCAAACGCACATCCCGCGCTCAAAGCAGTGTCGCCGCAGGCGCCCGTGACCGATTGGTTCATTGGTGATGATTTCCATCACAACGGTGCGTTCTTCCAGATGGATGCCTTCGCGTTCCTGACCAGTTTTGGCGTGCCGCGCCCAAAACCGATTAACCCTGCCGAATTTAAAAACGGTATTAAATACACTCAGCACGATAATTACAAGTTCTACTTAGAGGTAGGCGCTTTGCCCAACTTCAAGAAGAAATACCTGGGCGATTCGGTTAAATTCTGGGATAACATGATGAACCATCCCAATTATGATTCGTTCTGGAAGGGGATGAATATCCGCCCCCATCTGGTAAATATTAAACCGGCCGTACTCACCGTCGGTGGCTTTTTTGACGCCGAAGATGCCTTTGGCGCGCAAAATGTTTACAAGGCCATAGAACAGCAGAACCCGCAAGCCGTTAAAAACATGATCGTACTGGGCCCCTGGTTTCACGGCGGTTGGGAGCGTGGCGACGGCGACTTTTTCGGCGATCAGAACTTCGGACAAAAAACAAGCGAGTATTTCCGTCAGCATATTGAGCTGCCCTTTTTTAAATATTACCTGAAAGATAAAGGTGACATGACCTTGCCCGAAGCCAGCATATTTATTACCGGCAGCAACGAATGGCATCAGTTCAAAACCTGGCCTCCGCAAAACACGGTCGAAAAAAGCCTGTACCTGCAGGCCAATGGCAAAATAACCTTTAACAAGCCAACATACGATAACAGCTTCGACCAGTACATCAGCGACCCGGCCGCGCCCGTGCCTTACCAGGATGGGATACAGGAGAAACGTACCCGAGAGTACATGATCGACGATCAGCGCTTTGCTTCGCGCCGTCCGGATGTGAAAACTTACCAGACCGAGGTTTTGGCCGACGATATGACTTTGACGGGTCCGGTTATCGCCGACCTGTTTGCATCCACCACCGGCACCGATGCCGATTTCGTGGTGAAGCTGATCGACGTTTTCCCGGATGATTACCCTAACCCGGTGCCGAACCCAAAAAACGTAACCATGGCCGGCTACCAGATGCTGGTGCGCGGCGATATCTTCAGGGGCAGGTTCCGCAACTCGTATGAAAAACCCGAAGCCTTTTTACCCGGCCGCATTACCGAAGTAAAATACGCCATGCCCGATATTGGTCACACCTTTAAAAAAGGTCACCGCATCATGATCCAGGTACAAAACTCGTGGTTCCCGCTGGTGGATCGCAACCCGCAAAAGTTTGTGGATATTTACCATGCGAAAGATTCGGATTTCCAAAAGGCTACCATGCGCATCTTCCACGATAAAGCAGCGCCGTCGAGTGTAAAAATGATGGTATTGGAGAATTAAGATTGCACTGATTTATATTTGATCGTTCGCAGAAAGAGACCTTCTGCGAGCGATAAACAAAAGAGAAATGGCACGGGATTTGATAATTACCTGAATTATAGCTACATTCGGTTTGAAATGATTAAAAAGCTTCTCAAGGTATTTATTATCCTGTTGGCCATCGCCTCAAAAGGTAATGCTCAAACCTGTCTCCACAGCGATCTGTCAAAAAAATTCGACTATAAGATTATCAGGACTGATCAAAAAGATTTCGGGGGCACCGCATCAAAGATCATCATTGAAATCTATAACAAGGGTAACAAAAAGCTATTTCAAAGGCTCCAGTTTACCTCAACCGGGTACGGACTTTCAAATACTTTCCGCGTATGTACAAATGAAAAATCGTTTGTTACCGGGCAAAACCTAAAAGGTGATATTTCGGATGAGGATTATGGCGATATCGTTGTTGCCGATCTGAATTTCGATGGTAAGGAAGACTTTGCCGTCAAGCATAATATTCCGGCCGATACCGGGCCGCAGTATTGGTATTTTATTCAGGGTAAAAAAGGGTTTAAAAAAGATGAATACCTAAGTAAGCGCATGCCGTTTTTTCCCTGGTTGATAAAATCGCAAAAGCATCAGTTGATCTCGATGGTATCACCCCACGCGGGAACACATATTTATCAGTTCCAATACAACACCACCTCAAAAAAATGGAAAAAAATTGGCGAGCGCTTTGTTTATCACGATGAAGGGCTCGATAAAATACTGGCCCGGTTAAAAAATAATTGAGGCTGTATTGGTTTCTCCATCTGTGAAGAACAGTTAGTGTAACTGCCGGCCTTCAGCAGCGGTAAGCGATCCAACTACAGGGCTGTTTTATCTCGTATATTTGGCCCGATGAAAAACCGTATATTCTATATACTCCTGTTAACAGGTTTATCGCTCAGCACCCGCGCTCAGCTCCTCGTGCAAAAAGAAACCTTTACCCGCGCCGATAGCCTGCGGGGCAGCAATATCTCACCATTGCGTAACTGTTACGATATCAACTATTACCATCTTGATGTGAAGGTGGATATCTCGCATAAATTCATCAGCGGCAGCAACCTGTTCAAATTTACCGCCACGCAGGATTTCGATAAACTCCAGTTCGATCTCTTCGCCAACCTGAAAGTAGAGAAAGTAATATACCAGGGTAAAGAGCTGCCTTATACCCGCGAGTTTAACGCCGTATTCATTACCTTCCCCAAAACCATCAGCAAGGGCAGCAAAGATGAGTTTACGGTTTGTTACTCCGGCAATCCCACCATTGCCAAACGCGCCCCCTGGGACGGCGGCTTTGTGTTCGCGGCCGATTCGCTTGGCAAACCCTGGGTGGTTACCGCCTGCGAGGGTGTGGGCGCCAGCATCTGGTGGCCCAATAAGGATCAGTTGGCCGACGAGGTTGATAGCATGCTCATCAGCGTAAGCGTACCCAAAGGTTTGAAAGATGTATCAAACGGCCGGCTGCGCAAAGTAACCGACCTGAAAGGCGGTTATACCCGCTTCGATTGGTTCGTAGCCAATCCAATCAACAATTACGATGTAGCGGCTAACATTGGCAACTATACCCATATCAGCGACAGCTACGATGGCGAAAAAGGTAAGCTCACCTTAGATTATTGGGTTTTACCCGAACACCTGGCGAAAGCCAAAAAGCAATTCGGCGATAATGTAAAGCCTATGCTCAAAGCCTTCGAACATTGGTTTGGCCCTTACCCCTGGTACGAGGATGGCTACAAACTGGTTGAAACGCCGCACCTGGGTATGGAGCATCAAAGCGCAGTAGCTTACGGCAATAAATATCAGAACGGTTACCTGGGCCGCGACCTTTCGGAAACGGGCTGGGGCCTGAAATGGGACTTTATCGTGGTGCATGAAAGCGGGCACGAATGGTTTGGCAACAGCATCACCGATAAGGATATTGCCGATATGTGGATCCATGAAAGCTTTACCGATTATTCCGAGTCGTTATTTGTAGAAACCTACTACGGCAAGCAGGCAGGGCAGGAGTATGTGCATGGCCTGCGCCACTCCATCCGTAATGATGAGCCCATAATCGGCCATTACAACGTGAATAAAGAAGGCTCGGGCGATATGTATTATAAAGGCTCAAACCTGCTCAACATGGTGCGCACCGTAATTAACGATGACGAAAAGTGGCTGCAAATACTGCGTGGCTTGAACAAGACCTTCTACCACCAAACGGTAACTACCGAACAGATTGTCGGTTATATCAACAAGCAGGCCGGTATGGACCTGACCAGTATTTTCGACCAGTACCTGCGTTATAAAAACATTGCCACGCTGGAGTTCCGTTTTAAGGATGGCCGCAGCTATTGCCGCTGGGTTGCCGATGTGGATGGCTTTACCATGCCGGTAAAAATCCGTGCCAAAGGCGGCGAATATCAGATTATTTCACCTTCAACAACCTTTGAACCCTTTGATCTGAAGGGTATCACCAAAGAGAATTTAGAAGTGGATACCTTTAACTATTATATCGGAGT
>Ga0207088_1193_pt1 | contig 11196 bp, 8 predicted proteins | sample Alteio_BWMinHeat_52_FD_153564 | JGI IMG/M metagenome (GOLD analysis project Ga0207088, IMG submission 153564) | Enriched cells from forest soil in Barre Woods Harvard Forest LTER site, Petersham, Massachusetts, United States -... | ecosystem: Environmental > Terrestrial > Soil > Temperate forest >... | reverse complement strand
AACCGATGGTAATCGGCAGCGTCGACGACCCCAACTCCAAACGCCAGTTTCAGCTTGAGGTGACGGTAACCAAGCTGAAGTAGCTCGTGTGGGGCGGACACTCTTGTCCGCCGCTCTTGACTTTGGTTTTGATTTTGCTGGAACGAGAACAAAACCAAAGTCAAAGGCAGCGGACAAGAGTGTCCGCTCCACATAAACATCGAAGTGGCGCCGCCCCCCGGTTCGTGACCCAGCCTTTTGGGCTATACCCCTAGAGGGGAAGGTGCAACGCCCCTGCACGAGCGGCGCCTCAGACTACACATCGGCAATTCTTGCCGCCTCTTGAAAAATGTCGACAAACATTTTTCGCGTCAGCTTTCCAGTCTGAGTGTTCTGGTTCGAGGGATGGTAGGACGCGAGCAGCACCTTACCATCGGGCAGGCGGTAACTGGCGCCGTGTTTGAAGACATAGGCCTTCTTGCCGACAATCAGGCCGCGCCGCTTGAGGTAGTTGAGGTACGCGTCAAAGCCAATCTTTCCGAGGGCGACTACAACCTTGACATCTGCTAATCCTGCCAACTCGCGATCCAGAAAATGCGAGCATGCGGCGAGTTCCTGCGGAAGCGGCTTGTTGTCCGGCGGCGCGCATCGCACCGCGGCCGTGATGTAGAGATCCTTCAACTTCATTCCGTCGTTGCGGTCGACGGCCGTAGGCTGGCTGGCAAATCCAGTCTCATACAAGACGGGATACATAAAGTTGCCCGAAGCGTCTCCCGTGAAGGGACGCCCGGTGCGATTCGAGCCGTGCGCGCCCGGGGCCAGCCCCATGATGAGCACTCGCGCGTGAGGATCGCCGAACCCGGGCACAGGCTTTCCCCAATATTCCCAGCTCAGATAGGCACGGCGTTTCACCCGCGCAACTTCCTGGCGATACGCAACCAGGCGCGGACAACGGGTGCAGGCCACGACCTCGCGGTTGAGAACGGTCAGCCAGGTGGCAGTCATGAATAATCTTGAACCCTCGCTGCGCCGGAGCGCGACCTAACGCGGAAAGACTGCCCGATTCCACGGACAAAATGTTTCGCCTTCACACTGCGGATAATCACAGCGCGCCCATTCGCCCTTCCATCCCTGGAGCAATAGCTTGGAGCGCAGTTCCCCGACCGAAGCGGTGTCTTCAATCTCAATGTAGTCCAGGAAGCAAAATCGTTTACAAACCGGGCACGCGATGCCAAATTTCCTCGCCGCTAACACAGTCCAAGTTTTCCTTTCCCGCCCGGGGCGGTCGGTGTCCGATCACGCCGGCCGCGCCTACAGGCCACGGCTTCGCAGCCACCCTTGCCCCGACCCAAAATCGCTGATCGGCCACTGGGATCGTCGATTATAGCGTCCACTACTGTACGCTCCGGGACCAATTTGGGCCAATGACTAACCACGAACCACCCACGACCGTTCTCCCCGTTTGACGCTGCTCTCCCTTAGTCTTTACACTCAAGATTAACGGCGTGTGAACAGGATCGCTCCTTGGCTCGAGGACCCTGGGATCCGGCCGGAAGCTGGAACAGGATCAGGCCAGGCGAGCCGAAAGGGAAACGTGAGCCCCACCGAAACAGTCGACGCGAAGAAAGACGGCGTCAAACGCGAGATCTCGGTCGAAATTCCGGCCCAGGAAGTCGCTCGCGAAATGGAAATCATTATTCAGAAATACCAGAAGGTGGCGCGGTTGCCGGGCTTCCGCTCCGGCCACGTCCCCCCTTCCATCATCAAGCAGCGCTTCAAAGAAGACCTGAAGAGCGACGTGGTCGAAGCTCTGGTCCCACGCTACTTCCGCAAAGAGGCCGAAAAGCTGGGCCTGATTCCGGTGTCGCAGCCCCAGGTCACTGACCTACATATTCACGATGGCGAGCCTCTGCGTTTCAAGGCGACCTTTGAGATCATGCCCGACATCGTGGTCGAAGGTTACAAAGAGCTGCGCTCTGACCACCCCGAGATTGTCGTAAAAGACGAAGAAGTAGAAGAAGCGCTGAACAGCGTGCGCGAGCAGCACGCCACCTTCACGTCCGTCGAAGGCCGTCCCCTGGCCGATGGCGACTTCGCCCAGTCGTCGATGGATGGCAAGCCCAAAGTGGATGACGAGGCCTCCAAGCCCGTCCACATGGATGAGGTCCTGATCGAAATCGGCGGCAAGAACACAGTCCCGGAGTTCACCGAGAACCTGCGCGGCGCCAATGCCGGAGACGAGCGCGAGTTCGAAGTGAGCTATCCCGACGATGTTGCCGACAAGCGCCTCGCGGGTAAGGCGTTCGTCTACACCGTGAAGATTCAGGCCATCAAGCAGAAGAACCTGCCCGAACTGAATGATGAATTCGCCAAGGAACTCGGCGAGTTTTCCACTCTCGAACAAGTCCGCCAGCAGATTCGCGAGAACATGAAAACGGAGCGCCAGCACACCGCCGAGCGTGAAGCCAAAGACAAACTGGTGGCCGAGCTGGTCAAGCGCAATGACTTTGAAGTGCCGGAGTCACTGGTCGACCGTCAGATCGACGTGCGTCTGGAACGCGGCCTGCGCGCCCTGGCAGCCCAGGGCATGAAGATGGAGGATCTGAAAAAAATGGACCTGCCGCGCTTGCGGGTGGGCCAGCGTGATCAGGCGGTGCAGGATGTAAAGTCGTCGTTGTTACTGGAACGCGTCGCGGATCTGGAAAAAATCGAGGTTGGCGAAGACGAGATAAACCATGAACTCGAAACCCTCGCCAAGCAGACAAAACAGACTCCCGAAGCGGTCCGCGCTCGTTTGACACAGGATGGGGGCCTCGATAGAATCCGGATCAGAATCCGCAGCGAGAAGACCCTCGATTTTCTGTATCACCAGTCCGCGTAGCACCAGAAAGACGCGGACCACTTTCGATCCTCCCCAGCAAGCTAGCCGTTGCGTCGGGGCGCAGTGTGACAGGTGAACATGAAGCAAAATGATTCGAAGAACGACCCGCAAATGATGCTGGTCCCGATGGTCATCGAGCAGACCGGCCGGGGCGAACGCGCCTACGACATCTATTCCCGGCTGCTGCGCGACAACATTATCTTCATCGGCACCCCGATTGACGACAACATCGCCAACCTGGTCATCGCCCAAATGTTGTTTCTGGCTCAGGAAGATCCCGAGAAAGACATCCAGCTTTACATCAACTCTCCGGGCGGTTCCATCACGGCCGGCATGGCGATTTACGACACCATGCAGTACGTGAAGAACGACGTGATGACGCTGTGCGTTGGCCAGGCCGCCTCGATGGCCGCGTTACTATTGGCATCAGGCGAAGCCAAAAAGAGATTGGCACTACCGAATTCGAGGATTCTAATACATCAGCCCTCCATGGGAGGTTTGTCGGGACAAGCCACCGACATTGACATCCACGCTCGCGAAATCCTGCGTATGCGGGAGATTACGAACCAGTTACTCTCCAAGCATAGCGGCCAGAAGCTGGACAAAGTGGAGAAGGATGTCGAGCGCGACTTCATCATGAACGCGCAGCAGGCTAAGGAATATGGAATCATAGACGATATCATCTATAAGACGACAAAAGCGGTATGATCTGCCTTCGCGCCTGACGGAAGAACTAGACGGGAAATGCGGGCGCGAAAAACGCGGAAAGGGCACGACGGGCTATGGACGCTGGGGCCGGTCATGCCGTAGAAACATTTAAGGAGTAGAGCCGAGTGAAAAACAAGTCGGGCTCCGACGAGATTCTACGCTGTTCGTTCTGCCACAAGTCGCAGGACGCCGTGGCCAAACTGATCTCGTCGCCCAGCGATTATCCCCGGGCTTACATTTGCGACGAGTGCGTTGCAGTCTGCAACTCCATTCTCGAAGACGACCGCACCGCGACGCCCGCCAGCAGCACGCCCAACCAGTTACCCAAGCCTCAGGAAGTGAAGACCTTCCTCGACGAGTACGTCATCGGGCAGGAACAGACCAAGAAAAAACTGGCGGTCGCGGTTTACAACCACTACAAGCGCATCTTCATGAATCGCCAGAAAACCGGCGACGGCATCGAGCTGACCAAGTCGAACATCATGCTGATTGGCCCGACTGGAACCGGCAAGACGCTTCTGGCCCAGACTCTGGCCCGCATGCTGGACGTCCCCTTCGCTATCGTCGACGCCACCACGCTCACCGAGGCCGGCTACGTTGGCGAGGATGTCGAGAACATCATCCTCAAGCTGCTGCAGGCCGCCGACGGCGACGTCAGCCGCACCCAGACCGGCATCATCTACATTGACGAAGTCGACAAGATCGGCCGCAAGGACGAGAACCCCTCCATCACCCGCGATGTTTCCGGCGAAGGCGTGCAACAGGCGCTGCTCAAGATTCTGGAAGGCACCATCGCCAACGTTCCCCCTCAGGGTGGGCGCAAGCATCCGCACCAGGAATTCACTCCCGTAGATACGACCAACATCCTCTTCATCTGCGGCGGAGCCTTCGTCGGCCTCGACAAGATCATCTCCCGCAGAATGGGCAAGAAGGCTCTCGGCTTCAAGACGGGCGAAGAGGCGGACAAAGAAGAGTCGGCCGTCTCGAAGAGGCGCACGCAGGAACTATTGAGTGAGATCCAACCCGAAGACCTGATCAAGTTTGGCTTGATTCCCGAGTTTGTGGGCCGCCTGCCAGTCGTGGGTATGCTGGAGGATCTCGACGAATTCGCCCTCATTGAAATCCTGACCCGGCCGAAAAACGCCATCGTCAAGCAGTACCAGCGCCTGTTCGAATTCGAGAACGTGCGGCTGAAGTTCCACGATGAGGCCCTGCGCGCGATCGCCCGCCAAGCCATGGCGCGCAAGGTAGGAGCCCGCGGCCTGCGCATGATTCTCGAAGAGCTGATGCTCGACCTGATGTTCAACCTGCCCAGCCAGAAAAAGGTCAAAGAGTTTGAAGTAACGCGGGAAATGGTGGAAAAACGGAACGCGTCGTTTGCCACCGTGATGGAAAAGGCAGGGTAGGACGGTCGTTGGCCGTTAGTCGCTGGTCGGAATCAATCCGGTTTGGCCAACGACTAACGACCAACGACCAACGACTTGCGATAGAATCAAAGCGCGTGTGCTCGGCGGTTTCGGCTCTTTTCATCCCAGGGAGACTCAGTGACCACATCCAAGGAAAAGTTCGAATCCAGGAAGCTGCCCATGATGCCCATCCGGGACGTGGTCATCTTTCCGTTCATGATGACGCCGTTCGTGGTAGGCCGCGAATCGAGCGTACGAGCCTTGGAAGAGGCGCTGGCCGCCGACAAGAAGATTTTCCTGGCGACGCAACACGACGCCTCCATCGATGAACCCAAAGCCAACGAGATTTACCAGGTCGGCACCATCGTCAACATCGTGCAGAGCTTGAAGCTGCCCGACGGCAACATCAAAGTCCTGGTCGAAGGAGTGGAACGCGGCAAGATCCTGCAGGTCGTCGATACCGAAGGCTTCATGCAGGCCACGGTGCGGGTCGCGCGCTACGGCACTGAAGCCAACCCGGCACTCGAAGCCAGCATGCAGCGCGTCACTGCCCTCTTCGAGCAATACGTAAAGCTCTGCCAGGCCCTCAACTACGAGACCATGATTTCGGCCGTGCGCATGGAAGATCCGGCCAAGCTGACCGACGTGATCTCCGCCAACCTCCAGCTTTCGATCGAAGAAAAGCAGGAACTGCTCGAGATTTTCGATCCCGCCGAGCGCCTGACCCGCATTGCCGACGTACTCGACATCGAAATCGAAAAGCTGAACGTCGACCGCACCATCCAGTCGCGCGTGAAGCGCCAGATGGAAAAAGCGCAGAAAGAGTATTACCTCAACGAAAAGATCAAGGCCATCCAGAAAGAACTGGGCCGCGGCGAAAAGAGCGAATTCGACGAACTAAAAAAGAAGATCGAATCCGCCGGCATGCCGAAAGAAGTCAAAGACAAGGCCCTGCAGGAACTCAAGAAACTGGAAGCCATGCCGCCTATGTCTGCCGAGTCGACGGTTTCGCGCAACTATCTCGACTGGCTGCTCGCCGTGCCGTGGAAGAAGCGCTCCAAGGAAATCCGCAACATTTCCCGCGCCGAAAAGATTCTGAACGAAGATCACTATGGCCTCGAGAAGATTAAGGAACGCATCCTTGAATTCCTCGCGGTGCGCCAACTGGTCAAGAATCCCAAGGGCTCGATTTTGTGTTTTGTCGGCCCCCCGGGCGTGGGCAAGACCTCGCTGGGCATGTCGATCGCCAAGGCTACCGGCCGCAAGTTCGTCCGCATGTCGCTGGGCGGCGTACGCGACGAGGCCGAAGTTCGCGGCCACCGCCGCACCTACATCGGCGCGCTGCCCGGACAGATCATTCAGATGATGAAGAAGGCCGGCACTAAGAACCCGGTCTTCATGCTCGATGAAGTCGACAAGATGTCGATGGACTTCCGCGGCGATCCGTCCTCTGCCCTGCTCGAAGTGCTCGATCCCGAGCAGAACTTCATGTTCGTCGATCACTACCTCGACGTGGAATACGACCTGTCGCAAGTCTTCTTCGTGGCCACGGCCAACGTGATGCACACCATTCCGCCGGCGCTGCAGGACCGCATGGAAGTGCTCCGCCTGCACGGCTACACCGAGCAGGAAAAAGTCGAGATCGCCAAGCAGTTCCTGGTGAAGAAGCAGATGCTGGCCGCGGGCCTTTCGGAAAAGAACATCAAGTTCACCGACGACGCCATCACCGGCCTCATCCGCTCCTACACCCGCGAAGCCGGCGTCCGCAACCTGGAGCGCGAAATCGGAAACGTCTGCCGCAAGGTCGCCCGCAAGGTCGTCAAAGAGGGCGAGAACTATAACATCACCATCACTGGCGAAAACGTCCCTGAATTCCTGGGCGTCATCAAGTTCCGCGACACCCTGGCCCATGAAAAGTCCGAAGTCGGCCTGGTCACCGGCCTGGCCTGGACCGAAGTCGGCGGGTCAATTCTCAGCACGGAAGCCAGCGTCGTCGACGGCAAAGGCAAGCTGACCCTGACCGGCAAGCTCGGTGACGTCATGCAGGAATCCGCCCAGGCCGCCATGTCGTACGTGCGTTCGCGCGCGCAACGCCTCGGCCTGAGCCGCGATTTCTACCGCAATCTCGACCTGCACGTGCACGTTCCCGAAGGCGCCATCCCCAAAGACGGACCATCGGCGGGCATCACCATTGCCACCGCCATTTCCAGCGCGCTCAGCAAAATTCCGGTCCGCCGCGATCTGGCCATGACCGGCGAAATCACGCTGCGCGGCAAGGTTCTGCCCATCGGCGGCCTGAAAGAGAAACTGCTGGCCGCTCATCGCGCCGGACTCTTCGAAGTGATTCTGCCCAAAGACAACGAGAAAGACGTTGCCGAAGTTCCCGAGAACCTGCGCAACGCCATGAAGCTTCATTTTGTGGATACCATGGACCAAGTCCTGGCCATCGCCCTGGAATCCCCGTTGCCCGCGTTCCATGAGGAAGAAACCGTGCAACCCATCGCGCCTTTGACCTCCTCCACCACTGAGAGTCCTGCGACCCATCAGTAGCAGGAAGTTCTCAATTCTCAGTTTTCGGTTTTTCCGAAGAGCCTGCTCGCGCGGGCTCTTTTATCGTTCGCCACGGAATCGGGCGACTACAGAGGGGGGCGTCGAGCTTGACACGTTTCCCCTCGCCTCCTTACAGTTAAAGCACTTTCCAGCCGGTGCGCAGCAGTCCTCATAGGAAGTGAAATCAGGAATCGATTGCCGCACTTTTCATCTTTCATCCAGCCCAAAGGGGAGCCTTGAAGATGTCCGCGTCCAACCAGAGTCAGATCGCTTTCGAAAATGACCCGGAAACACCGGTCGAACCAGCTCAACCGCGGACCACGGGAATCCTCCCCTCACAGGAAATCACCAACCTGATCGCCCGTGGGCACATTACGGCCACGCCTGCCATCAACCCCGACCACATCCAGCCCGCGAGTCTCGACCTGCGGCTCGGCGACATGGCGCACCGGGTCCGTGCCAGCTTTCTGCCCGGACCGAACAGCACGGTCGCCGACAAAATCAAAGACCTGCGGATGACGCGCGTCGACTTGACTGCCGCGCCCGTCTTTGAAAAAGACTGCGTCTACATCGTCCCTCTCGTCGAGGAACTCAGCCTACCCGACAACATTTCCGGCCGCGCCAACCCCAAGAGCACCACCGGCCGCCTTGACATTTTCACCCGCCTCATCACCGACTACGGCACCGAGTTCGACAGCGTGCCCCCGGGCTACAAAGGCAAGCTGTACGCCGAAGTTGTTTCCCGCACATTTACCGTGGCCGTACGCGCAGGCATGCGGCTCAGTCAGCTGCGCTTTGTGCAAGGCAGTCCCCGCTCCGGCGATCGCACCATCAAGGGCTTGGACCAAGAGGAACCGCTGGTCTACATGGAGGAAGGCATCCCGGGCAAGGCGCAACTGCAGCGCGGCCTGCGCATCACCGTCAATCTCGAAGGCTCCGAACACGGCGAGATCATCGCCTACAAAGCCAAGCGATACGCTCCCGCAATCGAACTAGACCGCGTGGATTTTTATCCGACCGAAGAGTTCTGGGAAGTTCGTCATCAGCACGCCAACAAGAATCTGATTCTCGAGCCGGGCGACTTTTACATTCTCGCGTCCCGCGAACGCGTGCGTGTGCCTCCCGACTTCGCCGCAGAAATGGTTCCCTTCGATCCTTCGGATGGCGAATTTCGCATTCACTACGCCGGATTCTTCGATCCCGGCTTCGGCTACGGTTCCAGCGAAATCAAGGGAACCCGCGCCGTGCTGGAAGTTCGCGCCCACGAGGTTCCGTTCCTGATCGAGCATGGCCAACTCGTCGGCCGCCTGAACTACATGCACCTGCTCTCACGCCCGGAAAAAATCTATGGCACGAACATAGGATCGTCCTACCAGCATCAGGCCCTCACCCTAAGCAAGCAGTTCCGTCGCGACCCGGTGCGCTAACTCTTCGCCCAGCAAATCTCAGGTCACCGTCCCGGAGGGACGTTTGACAGTAGCCCGGCGTTTCAAACGCCGGGTTCGGTCGATATTACGCCGCCGCATCCCGTAGGGATGCTTGAACCGTCTCCGATCGTCCGATGTTTGAGCCGCAGAGTGTCACTCTGGTTTCAGGCATCGCTTCCGGGATGCGGTTCCGCACGTCGCGGCTATCCCGCCAGTGAACTGGCGGGCTACTGTCAGTGGTCCCTCCGGGACCGTGGGAAAAATCAGAACGACTCCCAACTCCTCCTCCCCCGCTTGCCAACGAGCCATCCCCCGTTGCAAACTTGAGCATGAGGGTTCTCTCCCGCTTCCTGGCGGCGGCCACCGATGCCGCGCAATTCCCCGTTCCCAGCCTGCCGGAGATCGCCTTCCTCGGCCGTTCCAACGTCGGCAAATCCAGCGTCATCAATTCTCTGGTCGGCGACAAAGTAGCGCGCACCAGTTCCACTCCCGGCCGCACCCGCAGCATCAACTTCTTCGAGATCCGCTGGCCGGGAAAGCCGCGCCCAGAGCTGATCTTCGCCGATCTCCCCGGCTACGGCTACGCCAAGATTTCCCGTGAAATCTCCCAGGAATGGCCGAAGTTCATCGAGCCCTATCTCAACGATCGCCCCACTCTGGGCCTGTGCATCGTTCTGATCGATGCCAACGTGCCTCCGCAACCGAGTGACCGCCAGCTGTTAGATTTCCTCAGCGCCTCCGATCGCGACTTCCTGCTCGTAGCCACCAAAAGCGACCGGCTCTCCAACAATCAATTGCACAATACCCTGCGCTCCTTGACCCAGGAGTATCCTGCAGCGCGCCTGCTTCCCTTCTCCGCCAAGACCGGCGCCGGACGCGACGAACTGTGGAAGCAGATCCGGCAGGTCGCCCAGCAACCCACAGAGGCAGAAACCTCCTCGGGCTCTTCCCTGTCTTAGAAGGTTCTTACCCGGAAGGTTCTTACCCGGCGCCCTTAACCCGGGCCTAATCTCTGAAGCGGTTTCTCCCGATAGAAACACCAGAGTTCCCGGCTACGCTTCTGCGCGTTTGAGCAGCCCTGCCCTGGAACTGACTTTGCGATCGACCCGGGACTGCTCCTCCGCATCAGGATACTACTTATGGCAGAAGGAACCGACGAAGGCGTTTCTTATCTGAGAGCCCTGAAACAGTCTTTAGGTCTCCAGACCGGGACTGCGGCCGCCCCCGCGCCAGAAACCAGTCCAGAGACGCATCCCGGTCCGGAGGGCACGGCTGCGAACGCCGGGGACCGGTTTCACGGCTCAGAGAAACGACGCAGCACGCGCTACAAGTGTGAAGGCAGCGCCGGTATGCGCGAAGAAGGCTGTGACGTCCACACCTGGGCCAGTTTCACCGACGTGAGCCTCCACGGATGTTACGTGGAGGCGCAAGCCACCTATCCCGTAGGCACGATCCTCCACCTGAAATTGGAAGCCAACGGCGTGTGCGTGGAGAGCAAAGGCACCGTGCGTGTGAGCTATCCCTACCTCGGCATGGGCATCGCGTTTCAGGACGTGTCGGAGGAGACCCGTGAACGTTTGAAAGAAATGCTGGGCACCGTATCGCGGCCTACCGGAATCATGGGGCCGGGAATCGCTTCCACCCTTCCTGCCCATGGACCGCTGCAGGGGGCGCCTCTGATCTCCGACCCCACGGCGGCGCTGCGGGCACTCACGGAATTCTTCGGGAGCCGCCAGATGCTCATGCGCGAAGACTTCCTCAGAATTCTCCACAAGAGTCAGCGCACGGAAAACAAACTGTAAGAACGTCCGGCCCTTCCAGGCATGGTTCGCGGCACGCCTGAAGGCATGCCCTGATACGAATCGCGGCCGCGTTTCCTGGTGACTACCGCAGTTCCCTGCGTACCACGCGAAGTTCTTTCCATTTATGATGTCAAAGCATGGCTCTTTATCTGATTACTGGCATTGGCGGCTTCATTGGATCGTCCCTGGCGCGGGCGCTGCTGGCTCGCGGCGAGCAGGTGCGGGGCGTCGATAACTTTTCCACCGGAAAACGGGAAAACCTCACCGACATTCTCGACCGCATCGACTTCCGCGAGGCCGACATCGTCGACCTCGACGCTATGCACGCCGCCTGCGCCGGCGTCGACTTCGTCCTTCATCAGGCCGCCATCCCTTCCGTCCCGAAATCGGTCCTCGACCCGCTGGGCAGCAACCGCGCCAACGTCGACGGCACGGTCAACGTG
>Ga0207088_1191_pt1 | contig 11209 bp, 5 predicted proteins | sample Alteio_BWMinHeat_52_FD_153564 | JGI IMG/M metagenome (GOLD analysis project Ga0207088, IMG submission 153564) | Enriched cells from forest soil in Barre Woods Harvard Forest LTER site, Petersham, Massachusetts, United States -... | ecosystem: Environmental > Terrestrial > Soil > Temperate forest >... | reverse complement strand
CGATATGTCATATGAATTGATAGATATACTTAATGTGATGACTATTCAAGATGTAACAAAAGATTCAGATAAGGTACCTGCAGTTGGTAGTTATAGGTGGAAAGCCCAAAAATACCCTGGTGATATAGACATGTTAGAATTCTATCATGTCGAAGATATAAGTGAGGAGGTTGCAATAGGTAAAATATCAGATGCATTACAAAAAGTAGCAAATGATATTGATAAACATAGTGAATTAATCTTAGCTGATTTTAAATGTGGTTATGATGACAGATTTCATAAATTTATTAAAAATTTGGGTGATTTAAGGGGATCATATGTATCTATGGATATGGTAGAATACTTTGAAAGGGATATATTTGGGTACAATAAACCTGTTTGTGTATCAGAATTAAATAATTTAGTTTCAATTGGTGCTATTACCGATGAATTCAAAGAAAAAGTGGTGGGTTTATTACCACCAACCATGACTGGTCAAAAATATTCAGAAATTTATGGTCTGATGAGAAATTTTTATATTTTAAGATGGTCTCTTAATGAAATTGAAAATGGAGCTAAAGTTATATTACCCCGTATACCAAATAAAGAAACCCATGTTGTCAAATTAAAGGACGCCATACCACATGACACACTATGTAAAATAGATATGTGGGCAAAAGTTTTTGGTAGGTGGACGGAATTAACTAATCTCTATCAATTCACACACACCAATAATAGTGGTGGTAAGGTACCTATAGGTTTTTATTTTAGAAATACTGTAGATGAAGGTACTGAAACAGATATTATATACTACTCTAGTCAAGAACATGAAAAACCTTATAAATTAGCAAAAAGAATATGGAATAGAGCTATATTAAAAGTATCACATGAAATGGTTACCAACACTGTAGATCCAACTCAATTATTCATATTAAAAACACTATTCCCATTTTTTTCATCAGATATCACAATATTAGGTCAATCAATGGCTGATATAGAATTGTTTATAACTGCATTGGAAAAACATGAAAAAATGGACTTGACATATGAACAAATATATAAAGATTTAATTGGTCAAATAGAAACTATTTCACAAAAATTATTCCGTGTTATGTTATTGGAATCAAACATAAACGGTGAAATTAAACAAAAAGTAGATAATATAATTAATTTTATTACAACTAGTACTGAATCGAATGATTACAGATTTATTTATGACAAATTATGGAATAAGATATATGAGGGCAATAATCTAACAACCTTAATTGATATGTTAAATAATTTATATAGCTATCTAAGTAGTATATTAAACAGTAATGCAAAAGAATATTTAATCAAAACAAAACTGCATCCTAGAATAGAAAATTCTTATGTCCATCCAAAATATTCATATAATTACTTGAATCTTCCAAAAATAACCTTACAAGAAGGTGGTCAAGACGGTAGTCTATACAATGACAAATACGTGAGCAAGTACTATAAATATAAAACAAAATATCTCAATTTAAAACGAAAATAAAATATATAAATTTAATATAAATGCCACAATTATTTGCTTCTAAACCTTATGTGATCGGTGTATGTGGTACATCATGTAGTGGCAAATCTCGTGTCTGTAATGAAATAAGTCAGCAAAGCAACTTACTGGTCAAAGACCAGATTAGTCAGCAAAGCAACTTACTGGTCAAAGACCAGATTAGTCAGCAAAGCAACTTACTGGTCAAAGACCAGATTAGTAAAACTATGACAACTAATGGTGAGTTAGTAACTATACTAAGCCAAGATCGGTACTACAAAGGAGGTGATAGTCAAACTAATTATGACACACCAGAAGCGATCGATTTTGATTATCTAATTGAACAACTCGATGAATTGTGTAATTGGCAACCAGTTAATGCACCAGAATATGATTTCACTAGACATTGTAGAAAATCAACAACTCACACAATTTCACCTAATCACATAATTATTGTAGAAGGCATATTTGTATTGTATAATGAACAACTGAGAAAGCGATTTGATCTCAAGATTTTTGTGGAAGCTGAACCAGCACTCTGTTTAGCGAGAAGATTGGAACGTGATGTGAAGGAACGTGGTAGGGATCAACATGAGGTGACAGAAAGATATATTAGAGATGTGATACCATCTAACACTTTGTATGTCAATCCAACTAAGAATTGGTCTGACATAATCTTGATGAACAATATTAAAGAACAATTTATAGGACTAACCATATTGAATGATCATATAGCTAAAAAAATAGATAGTTTAAAAAAATAGATAGTTTAAAATATTCTGTATTATAATTATTATATTATAAAAAAGTATATTATAATATTATACAATTCAATTATGGATGAATATAATCTTCCACTTGTAGAAAAAGGAGCACTAAGAATATTTTTAGGATGCTGTTGTACAAGAAATAAAGCTGATTTTAAATTAGAGTTAGATCATGTTGTTGAATACCCAGAAAATAATTTACAGCACCTAGAAATAGATACAGGAGCAATTTCAGGTGTTAGTGTTGGACCAAGAACTGTGGCTGAACTATATAGTGGACCTAATTTAGATGGTGTCAGAAAATTGCTGATGAACCCATCATACACTAATGAAAAACAGTATCAGTTTGGATGTACTAATAATACTGTTAATCTCGCAGATGCCGTTAGATCTTTCAGAGTGTGGAGTTACCATTACTATGAAAAAGTTAATAATTATAGATATTGTAGTAATGATACGGACTGTGGTTCAAAAGAGTATTGTTTATGTCCAAATGGTCAACAACAAGAAAGCTGGTGTCCCAATGACAAAAGAAGATGTCTGCCAGTTTCAAAACACATACAGACGAATGAACCAGTTATTCATGATTATGATACATTGAATAAACAATGTTTGGCGAATCAAATAGCAAATTTACAGTCAAGTACAAATTCACCAGATACAATTAATATTAATGATATAAAAAAAATGGCCCATTCTTGTGCATATGGTGTAAAATATATTACACCAAGCAACCAATCAAATAATCAGCCAAATAATGAGGAAACTGAAGAAAGTGTTGAAGGTTTCTGTAATATTTGTAGTGATAATAGTGGTTATAATGGTGATAATAGCTACAATTATAGTATAATGTATAATATTTTATTTATTTTATTAGTACTATATTTGATATATCTTATTGTTAGTATTACCAATAATTCAAACTGATTTAGCTAATTTAGGCAATGTTAATTTGATAATATTGTTTTTGTCCACCATAACACTACTATCAATTTTCCTAATATTATTGGTAACTTCATTCAATGAAGTGAGCGCAGACAGTATTTTTATATTTTGTTTATCTATCTTACTTCTACATAAGTGACAACATAGATCCCTATTTTCTTCTTTGAGCTGTGAGACAATTTTAGCAAAACATCCCATACACAATTGATGACGACACTGTAGATACTCCATATTTGCATAGTTTTCCATGCAGATAGAACATTCATTATCATTATTATCAAAACTACCAATTGATTTTACACTGTTAAACATTGAATTTTTTATTTTATTAATTGCCTCTAAATCTTCATCATACAATGTGTACCAAGGATATTTATACTCCATATATGTTTCTGCTGTAATTGGTGTGGTGGGCATCTGTTTAAAGTAGAACAGACTGTTAGTTATATTGACCTTACAACTCGTATAGTTATCCAAATTATAATCAGACAGTTTATTATTATCTGTATATATCTTTTGTACTATTAAACCACCAGCTGAAATACCCATTTGATGAGGATCACCGCCACCTCTCAGTCTCAAAACCATATGAAGTACAACACCAGCCGTTATGTTGTAATCATGCAATGTACGATAATCTTCTAATTGTAATCCTTGAAAAATCAACCTTTGTATATCGGTGTGTATGCCTTCCATGTTCTGTATCTGTCGTTTTAAGTCTTCCACTTTCATATTTATATTTATTAAAACATTAATTGTTTTACCAGTTAATGTTTTAACATACACTACACCACTTCCAACATAAATATCACACCTAATCGAATCTTGATCAGATATATTTAATTGAGTGAGTGTCAGATTAGTTAATGGAACACTATTAGGTGTATTATAAGTTGTCATAAACAGTATTTTCGTGTTTGGACTCAAATTATAATCATTTGGTGATTTTTCAATATCTAAAAATTGTTTTAGATTGGGGCAGTATAGTTTAAAATTTTTATTGAACAGTTCAAATAATTCAAATTGTAATCCGCCCTGTATTTTATTAATCTTTCCCTGTTCTAAGAGTTGTTGTTCAATCGTGGATTTATCGGTGATATTGGTGGCTACAAACTGTCTGACTAGATTTTCAACGGTGTTAGTTGAGTTTGCCAAACTGGTTGAGTTGGTTGAGTTAGTTGAGTTTGTCAAACTAGTAGAGTTTTTGGAATCGGTGTTGATTTTAATGCCATCCAACCATGGCTGTTTTGGACAAACCACATAGTTTTGTGGATTTTGACTCAAAACACCTTTTTGCCACTTTTCACCAGTTATTGCATTAATGTTTCCAATACCAACTTTTAATGCAAATGTTTTTGACTGACATCCAGATGATTCACTATAAAAGCTCATCCACATCGCCTCTCGCTGATACATTGGAACAACAAAATTATTGCCAATTTTATCTATTGTGAATGATCCGAGATGTGGGGGTAGTGGATAACTTTTTCCATCATCAGGAACTCTTATTGTTCTGTTGAAATTTATTCCAAAGTTGTTAGGGAATCGAAGTATGTGTTTGTTTTCAACCATTACATTCGTATTTGTGTTAGAATGGTTTGTTTTATCACCGTGTTGAGTAAATATTTTATAAAATGGTAAATCCATATCTGTTCTGTTAATTTCATGTTCTAATACAAACATAATATCATTAAAACAAATGTCATTCCATGACATTCTATAATATCTAAGTTCATCATCTTGATAGTTGCAATTAGATACGTATTGGGTTTGCAATTCACTTATTTTTGTTAATGAAGGTAGGGTTAGTAACGAATCATTTATGTGTATTTTGAGCATCTAATCATAACTATTGGAATTGATATATGTGATTGGGTGTTTGTTTCAATTTTTTTATAATGAATGCAATGAATTATAAAAAAATAAGGATAAGGATAAATTAAAGAAATTATTTTTGACGAAATTTCAATTTTTTTTTATTAATGAATGTGTCATAAGGAAATAAAGTATATATATCTACAATCTCATATGAAATATATCAATTGATTATTTTATTTGATTGTTGTTTAGTGATATAGGCGCGATGTTTATTATTGCTTGGCTATAATTTGATTATTATTTAGTGATATAGGTGCAATGGTCTATTCTCGCTAAACCTCTGAAAGAGGTTAAGTTACTTCGCTTACTAAACCTCTGAAAGAGGTTAAGTTACTTCGCTTACTAAACCTCTGAAAGAGGTTAAGTTACTTCGCTTACTAAAGCTTTGCGCTTGGCTATTATCTGATATTATAAGTACAAAATATAATTTTTACTTATTACCCCTTTTTTATTTATTCGATTACTCATAAATAAAAAAGTTGAAATAAAAAATTAATAATATAATATGTAATAATACAACAATCAAATATCGATTATGGACTCATTCCCAGAAGATATTAATCGACAAACCTGTATGGAAACTTTAGAAAAAAATCAATTGAGGTTAATTAGAGAAGCCAGACTACAATTTACAGAAACTATAAAAAAGGCATTGGATAAATGTGAAAAATCTGTGACACTGACATTTGATGATAAATTATGGTCAGTCCATCGAATAACTATAACCACTGAACTTTTGGGTAGATTTGGGGAATTTACTATGTCATCCAATGATAAAAAATTTGAACTCACAAAATTAACAAATAATCCAGGTGATATACTAACTAGTATTAAAACAATTAAGATAGATTTTTAGTTTTTTTTTATTTATTTAATATATATTTTTAATTTATAACAATATATTTAGTATATATATATGACATCAACTAGTAATAAAGATAATAATGATAATCCCATTGGTGGACACCTTACTGTTCATTCTTTTAGTGATCAAATTCATAAAAATGCAAAGAAAATGAGAATCAATATTAATATTCCTCATTATGAAATTTTACCTATTGTTACCAAAGATGTGATAATTGATACAAGAAAAATATATGGATTCAATTTAATTGATGAGGATAATATATTAGTTAAAATAAATAGTTCAATACCATTAAAATCATTAGTTTATTATACACTTTATTCAAAAGTCACTGGAAAGATTGGCCCAAGTCCTAGTAAAGAAGACTATATAATTGAGGGAGGTGATTATGAAATCATAAATGAATACCAGATTAGATATATTCCAATTAAAAGATATAGGGGGTATGATTTTATAAATTTAACAGTTGTTGATAAAAATACATCTAAAGTCAAAGTCAAACAAATAACTTTACAAATTAAAATAGATACAACCACAACTACAAATAAACAGTTTAAATATACTAGTATATTAGATGAAATTGGCAAACAGGCTTATTTTAATATACAATATGTTCCAAAAATTATCGAATATAGAAATCCAATAGATATTGATTTAAGTGATATGGGATTGAATAAATTTCAATTTGATACCCGTACTATTGGTCAAAAAATAGATAGTATTAAAACTACGGGTTCTTTACAAAAAATAGATGGACATAAAGGTTCGTATACAATTTCTGATATAGATAAATTTGTATATCAACCACCATTGGATTCTGATGTGAATGAATATATCATATTGAATCTTATATCTAGGGATGATCCAACACATACTATCAAATACCATTTAACATTTGATATTGAAAATAGTGTACCAAAATTACCGGTTATACCAGAACAACCATTATCAACACCATCAGTACCGCCAACACCATCAGTATCTCCAACACCATCAGTATCTTCAGTCCCATTATCATTGTTGCCATCACCACCAAAAGGTCCTCCAGTTGAACAATTACCACCGTCTCCTTGGCCTAATACACAACAATATGTACCACCTCTTACAACACATCCAAGAGCAAGCTCTTTATTTGTAAAAGCAACGCCAGGTGCAACTCCACCACAACCACCATCTTTAATACCAAGATCACGCCCACGTTTAGTAGAACTACCATCATTCTATGATGCCTTTGATAATCCACCACCATCACAATCACCATTACCATCATCACCAGCAGAATCAGCAGCATTATTATCATCACCATTACCATCATCACCAGCAGAATCACCAGCAGAATTACCAGCAGAATCAGCAGCATTATTATCATCACCATTACCATCATCACCAGCAGAATCACCAGCAGAATTACCAGCAGAATCGGCAGCATTATTATCATCACCATTACCATCACCATTAGCATCAACACCAGCAGAATCAGCAGCATTACTATCATCACCATCAGCAGAACCATCACCATTACCACAATCAACACAAACAAAACAAACAAGACAAACAAGACGCTCGGCTGCAAAACCATCATCATCTCCTGTAGAGCAACCAGAACCATTATCTATAGTTAAAACAACAACAGAAGGACCAAGGCGATCAAGACGACTAGGACGATCGGTTGCAAAGCCATCATCATTACCAGCAGAATCACCATCTGTAGAAGCACCACCACCATTACAACCATCTTCTTCTACAGAATCACCATCTTATGTAGAACCAACAGAATCACCATCTGTAGAACCACCAGCATCATTACAACCATCTTCTTCTACAGAATCATCATCTTATGTAAAACCAACAGATTTGTTTACACTTGAGAAGCTTTATGAATCTGGGGACTCAAATATTTTATATAGAATACCAATTACAAAAAATGTAACTTTTAATTTTAATGATATAATTAAACTTGTACCAAAATATTCTGGATATACAGTTAAATGTCCTGATCCAATATATAGATATGAAAATAAATCTATATGTAATTCTGATCATAATAGAAAGCAGGGTGTCAAACGTATTAGCAATTTAAAAAAAGGTGGTTATTTTATATTTAAAAACAATAATAATAATATCACTTATTATCCACCTATAAATTATAATGGACCTGATTATATTACATTAAATATTATAAATAGCAAAAATAAAAATATATCAACTATAAATATACACTTTAAGAATATGTCCACAAGTGATTATATTGCAGATCATTCTGAAGAAATAAATGGTTTGAAGGAGACTATTAGACAATTAAATACACAATTTACCGAATTACAGGGGAAATTCGAAGAAATACAAGCATTACCAGGTACAATTGACAAAACAGTTGGTGAAAAAGTTGATGAAAAGACTGGGGCGTTAATAATAGAATTTAAAAGATTGGTTGAAGAGTATACAAAACTAAAAGAATCGATGCCAAATACAATTGATGGAGCTTTTCAACACTATAGACAAGAACATAAAGATATGTTCGATGATTTTCAAAGAAAATATGAAGAAATTAATGTATTTCGTAATAGAATGAAAGTTTTGCAAACCGAACAATTCAAGAACATGAAAGATGAATTTATTCAATCACTTGATCAAATAGTTGCAAGAATTGTAACTGCTAATTTAACTACATTTACTACGGAACAACGTGCTGAAATAGGGGTACTGCGTAGAGAATTGCAACAAGGAGTAGCAGACTTTACACAAAAAAATGCGGAAATGACACGAAATATAGAACAATTTAGACTATCTCAAGAAACACTTCGAGAAAATAGTCAGAAAATAGCTGAATTTGATCGTAAGATTCGTAAAATACTTAAAGCTATATGGGGTGAACCTACTTCACCACCAATCAATATCGATGATTATGAAGAGTATGATGGTTTCTTTGCTCAAACAACTCAAAGATTACAGTCATTAGAAACATTAAATGAGAAATTTAACACTATGCAAGAACAATTAACTACATTACAAACTTCAACTATTGAAGAATTACAGTTAACATTAACTCAATTACATACTAATATTGAACAAACTAACAGACAATTAAATGAAATGGATGGTAAAATGGTTACAGAAGTAAAGTCACAAGTTGATAGACTTATAGAGAGTATAACTAGAAGACTTGATCGTTTGGAAGCAGGAAAGAGTGGTGATATAAAAGGACTTACTGCAAGTATAGAGCAAGTTAAAGAAAATATTAATAAAATTAATAGATTCATATGGGGTGAGAAAGAACCTAGTAGATCTACTCGTAGATCTAGACCAGGTACTAGTTCTCCTATACCCAGTTCTAGTTCTCCTATACCCACTTCTCCTACTAGAATCAGTTCTGATATGACTATACCAGTCAATCCATCAGAAAAAAGTGGTTTTGCTGGTAAGACACAAACTGAATTAACAAGATTAGATAGTGTTTTGAGGGCTCTGTCTATTAAATTGACTAATTATATTGATCAACTAACAAGTATGGAGCTTGTTAAAACTAATGCTATGAATATAATACTCGATAATTTTAAGAAAGATATTGATAGAATTGAGTTAACATTTGAGGTTTTAAATAATGAAATTGATAATACAAAGTCACTTATTTATCCCATAGAAGATAGACTAAATGAATTAAAAAAAAATGGTTGGGAAAATACAAATAAGGAGAGATTTCTATCTGAAATTAGACAAATTATAAATGATACTATTAATGAAGCTAAGGAGAGCATTAGAGGAGAATTTACTCAAAGTCAAACCAGTAAATATGAAGATTTAGAGAAAAAATATAAGGGTTTACGGAATATACTAATTAATATATCAAATGCTGTTAATCCAATTAAAGATAATATTGGTGATGTTGATATACAATCTCTTAATGCTAAAATCAACGAACAACATACTGCCCTACAAAATTTCGAGAACTCATTAACATATATGCACACTTATAATGATGGTATAAATTTACATATTAATCAACGAATTAGTAACTTATCTAGTGAGTTAACAAAATTACAAGATAGTCTTAGAGAATTACAATCAAAACCAACTACCTATCCAACTAGTCCAACTGGTCCATCTACTAGTGCAATTGTTTCAACAATACCAAGCGATATTACACAGTCTATTGTGGCTATTCAAGAACAAATAAGTGAATTAACTAAAAACATGGCGAAATTATATAATTCAAATACACAGTTTACAACTGATATGAGTTACACATCTACGCTATTATTAGATAGTGTAGGGCAATTTAGAAAAACCATAACGGATTATGTATCAAAAAATGTAACTGTTAAAATAGAAGAGTTAGAAAGTCAAATATCTGAAATAAATACAGCATTATTTAATTTACCCAATCGACAAGAATTTAATGAGTATAAATCTGATATAAGTAGTCAATTAACTAGAATACAACACGATATTCAACAATTACAATCATCTGCAAAAAAAGAAGAAATTGTAGCACTTACTCAAAGGGTTGATAGTTTTTCAGAACTTGTAGGCAGATTAAGTGATAGAATTCATGCTTTTGAACAACGACCTATACCAAGAGGTGAACAAGGGCCAATTGGTCCAGCTGGTTCAGCAGGACCACAAGGTGACCCAGATCAAAATATAGTAACTGATCAATCTCGTGAAATCGCAGAAATAAAGACCAGTTTAATTGGATTAGATAGATTATATCAAGAATTAAATACCCATAAAGTTAGTAATGAAGATTTTAATACCATGGGTGTTCAGTTAACTGAACTCAAAAAACGTATAGAAGAGTTCATGCGCGAAAATGTTCCCCAAACTGCTGAAAATATTAGCAAACATAAAAAATTACTCGATGTTGTTAAAACAGCAACACCATTTGTTGGATTGGCAGCATTATATAAAAAAGTATCTACTTTAGAAGAAAAAATGAACAAAGTGATGCCTCAAGGCAGAATTGAAGAAATCAGCACTAAATTAGAAAATGTATTCCATAAATTAGAATCATTAGGTTTTAATTTTGATAATATGGAATCAATTGAGGATATACAAAATAGGATATTAAGTGTTTTATTAAGAGACAAAATAGCTGGACTAAACAGATAGATTATTGCTGTACATATGATAACTATACCATCATACTATCATATCATCATACCATCATGTCATGCAATACAGTCTCCAATGTTTTTATCTCACCCTCAGTTTCATTCAAATCCATCTTTAATCTATCACGTTTAACATAAAGAACATTGA
>Ga0207088_1190_pt1 | contig 11291 bp, 12 predicted proteins | sample Alteio_BWMinHeat_52_FD_153564 | JGI IMG/M metagenome (GOLD analysis project Ga0207088, IMG submission 153564) | Enriched cells from forest soil in Barre Woods Harvard Forest LTER site, Petersham, Massachusetts, United States -... | ecosystem: Environmental > Terrestrial > Soil > Temperate forest >... | reverse complement strand
CGCATGGAAAAAATGGGAATTCGCGGGACGGCGACGGCGGAGTTCGCCTTGCGTGGCGTGCGCGTGCCGAAGGAAAATATTCTCGGCAAACCGGGAAAAGGCCTCAAAGTCGCGCTTACGGTTTTGGATTTTGGGCGGACAACATTTGGCGCCTGTTGCACCGGCGCGGCCAAGACGTGTCTGAAGCTCGCGGTTCAACATGCCAACAGGCGGAAGCAATTCAACAAAACGTTAGGCGAATTCGAGTTGGTGAAGAAGAAGGTCGCGCGCATCGCCGCCGATGCCTATGCCATGGAAGCGATGACCACAATGACGGCGTCATTCATCGACCGCGGCCTGGAAGATTACATGCTCGAAACCGCGATGCTGAAAGTGTTCACGACCGCGCAGCTGTGGGACATCATCAACGAGACGTTCCAGATTTACGGCGGCTCGGCTTATTTCGTCGATCTTCCGCTCGAGCGAATGCTGCGCGACGCACGGATCAACCAGATCGGCGAAGGGAGCAACGAAGTGCTGACGTCGTTCATCGCGCTCGTCGGGATGCGCGGCCCGGGGATGGAATTCAAGGAAATTTACGACACGATGTTGAAACCGGGACGCGAAGGCGGGATCGGCAAAGCATGGAACGCCGGCATGAATCGCCTCGGCGCAACCATCCGCACTCCGAGCGTGCCCGTGCGCAGCGAGCAATTGCGCTCCCAAGCCTCGCAGCTCTCGCGGTTGATCTGGCGTTTCAATTTCGCGGTGAACAAGTCGCTCATCGCGTATCGCGAACCGATCCTCGATATGCAACTCGTCCAGGAGCGCATTGCCTGGTCTGCCATGGAACTTTTCGCATCCACCTGCGTGCTCAGCCGTTGGGACGCCGATCTCCAAGCCGCGCGCCGTAACGGCAGTTCGACGCCGCCAAACGAAAAAGCCGCAGATCTTTTTCTGCGCCAATCATTCCGGCACATTCGCGGGCTGCTCGAAGAAGTTAATCACAACGACGATCGCGCCGTGCTCGCCACCGCCAAAGCTGCCCTGGCCGAGACGTAGGACTTCACATAATGTTGTCCGGCGTTTGGGCGAACTGCCTAACGGATTTACCTTTAGGGTCACGGCCATTTTGAAAACCGCGGCGGCGAAGTTCATCCTGTTTGCCCGCGCAAAAGAGAGTTGCCGCGCCCGGCAAGATTGCGTAAAAGGATTCTAAAGGATTCTCATGGCGGACAAAAACAGCAAACAACCTCAAAACGTTCCCGGCACCTGGTACGTGGACGTAACCTGCACGATGTGTCGCACTTGCCTGGACGAAGCGCCGAATCTGCTCAAGACGAACGAGGATGAAACCGCGGTTTACTTTCTCAAACAGCCGGAGAATGAGACGGAAACGGCCGCGGCGCAGCGCGCGATGGAGGTTTGTCCCACACTCGCCATCGGCAACGACGGCTAAGATCGACCATCCCGTTATGCCCGGCCCCTACACGCGGACGAATCCATTTCCCGCGAAACTGGCCGTAAACCGCAGTTTGTGCGGCGGAGGCTCGGAAAAGGATACGCGCCATTTCGAGCTGGATCTCACGAGCTGGGGTTTGAATTACGATGTCGGCGATTCCATGACGGTCTGGCCGACCAACGATCCTCAGCTGGGGGATGAAATTATGGGGCTGATCCGGGCCAAAGGCGACGAGCCGGTGAAAGGCCCTAGCGGAGATACCACTCTCCGCCAGGCGCTCCTTCGCGATTGCCGGATCACGCAGACCACGCCGAAGTTCCTGAAAACAATTGCCGAGCGGGCGGTCAACGGCGCGCCGCTCTTGAGCGAACTGCTCAAGCCGGAACGGAAGCAGGATCTCGACGCGTATCTTTGGGGCATGGAAGTGGTCGATTTTTTAATCGAGCATCCGTCAATCAAATGGACGCCTCAGGAGTTGATCGACACACTGGCAAAATTGATGCCGCGCTTGTATTCCATTTCCTCGAGTCTGAAAGCGCATCCGAATCGCGTCCATTTCACCATCGACATCGTCCATTACGAAAGCCGGGGTCGAAAGCGCAACGGAGTTTGCTCCACGTTTCTGGCCGAGCGAGCTGATAGCGCGCCGATTCCGGTTTTTCCGAATACTTCGAAGTTCCGGCTACCGACGGAATCAAACACGCCGATTATCATGATCGGTCCGGGCACGGGCGTCGCGCCGTTCCGCGCGTTTTTGCAGGAGCGCAAAGCCATCGGCGCAAAAGGCAAGAACTGGCTCTTTTTTGGTTCGCAACACGAGCACTGCAATTATTTCTACCGCGAAGAATTTGAAGAGATGAAGCGTGACGGATTTCTTACCCAACTCGATTGCGCCTGGTCGCGTGATCAGGCCGGCAAATCGTACGTTCAACACAAGATGCTCGAAAACGGCGCTGAGCTTTGGAAATGGCTCGAAGGCGAGGGCGCGCATTTCTACGTCTGCGGCGATGCCCGGCGCATGGCGAAGGATGTCGATGCGGCACTGCGCGAAATTGTTCAGAAACAAGGCGGCAAGACTGAGCAGCAAACGAACGAACACCTCGAGAAACTCAAGGCCGACAAGCGCTACATGCGGGATGTGTACTAGGAGAATGGCGAAATCCCAATGACGCATGACTAAGAATCGTTAGGCGCCGTTCTTGATAAAGCTGATGTCACCGCTGCGTTCGATGCGGGCGACGCGAATCTCGGCCAGGTGTTCCGTGTGCGCGTTCAATCTGAGATCTTCTTCCAGATCGTGCGCGGCCGGTGTGCTCTAACTAACGGCCCGCATTCCGACTGAGGTTAGGCGTTGAAAGAGGCCACCTAAATCGAGAGCCTCCACCCCTTGTCCTCCTCTGGACAGCACGCCGGCGCTGGCGTACCGGTTGCCCCTAATGCTCACTCCTGCGAAAATCTATTTCTTCATCTTCGGCGTTCTCACAATTGCCGGCGGCATTATTGGCTACGTCAAAGCCGGAAGCACACCGTCTATCATTGCCGGGTCGATTACAGGCATTCTCTTGCTCATCGGCGCTTGGTTGCTTCCGGAACATCGGGCCGCCGGACTGATTATCGTTCTGCTAGTCTCGCTTCTCCTCGCCCTCCAGTTTATTCCAAAATTTATCCGCGGTGGCAAAGTGATGCCCGCCGGAATGATGTCGATCTTGAGTGCGATCGGTCTGGTCCTGGCCGTCGTCGTCTGGTTCAAAAGATAATCCGCGCACGTGGCAAAACGTCCAGTTAGGATGTGGCGAACTTTGGCCCTGCTGGTCGCGGCGGCGCTGTTTGCGGCGATTGTTTATCGCTGGATTTCCCTCGAGCGCCTGCTTCATCTCGCGCCTGAAATCGCGGCCACGCCAACGCCCGAGCCCAGCCCCACCCGACCGCCGGTGATAACGGGCAAGGTCGACACGGGAAAATTGTTCAACGGGATCACGCTGCATTCTGCGATCGAAACCAAGCCTGGTGCGGACGCAACGACCGAGCGAAGCGATCCCGACAGTTATGTGATCGATCTCAAGCTGGAGGCCCGGCGACCGTCGCCTAACAGAACGATTGACGAGCTGGCAAAAGTGAGTGGGCAACTTCCGGGGCTCTTGCCCGGTCTGGCGTCGATGCTGCCGCCCGATCCGGTCTCGCCGCTGTATTCCGAACTTTATGATACGAAGCTGCGCGTCCTGCGAGATAAACTCGTCCGGCTCGATTTGTTGCTCTCGCGCCACAATTTTTTTGATTGCCAGACAGTGTTGCAATTGCAGCATCCACAAAGCCATCGCAAGGCCGTCCTGCTCCAGGCCGACATGGATGTCGATGCTGACGGGTCCGATGGCGATCGGATGCCTGCGGGTACAGGTGCGCCGACAAATTTCAAGCCGTTTACCAGTTACAAATGGCCGAAGAAAACAACGGCGCCGAACCCATATCTCCAGGGAACCGAAGATCGATTGAAACAGGCGGAGAACGAATTTGCCTTGTCCGGCACAACACCGGAACGGAAACGCGAATTGCGTGGCGCGATCGCCCAATTCCGCGCGGAGGTCTTCACCCTGAAGCAGTTCAGTTTTTTGATCGGCGCGGCTGATCCTTACATCGTGATCCCGGCATCGTTTGCACGCGGGCGTGGCGCGACGAAGGTCGGCGATTACGCGCTGGTCATTTTCGGCGACGCGCTTTACCCGGCGCTCGTCGGTGATATCGGGCCTAACGATAGAGTGGGTGAAGCGTCGTTGCGGATCGCGAAAGAAATCAATCCGGCGGCCACGCCTTACAATCGGCCGGTCAGTGATCTGAAGGTGACGTATCTCCTTTTCCCCGGCACGGCCGACATGCCATGGGGTCCGCCGGATTACAACAAACTCCAGGCAGGTTGCCAAAAACTGGTCGATGAAATCGGCGGCGCGACCGTGCCGCTGCATCATTGGGAAAACATCATTCCGCCATCGCCAACCCCGACGCCGGTCCCTCAGTCATCACCCACACCGTCGCCATCGCCAACGCCTGCCACGTCTCCGAGCGCGCCGGTCACTTCGGCCACGCCGACATTTGCCTTTCCAACTGCAACTCCGAGTCCATAAGTCACTCATCGAAATTGGAGTCATTGTTGGGCGGATTGTCGATGTTCGTCTCAATTGGAGCGACGCGGCGCAGATGTCGTGTTCTGGTGTCGCTTCCGGAGCGCCGAGAAACGGTTACGATTTCTCCCGAAGGCAAACGCAGCATGGCTCGCCCATCCGGCGACAAACCGATGAAGCGCGGATGACCGTTACTACTCGCATCTACGCCCGCCTCCTCGTTCTCCACGGGAAGCGCGCGTGCAACCGGCCCAGCGGTTTCGTTCTGCTCAGCGGGTAAAACATCAGCGCGCTTGCTGCGGGACGCCTTCCCCATGGTAACGGGTTCACTGCTGCTCGAGGAAGAATCGCTCGACCCGGTCTCGGTCTGTTTCTGCCTGGAATATTCCCGGCCGCTGGATTCGGTCTGAGAATTCTTAGTTAGGTCAAATTGTTCGCCCTCCCCTGATGCGTCCGCCACATCCGGTTTCTGCGCAATCGAAGGCGCCACAGTTGGCGCCACACCCGTGGCTGGCGCAGCCGTGGCGGACTCCGTAGCGACAGGCGGAGACGCTTTCACTGGTTCCGGTTGCCTGATGCCGGCGACAACTCCAATTGGTTTTGTGGTTGCGTCGTGATGCCACATCGCAGCCACACGCGGCAACAAGAACGCGGTGCTAACAGCGGCCACGGTTACGAGGGTCGCTCCCGCGAATGCGCCCCGCAGCGCGGCCGACTTGGGCGATCTCCAGCGGACTACGTCCGCTTGAGTGGGCGATGATGCCGGCATCAGAAAACTGCGCCCGAACCCGACGTGTCGCTCGATCCTGGCCAGGCAGTTTTTCATCTCCGCTTCCAGGGCAACGGGGTCCTGCGGTCGTTTCTCGGGATCTTCGTGTAGCAAGCGCCGCAACAAACGCGCGACGGGACGTGGCAGAGATCGAAGTTCCGGCGCCGTCCGCATCCCACCGTAAATGGCGGCCCAGTTGCGTGGCAACGGCACGTTCCCGGTCAAAAGAAATGACATCGTCGCGCCTAGCGAATAAATCTCAGAACGAAAATCGAGCGTGCCATTGAGCAGTTGCTCGGGGCTGGCGAACTGCGGCCCGAGTGAGGGCAAAAAGTCTTCGCTACTGCTCTGCTTATACGGTTCCGACGCCGCGACTCCGAAATTCAAAAGCTTAATCAGCGGCCAACCACCATCCGGAGCTTCGGCGTGAAGAATCATGATGTTCGACGGCTGAACGGCGCGATGACTCAAACCATAGAACGCGCCGGCCGCCAGCGCTCTGAGTACTTGGATTCCGATACGCAGCACCGCGTCCGGCGACATCCGCCCGCGCGCACCCAGCCATGCATCAGCCGTTTCGCCCCGCAAATATTCGGAAACCAAGCCTAGATATCCGGACTCAACCCCGACCGCGAACACGCGCGCGATGTTGATGTGATTTAGCTTCTGCACCACGCACGCGCGTTCTTCAAATTGTATCCTCTTCGCTTCATCGATCATTGCGAGCGGAATCAATTGCAGCTCGACGTCCTCGCCCGATTGCGTGTCGATTGCCTTGTAATTAATCGCTGCTCCGCTCCGGCTGACTTCGTCGGGCGTGCCATTAGCCGCCGTGCAGATGCAATAGCGATCAAAAAAAATTGTCTGTTTCATTCTGGCCCTGAGAGGCGCCGGCGTTGCGCCCAGTTTGCGAATACCTTCGAATCGCAAACAACCTTCAACGCCGAGTCGCTTCTCATCCCTTATTGTGAATCGGATGCCGCACCCGATCTGCGCCTGAGGCTAATCCTGGGAGGGCGCCGATTATTTCGGCGATTTCGCGCCGCCAGGGCCAATGCCACCAGTCACAACCGGCGCGACCCGAGCTTGCCTGCCGTGGCGGGAGGCGCCCGTATCCCTAGCGCAAACTACGCCTCACGCACAACTTCGGCTGCTTTCTTGTCTTCGCGCAGACCGAGGAAGACCGGCGCGCGCAATTTCTGGTCGCGCGTCCATTCCGCGAACTTGATCTCGGCCACGAACACCGGATTGATCCAGTGCATCTTTTTCATCATCGACGGCGTGATGTTCTGCGACCATTGCCCGGCCGTTTTGTGCGGAAGATCGACAAATGGACAATCGTCCCGCCGTTCGGCCTGGAATTTCTTGTGCAACATCGACAATGTTTTGGTCGTAAAACCGGTCCCGACTTTGCCGGCGAACTTGAGACGATTGTCTCCTTCCTTATTCGTACTCTCGTAATAGCCGACCAGGATCGCCCCAAAATATTTTCGTGCGCCTTGCGGCGGCGTGTATCCGCCGATAACGAACTCTTGCTCGGCTACGCATTTTAGTTTGATCCACGCGCCGCTCCGCCGGCCCGGCTCGTAAACGGAACCGCGCTGTTTGCCGATGATCCCTTCCAAGCCGCGCCGCTTCACTTCATCCAGCAAAGTTCTCGGATCGCCACCAATTGCGCCGGAAAACCGGATTGTTTCCCCGGCTCCAGCGCAAACCTGTTCCAGCGCCTTCTTCCGCGCTTCCAGTGGCAGCCGTCACCGCAAACGCCCAGCTTACCAGGCGCCAGTCTGGGTTCGCCTCGGCGATGAGGCGGATTGGGAAAAGGAAGAGCGCGCAAAGAAGAATGAGCGTGATCGGCAGCGCGCGCGAGCTCGGTGGTTCAGGAGCCGGGCGTTGCGACCAGCGTCGCCAAAAAATAAACGCCGCCAGAAGCGGAACGGCCCAGCCATAACTGTATTGCGCGTTGAGCGACCATTCGTTGCGCAAATGATTGATCACTTCAAGCCAGAGCAGCGCGAACGCGCAGAGGACGATCCCTATCCGCCAGAAACCGGTCTCAGCTGATGCCGATCGAACGACATCCACCCGTGCCACCGCGGTTTTCATTGCCGGCATAGGGTAGCCAGCTCGAAGCAGGATGCGAGCCGCTTTAGTCGGGCCTGGGAACGCAAATCGGCGACCATCTGGTTGGCCGTCTGCGATTTCTTTGCGAACACGATGAAGGTCGCCAGGATCGACCATTCAACAAATTGGTTTGACGTGTTGCAGACCAGCGAACGCACCCAGACCGCCATGATGACGCTCGCGCCTGGCGATTCGAGCGGCAAAAAAGCCGAGGCCCACGAGACAAGCGATCAAGTGTTGCTCGTGCTCGATGGCAAATTAGCAGGCGAAGTCGGCGATGAACGGTCAGTCTTCGAAAAAGGCGATGTCATTATTATTCCAGCTGGTCTGAAACACCGCTTCACCAATCCCGGAAAAGCGCATGCCACAACTTTTAACGTCTATTCCCCGCCGGCCTATCCGGCGCACACTAAAGGCTGACTATGGGCTCATCTTTTCCTCGGAATGCGGGCGCGGTCTCTGGGCGGCGCACAGCCTGCCCGCCATGTGTCAAGTTCGAGCTTAGGCTGCGAGCAAGGCAGTGGGATCCAGAGGTTCGGTGACGCCACCGAATTTTGGATAGAGGAAGCGGGCGACGGGCGCATTTTCGCGGGCGATCCCGCTAGCGCGGACGAGCCCAGCTTGGCGGAGCGCGTCAAGCGAACGTTCAAACAACGATGTGCCGAGCCCGCGGTTGCGATACTCCATCAAGATCGACGGGCCAGGCGCGAGATGATTTCCCGCGGCGGGGTCGAAGGAGAGAATGGAAGCACCGATGATTCGCTGCCCGTGACGCAGAACGAGACACATGGACAGGTCAGCGCCAATCGCGTGATCGAGCCAGGCGTCCATAACCTGCATGATGGGGCCAATAGCAGGATTCCAGATCGGATCGAGCATGAACGAGCTCGAGAAAACTTTGCGCAGCGCGAGCTCGTCGTCATCTGTGGCGGGACCGATGTGGTAATGCTCCGGCAACTCGGCCGTAAGCGGTGGCAGCTTTTTCAGCTCCCACGTAAAACGGACCCAGCCGAGCAGTTTCATGAATCGCCGGGCGAGCAAACTGTTTTGGTCGCAATTCGCGATCGGTCGCGGCTGAACAGGCGGGGCAAACAGTTTTACCCGCTTCATTGCCTTTCCACGCACTCCGCAATCGTCGTGCAAAAAAGGTTTGCGTGCAAAGAATGCTTGCGAAATCGATGGTCGATTCTGTGGCGAAGCCGAAGTTAAAGCGCCTGGACGCTCTTCAGCATCTCGTTATACGCTTGATAAAGCTCGCGATGCTGGGCTACCCCGCGCCGGAGAACCGGCATGAAGTTGGCCAAATCGGTGATGTTCACGACGTGATCAACGCTTTGCACGAAGGCGGCCATCGCATCATTCGTCGGCAGGCGATGGCTGAGCAGGACAACGAAATGTTCGCGCCGCTGGGCATCGGGTTGGCGCCTGATTTCGCGCAAAATCGGGTTCGTTTCCAGCGTGCTGTCTTTAAAGTTTTCGTAAACGACGATGACGTTGTAGCTGTAACTGTTCAGCTTTAAGATCACGTCTTCCTCGAACAAACCGAGGTGCACTTTGTAGTTCAGATCGATCAACTGCGGGACCACGATCTTTTGGTATTGCTGATGATCGACACAGACCAACGCTGTGTTGTCCCCCAGATTGACAAATGGTGTTTCGTTTTCTTGTTCCATGGATCAGTGAAACGCGTTCTCGGGCAGATCGAGCCGCAGACCGGAATCGAGCTCGGCGTCGATACCGTGGGCTTTCTGGATTAAATCGATGCCGCGGGCGATACTGCCTTTCCGCGTCCCGAATAGGCGGGCGGTCTCCTCCGTAATGAGGCCATTTTCGTAGGCGTTTAGAATTGATTGGTCGAAGGTCATCCAACCAAACGGCGTGCTCGCCTCAATGATTTCGTAGAAACTGCGGTGCTCACCTTCGCCGATCGCGATCGCTTCCTTTGTGCGCAAATTGTGACCGAGGACTTCGGTCAGTAATTGCCGGCCGCCGTCCACTTTAGGCGCGAGTCTTTGGCTGACGACCCAGCGCAGCGTATCAGCCAAACGAATTCGCAATTGTTTCTCTTCGCCGATGGAAAACAAGCCGAGGATACGGTTAATCGATTGCCCGGCATCGACCGTGTGGAGCGTGCTCAAGACGAGATGCCCGGTCTCGGCCGCCATCATCGCCACTTCCACCGTGGCCCGGTCGCGCATTTCGCCGACGAGGATGACTTTGGGCGCCTGTCGCAATGCCGCGCGCAACCCGTTTGGGTAATTGTTGAAATCGGGGCCTAACTCGCGCTGGTGAAACGTCGCCAACCGTTTCGGGTGAACAAACTCGATCGGATCCTCCAGCGTGATCACCTGCACGGCTTGCGTTTCATTAATCTCGTTCAGGATCGCCGCCAACGTGGTCGTTTTGCCGCTGCCGGTCGCGCCGGTGAGGAGGACGAGGCCTGTCTTTTCCTTGGCCACTTCCTTGAAGACGGGAGGAAGTCCGAGGGTGTCGAGGCTCGGCACATCGCCGTAAAGTTTTCGCAGAACGATCGAGAAATGTCCCTGTTGCCGGAAAATGTTGATGCGGAAACGGGCTAGGTCGCTGAGCGAATAACTGCAATCGCACGAACCGCCGGTCAGATAATCGTAAATCAGTCGCCGATTGCCGCGCATCAAGGTCAACGCAATCTGCTCAATTTGATAGGGAGTAAGCGCTTCGATCGGAGGGTCGAAAAGAACGGGTTTCAGCACGCCGAAGTCTTCGACTTGAAGCGGATGACCGACGGCGAAGTTGAGATCGGAAATGCCATCATAGGTCTTTAGCATGGCCGATAAAATCTTGTCCAGATCAGGGATTCTCATGGTGGCGCTTATTCTTCGGAGATATCAAGGGGCGGCTCTTTCAGGAATTGCCGAAATTTCCTTTTGTCGATCGCTTTGTCGTAGGCCTCTTCGGGTGTAATGCGCATGTTGCGCAAGTGATCCATGATCGCATCGTCGAGCGGCTGGTTGCCTTTCTTTTTGCCGACCTGAATCATGCCTGGAATCTGGTGGGTTTTGCCTTCGCGGATCAGGTTCGCGATCGCCATATCCACAACCAGAATTTCCAACGCCGCGCAGCGTCCCGGCTTGTCGATCCTCTTGAACAGGTTTTGCGCGATTACGCCCTTGAGGGATTCACCGAGCGTGGTCCGGATTTGGTTCTGCTGATTGGTGGGGAAAACGTCGATGATACGATCAACTGCTTTCGCCGCGCTCGAAGTATGCAGCGTTCCGAAAACAAGGTGACCGGTGGCCGCGGCGGTGAGGGCGAGCTCGATCGTTTCCAGGTCACGCATTTCGCCGACGAGCAAGACGTCTGGGTCTTCACGGAGGGCGCCGCGCAAACCGGAAGCGAACGAGCGTGTATGCACCCCGACTTCGCGATGATTCACGAGACAATTCTGGCTGCGATGGACAAACTCGATTGGATCTTCGATCGTAATGATGTGGTCCTGGCGCTTGAGGTTCGCATAATCCACCATCGCGGCCAGGGTGGTCGATTTACCGGAACCGGTCGGGCCGGTCGCGAGAACCAGGCCCTTTTTCAGCATCGGAAACTTTTTCAGGACCGGAGGCATGTTGAGCTCTTCCAGCGTTTGGACATTCGACGGGATCGAGCGGAACACCGCAGAGATGCCGTATTTTTGCTGGAAAAAATTCGCGCGATAACGAGCGACGCCCGGCACTTCGTAACCAAAATCGACATCGTTTGTTTCCTCGAAAACCTTGATCTTTACCTCTGGCGCGATCTCGTAAACCATGGCCTTGAGGTCGTCATTCTGCAGCGGCGGATAATTCACGCGAACGAGCTCGCCGTGGAT
>Ga0207088_1189_pt1 | contig 11306 bp, 6 predicted proteins | sample Alteio_BWMinHeat_52_FD_153564 | JGI IMG/M metagenome (GOLD analysis project Ga0207088, IMG submission 153564) | Enriched cells from forest soil in Barre Woods Harvard Forest LTER site, Petersham, Massachusetts, United States -... | ecosystem: Environmental > Terrestrial > Soil > Temperate forest >... | reverse complement strand
GGCTATTCATGCCCTTTGTTACCGATATAATATTTAGAGTTCAGGATATACTCTATTAAAAAGGCTACTTCTTTTTCTAGCTCTTCAACCCGCTTTTTTACTGCCTCGAGTGCTTTCTTGTTCCGTGAGTTGTTTGGAATTTTCCCAAGCTCAACTCTAGTTGCCTCAAGAGTGTCTAATTTAGATTCTCTGAGGTTTTCCAGGATTGTTACAGGGTTTTGTCCATCAAAATGATGCTTATACTGGTTAGAGCATTTAAGGGCTACTTCTTTATGCAGCTCTTGCAATAAACTTAATACTGAGGGGTGCTTGAATTTTCTTGTTGCTGTTTGTAAACGGATGATAAGTTTAGTAACGCGGCATTTCGGATTATCACAGCTACTCCAGGTTTTTTGGTCTGACGCGGAGCTTGGCTTGTCTGCCTTTTGCTTGTCATCGGTCTTGTCGCTGGCAGTGGAGGAGGAAGTTTTAATGTCGGTGGATTTTTGATTCTTTTTATCGGTGGCATCAAGGTTTAATTGGGTGGCTGCTTGAGTTTTAACATCGCTTGTGCCCTCAGAATCATCAAAGACTACCTCATCTACCACAATAGTTACATCAGCGTCTGATCTGCTTATGAGGTCAGCTTTGCGCTTCTTGGTGTCTGACTTTGATTGGCTGGTCTGCTTGTGCTCCAATATTGTAGGTAATTTATGAGAAAGTGGTACGTATCCGGTCGTTTCAGTTTTTTGTCTCTTAGTCGAACTTGTGGGGCTTGATGATATTTTTTTATCTGCAGTTGCAGATTCTATGTTCGTTAGTTTCTTTATGACGAGGGTAAAATCATCAAAATCGCTTTTCAACTTTCTAATAGAAGCCTCTTGGCCTCCGATTTCTGATTGCGTTGGTACCTTTGATGTAACCCCTTTAATTATTCGAGCAATATTTTCTTGCGCTGATGTTTGGTTAGGTGTTCTTGGAGTGTCTACCTGCTTTTGATCATTGGCTCTTATTTGTGCCAACCTATTTATTTCAGCTACTTTGATCATGTAAGCAAGCTTAGCTCTTGCTAGTTTTAAACTTTTATCCCTACTATTGTATAATTTCATCAATACGGTTGGAATGTCTTTGTGGTGCAGGGTGTGTAGTCTAATATCACTGCATCCAGCCCAGTTATTATTAAGCTGTTGCATCGAATATTTTTTAGATGGAAGTACACGGTTTGTTATGGGATGCTTTTTTGTTGTGGCTGGAGTTTGTAAATTAATGATATGTTCGAGTAATGAACATTTTGGATTTTTACACTCATTGAAAGGCTTTTTCGTAGTGCTCGTTCTTTGTAACTCGAGCAATGCTAGATTTATGTAATATAAGCACGCATTATGGGTGACTCTATTAATTTTGTTTTGAAGGCTTGAAAGAGCGTTATTTTCAAGATTTTCTATTGCCTTTAAGTCAGCATTTTTTCGTAAAATAGCAAAATAAAGTGCACGATACTGTTTATGATTTATTGCATCCAATAGTGCCTGTTGAACTGCGTTATCTTTAGCGTTTGTTAGCATTCTAGAATTAACCGGGGATGTTTTTCTTGCATACGTTGTTTGTTTTTTTTCTTTACTCTTACCCTTCACTTTTTTGTCCGTTTTTACATCCAAAATAGAAGTTATGCTTGTTGCGGGGGCGGTAACTGATGGTAAAGAGAGAGAAGATGAACCTTTGGTATCTTTTTTATCGTTAAGTTGTTTAGAATGATCATCTATTTCTACTTCTTCGTAGACAATCGTATTATCTGTTGGCTTTACGGATTTAGGCTGACCACTTTCGGGTCTAAAATGCTTCGCGGGTTGGTTGTCGCCACTCTCATTATCGTGTGTATTTGCTGTTTTTATATCTAAAGTAGAAATCATGTTTGCTGCAAGGGTGGTAAGTGATGACAAAGGTGGAGGTGATGCGTGTAGAGAGCTTGAGTCTGGAGATGATGGCGGAGTAACCATTTCTTCATTGCTGGTATTATCAACATCAATTGATAGTTGGCTACTATCTCCGCTATTTTGTGGAATCGCTTCAGGGAGTGTGGCACGAGTGGTCTCTTGACCCGCGGACCCCTGCTGTAGACTTGCCGGCAGTGCAGAATACTCCTCTGTATTGAATGAGACTGTATTTATATTGCCTTGCTTATTCATACCAAAAGCAGATGAACAAACGATGCTAAAAAACAGCGTTACAATTATATTTTTGTTAATAGAAAATTTCTTTGACATGATAACCTCTCTTTTTTGTTAATCTAAAATAATAAAAACATGTTTATTTTTTTTAAAATTTTGTTAGCACTCCCTTGCGAGTGCTTCATAAAGCAAATCGACAAAACGCATTAATAAAGCTAATTGCTGCTCTAGCTCTTTGACTTGGTTTGTTTGCCGGGTGATCAGATTTTGGTCTTTGCTGTCACTGAGTTTAGTGAGTTCTGTTTTTGCTACATTCAGAGCGAGCTCTTTGGATGTAACGAAGCCGTCTAGTACACTTAGAGCATCTTGTCCACCGGCCAAAGTATGACTATCTGGGTTGGTGCATCCACCCAAGTTAAAGGTTAAGATTTCTAGGGCATCGATTACTGCATAGTTCGGTTTTTTACCGGCGAAAGCTGCTTGTAAATCAGTGACCAATAAGGTAAACATGCACTTTTCATTGCTACATGCTTTTGGGTTTTGCACAGAGCTTGATGAACTGGAAGAAGATGTGCTTGTGGTAAGAGGAGGCGTTGTTGCTGGTTGCGCAGTACCTTGGAATATTTTCAGATCGTTCACTTGAGCAATTGTAGCTGAAGGGGTTGGGCTTAGACGTTTCAGTTGCGTTGTTTGGTAGTGGCAAGCATTATGATCTATTGGAGGTGTAACAATCTTAATGCCAACTGTGCTCTGTGAGTCATCATCATGACCATACTGTATTTTACTGTCATCTTTAGCTTGTAATAATAGATCAAGTGTAGGGGTTGTATTTCTTTTGGTGTCTTTTTTGTTCTCCCCATAATTTTTTTGGTTTTTTTGCTCAACATTATTGTGTGTTACTGCTGGGGTAGGTACCGCGGTAGTTGTTTCTGAGTTAGTAGTTGCGGGTAATTGTAAGGAGGGGTCAACTTGTTTGAGATTTAGCAGAATATTGTTAACAATGGCAAAGCGAGTTTCTAATTGTTTAATATCATTATTAATTACGTCTTCTTCATTACCATTTCGTATTTTCTGTGCGCTATTATTTAATTTTGTTTTTACTATCTTATATGCTCTCAATTGTTTAGTGAAAAGTTCGACTAAAATGGTTGGGATGTTTTTATTGTCTAACTTGTGAGAAAGAATATTACTGCAACCACCCCAATTATTTTTAATCATACGCAATGAGTGATCTATACTTTTATCATTTTTTTGCCATTGTTTGTTTTCTAACTTATCAACATGTTTGATGAGATTACAGTTAGAATTCTTACATCCGTCAACCGTATGCTTGTTCAAAGTAGAAGTTGTGCTTGTTGTTGGGGCGCTAACTGATGGTAAAGAGAGAGACGATGGACTCGTAGTTTCATTTTTGTTGTTAGCGCTACTTTTGGTATCTTTTTTATCATGTGTGGAAGGATCATCAATTACTGTCTCTTCCGCGATAATTATATTATCTTTCGGCTTTGAGGCAGCACTTTCATTCTTATCAGCAGCTGTTGTTAAAATGTGACTACTGCTTGAACTTGAGCTGGATTGGTTTTCGCCAATTTTATGATGTTTTGTTGCTTGGCTCCCGACACCCTGACCAACAGGCACTATTGACGGTGACTGTGTAACTGGGGTTAGCGTGGCGTTGTTGAGGGGCCCACTTGTTCCTGGGTCGGCGGCTGTTGGTATATGTGATTGAGCAATTGCTGTTGGAATTGCTGCATTTTGTTCTATTTTAACGTCTTTACGATCTTCTGCCGATTGATCAGTAATATTTTTTTGCTGCTCAGTGTTAACGCTTGTCTTTCCCTGTGAAACTTCGCACTCTGTCTCGCTATCTATATCATCAAAAGAATGGCCTAGTGCCCATTTATTATGACCTAGTGTCCATGGAAAATCAGCTGATGATGTAAGGACAGTAGAGACGCTGGCGCCTAGGGGTTGTGTGGGGTTAGTTTCAGATCTTGCGTAGGTACCAGGGGGTAACGGTAAATCTGCTCCTCTCACAAGTCCAAAAAAATGCGAGAAGATTGCTTGATTATTGGTGAAGTCACCCAGGCCGTTCGCGGCAATAAGCAATCTGATGGTTGCCTCATGATTATTAATCGGTAACTTTTGTTTTAATCGTTCCTGTAAGTACCACCAAGCAAGTGATACGGGGCTTCGCCGATCACTGTCCATCGCATTAACTTCTGCTCCCCTTAGAAGGAGTTCTTGCGCTATTATTGGATTAGCATTGAACATAGCGGTATGCAGTGGTGTAAAGCCAGCCATATTTATTGCTTTGATATCCATAGGCCTTTCCCGAAGAAATTTTGTTACAAGTTCTGTTTGATCAAATTCTACTGCCAGGTGTAAGCGTGTATTGCCAAGATCAATACCCAATGACGATAGTATATAATTGTCGTTGGGATTATAAGATTGAGCTCCAAATGCTAGGAGCCATCTGATTACCATTATGTGGTTATACGTCAGGTAACCTTTTTTGCTGTAATCCTGAAACCAATAGATAGCACTACAGAGTGGGGTGATCCCATGCTTACCTTTATTAACGTCAGCTCCAGAGAGAAGTAGCTGTAAAACAATTTCAGGTATGGCAGTTGCCATGGCAAGGTGTAGTGCTGTGAACCCAGATTGACCGAATGCATTGATGTCATATTTTTTTTCTGCAAGTAGCTTGGTGAGTTCAGATACATCGCCTGTATTGACAGCCGCATGGATAGGGGTGTCTACAAGTATTGTGCTAGAACTAGAATTGCTGGAAACAGATGCGTTTGTGCTAAGGCTTGACGTTGTTGTTGATAATAATGTTGTATTTTGAGGTGCTATTGTTATTGGTGTAGAACTTTGCTCTATTTTTACATCTTTACGATCTTCTGTTATTGCAGAGCATTCGCTATCAATATTTTTGGTGTCTTCTACCGTTGTGGAAACTGTTGATTCTTGAACAGGAGGTATAGTGCTTTGTTGTATAGAAACGGCCGATTGTTCCTGATGAGCGGTGGCAGATAAGCCCATTGCTTGGTTTGCCAAATCGCTTGTTGAAACTAAGCTGCTTGAAGCAGTATTGCTTGTTGTTAATGTTACTATGTTGCTTGGTATTGAGTTAGTAGTTACCGCAGAAGTTGGCGGTAGTGGAATTGGGCAGCCATTGTTTTGTGCTCTACCAGAAAAAGTAGGCCCCTGAAGATATGGAGCAGTGCTTTGCTGTCCTAATTGACCGAAAGGAAGCGGATTGTGGATGGGTAATTGGGATGTGTAGCTTGATGTTAAAGTTGTTGGCATTGAGCTGATAATTTCTGCAGTTGGGCGTGCTGGCGGTATTGGGATAAATGCTCTGCTGTAATATTGCAGATTCAAAAGATCTTTTCCAGATATATATCTTGAGGATTTGTCAGTTTCCATGAGCTCGTATTGTTTCATAGGATCTATATGAGTTCCATACTGCTTGAATGATGATTCGGCTGATTGAAGTACAATTATTTCGACTGGAACTGGAGCCTCTATTTTACGGCGCTTTTGATTTTTGCGGCGCTTTTGATTGGTAGGTTTCCCGGTACGTTTTTGGTATTTACGTTTAGATGATTTGTAAATGCCCAATTTTTTATATGTTAATTGCTCATCTGAACAATCTGTAGGTTCAATTGTACTTGGAGATGGACTACTTGAGCTTGGATTTGAGGCTATTGCTTGAGTTTGCACAGGCGCAGAAATAGTTGCTATAGCATTAGTGAGAGCTTTTTGTTCGCTAGATGTATGAGCTTTTTTTACAAGTAATTGGTTCAGTTTTGATAAAATAGGATTGGAGACTGATGGACTTGGGGATGGGGTTACAAGAGAGTTACTTGGGCTTGAATTTGAGGCTATTGCTTGAGTTTGCACAGGCGCAGAAATAGTTGCTATAGCATTAGTGAGAGCTTTTTGTTCGCTAGGTGTATGAGCTTTTTTTACAAGTAATTGATTCAGTTTTGATAAAATTGCGGTTTTTGATAGTGGGCATGTTGCTGGGGTACTAGTCTGTTGACCTGACAGAGCAGTTGCTGGGGTACTAGTCTGTTGACCTGACAGAGCAGGTGTATTATTAAGACCTGAGTTTAGGCTTGGAGTTGTTGGTGGCACCTTTTGATCTTGTCGATCTTTTATAACAAACTCATCATCAATCTGTAAACATGGTGCGGCAGAACATTTTGAACTCTTGGAGCTAGAATTTGAGCTGCTGCTTGGATTCATACCAAAGGCATTAAAGGCAGATGAACAAGCACATGTTAGGGCTGTAATCAACATTATTTTTTTATTAATAAAATGCTTCGACATGATAACCTCCATCGTTAAAAAATAAAACCAAAAAAATTAACTAAGCGCTTACTCCTCAAATAAATGGGATCATAGCGCAAAAAATACACTAAGTTACTACCCAGCTTAATTGATATTTTATCTTTGTCAAATTAAATCGATAAGTTACGACGTAATCGCCAGATTTTTATTTCAATAAGAAACATCTGTGTGTTTGTTTTTGACTAAAAATTAGGAAAAAATTCGAAAAACTGAGTTTTTAACTTAAAAAGTATGGTTTTGCATTGAGACTTATTTTTTATCATAGATGAGCGGGATGACACCTGTCAAACGGCAGTCTGGGTTCATAAGTGGGGTGCAGAAGGGAAAAGGAAGGGTAAATTGAACAAAATGGCTGGAATTTGGTTGCGGGGGCTGGATTTGAACCAGCGACCTTTGGGTTATGAGCCCAACGAGCTACCAGGCTGCTCTACCCCGCGATCATTTCAATTAACTTTTGAAGATGCCTAATTATAGGGTTTTGTTTGTGATTGTCAAACAAATAGTAATTTCATTTATTGAGCTTTTTTGTTGACGATGGCGAGTAAATTTTTAAAGTCCTCAGGTATCGGTTGGCAGTAGCTGTACTGCTTTCCCCTAAACTCAAAGGCCATTTTCCAGGAGTGGAGGGCTTGGCGGTCGATAAGTTTTGACTTATGGCCGTAGGTTCCGTCGCCAACCAAACCATGGTCGATTTCAGCAAAATGCACTCTAATCTGATGGGTACGGCCGGTAACGATTTTTGCGGCTACCAGGGTACAATCTGTATAGCTGGCAAGCACGTCATAGTAGGTTAAGGCAGGGCGGGCATCAATGCCAATGACCGACATTTTATGCCGCTGGGTAGGGTGGCGGCCAATGCCATACTCTATTTTGCCCTTTTTGGGTGGGTGGCCGTTGACGAGCGCCACATAGGTTTTGGAGACGGAGCGGCTTTTAAACATATTAACCAGCTCAATGTGTGCCTCTTGATTACGGGCAACAATGAGCAGTCCGGATGTATTTTTATCAAGTCGGTGGACAATGCCTGGTCGTTCATTATCATCAAATTGTTCGAGTTCTTTAAATTTATACAAAAGGCCGTTGACCAGCGAAATCTCATCGGGGGTTGATGCCGAATGATGTACCAGGAGGCCTGCAGGCTTGTTGATAATTAAAAAATCCTTCTGTTCATCAACGATGTCAAAGGCGACTGGCGCGGGAGTTAAATTGTATTGCTTAGTTTTAAATGTTACCGTAACATGGTCATCCTGCTTGACGGTATGGTTGCTTTTGCTTACAACCATTTGATTGATGAGCACGTGTCCCTTATCGATAAGCTCTTGAAAATATGAACGCGAGTACGTTGGGAATTGAGCAAACAGAAATTTGTCCAAACGTGCACCTACAAGGGCTTGATCGGTGCAGGTGAGTGAAACTGAGTGGTCTGTTTGCTGCATGAAAGAGCTCGTCTTTTTTAACTAAAAAATTTTTTACATAAAAACCATTTCATATTTAGTGTACTTTGTAGTACAATAAAGTCAAATAGAAATAGGGCTCTGGGTCTTAAAGAATGGGGTAGGCCATGCTCAAGATCAAAAAAATACTCATCCAGATCGAAAACAACATTGACGCGGTCATTGCGCAAAACACCAGCCTAGGCGTTGACTTATGGCATTTGCTTATGGCCCAACATCATGCTGATATTGCAATGCTGGTCAATAAATTAGATCTTGAGCGGCAGGTAGAACTTTTCCAGAAGTTTGCCAAAGATCTTTCTATTAAAGTATTTAGAAAATTAGCCCAGCCACAGCAGGCTGAGCTTTTGGTGCACATCGATTTAGAGCATGCTGCCTTGATTTTAAAGAATATGCCTGCCGATGAGCTCACCGACCTTTTTGACTACCTTTCTGATGAAAATCTAGAAAAATACCTTAAATTACTCCAATCCAAGCAACGCAGCCAAATTCTTTCAATGCTCAGTTTTAATCCGCGCTCTGCGGGCGGACGTATGAATAGTGACGTTATAACACTCCAGAAGGAGTTTACGGTTAGAACCAGCGTTGAATTGTTGCAACGATTGGGGCCCGGCAAAGCGGTTATGCAGCGGATGTATGTGACCAACAAAGATAATATTTTGGTGGGTTACGTGACGCTTGATAAATTGGTACTCAGCAAGCCAGAAACCCCGCTTGCAAGCATTATGAGCCCTAATGAGGTGATTGTTTTTGTTGATGAAGACCAAGAAGATGTGGCTAATCAGATGCACCACTATGGCCTACTGTACGTTCCCGTCGTTGATAAACACCATCATTTTTTGGGGGTTATTACAGCAGATGATGTTTTTGAAATTATCAAAGAAGAGGGAAGTGAGGACGTTTATCGAATGTTTGGTTTGCTTCCTGCCGATCATAGTTATTTTAATACCCCTCTCTGGAAGTCGATATGGCAACGTGGGGTATGGTTAATTGGTCTTTTGGTGCTGCAAAGCTTTTCAAGCTTGATTTTGTCTAGTTACAGCACTCTTATTAATAAATATACGATAATCGCTGTTTTTCTGACTATGCTGATCGGGACAGGGGGTAATGCTGGAAATCAGTCCGCTACGCTGGTTGTGCGGGGTCTAACAACAAAGGAAATGACGCGCCGTAATGCCTTTAGGGTACTGCTGCGCGAGTTTGGTATCTCAATTATTATGGCTTTGATCCTGGTAGTAGTTGGCTTTGCCCGTGTTCATATGTCGGGCTATGATTTACTTAGTTCATTTGTTATTAGCTTCTCTTTGTTCTTGATTGTGGTCACATCAATGTTCCTGGGAGCCCTAATTCCCCTTGTATTGGAACGTTTTGATATTGATCCAGCTCATTCAGCAGCCCCATTCTTGGCGACGCTCATGGACATTCTAGGGGTCTTAATCTATTGCTATATTTGTAGTAAGTTTTTGGGGTAATTTGATTCAGCCTATATTTGTCGGATTTCCGCATCAATTTCTTAGATCTAATAGCTTTTGCTATATTGGTTGCGAATCATCGAGCACTTAAAACATCAATGGGAATACTATGACAAAGCATGAGTTAATGCAAATTTCAGTTTTTGATGGGGATCGGGTAAGAAAAGTTCTATTTAACAATGAATGGTATTTTTCAATAGTGGATGTGTGTAATATTCTAGTAGCCAGTGCTGATCCTGGTGCCTATTGGAGAAAGCTCAAACAAAGGCTGGTTGAGGAGGGTGGGCAGGTCGTGACATTTTGTCACGCACTGAAATTACCGGCTTCTGATGGTAAGAAATATCTTACTGATTGTGCTAATATCGAAGGTATACTTCGTGTTATACAATCCATTCCTTCCCCTAAAGCAGAGCCTTTCAAACTATGGCTAGCCAAAATTGGCAAAGAGCGCATTGAAGAAATAGAGAATCCCGAGTTAGGTATAGAAAGAGTTCGTAGCTTGTATTCAAAAAAGGGATACCCCAAGGAGTGGATAGAAAAAAGAATTCAGGGTATGGGGGTACGTCAAAAATTAACAACTGAATGGGATGGACGCGGCGCAAAGTCAGAATTTGACTATGCATTACTCACTAATGAAATCATGCAAGGCGCCTTTGATCTAAAAGTAAATGAGCATAAAAAGATCAAGGGGCTTACAAAACAAAATCTGCGTGATCATATGACGGATCTGGAATTGATTATTACCATGCTGGGAGAAGCTACTACAACACAACTAAGTCAAAGTAGGGATTCTAAAGGTATGGGTAAATTGAAAACTGATGCTAAGGATGGTGGCGCAGTTGCCGGAAGAACGCGCAAAGATATTGAAAACAAAACAGGAATTAAGGTTGTTTCGAAAGATAATTTTCTTCTTACCAATAAGAGATTGGGCAGACGACCAGCCGAATAAGAGATTTTTGGATTGTCTCCTGACGTGGCATACCCTCTAGCCATTGAGGTTTATAGTTGTCTTGATATGCCATTTGCTAGTTTAGTGTGTGGTTTAAATCGAGATTTTTCAAAAAAATAAAAAGAAACTACCGGCCTAATGACTGTCCATAACCGCATTATTTTATTATCAAAATCACTGGTTCTGGCTGCGCCAGGCGTAGCTCGTCAGAGCGAAAGCTGGCGTCCCCAAGGGGAATCGAACCCCTATTACAAGAATGAAAATCTTGTGTCCTGACCGTTAGACGATGGGGACGCATTTTAAATCAAATCAAGTGGCCTGCCATCCGTAGCTACGAGCCAGAGAGGCGATGAGCGTAGGATGGTGAGCCGCGTTGGAATCGAACCAACGACCCACAGCTTAAAAGGCTGTTGCTCTACCGACTGAGCTAGCGGCTCGTTTCATTCACAGAAATTTATTAGATTAGACGCTTTTTGTCAAGACAAAGCGCAAAGATTAGTGGAAAATGTAATATAAAACCCACTTGATGTAGCCCTCGTACCGAAAAGCGAAGAAGGGATGACTGGCCGATCCGTTTGATTCCTTACAGATAATCCTCTACAATCGCTATCTAGGACACTGTTTCAACAGTTAATTTTTTCTACAGCTAAAATCATTTTTTACTCATAAGATTATTTACCTGGGGGCTTTGAAGAACATGAACTCTTTTCGTGGATTTTTTCTATTTTTGTTAATTCCTGTACTGTTGTTATGCGGATGTTCTAAATACAAGCCACATCGACTTGAGATACCCAATACCAATCTAATTCATGATCGAGCTGTTGCTGTTGGAGCTGTAGCCCTCTCAAAGCAAGAATGCCGTTATCATTTCAGCCGAAATGCCTTAAAACATCATCTTGTTCCTGTTCAGCTCTATATCGAA
>Ga0207088_1188_pt1 | contig 11319 bp, 9 predicted proteins | sample Alteio_BWMinHeat_52_FD_153564 | JGI IMG/M metagenome (GOLD analysis project Ga0207088, IMG submission 153564) | Enriched cells from forest soil in Barre Woods Harvard Forest LTER site, Petersham, Massachusetts, United States -... | ecosystem: Environmental > Terrestrial > Soil > Temperate forest >... | reverse complement strand
TATTCCGAAGTTCCTTGAAGCGAGAGAATACCATTATACTCATCGGTCAGAAATCCCTTCAGTAGGCTCATATTTCTATATCCTGCCTCGATCGCTTTGCGGAACGTCTGAAGTGCTTTAGCATGGTTCCCGAGTCGAGAAAAGAGAAGGGTCGTGTTGTACAGTGAATTACCATCCTTCAGATCCGTCAGCTTCAGGTCCGCCGCATGAGCAGCCTCGGTTCTGCCGCTCATTATAAGCAGTGCTGCATGCCGCACACGCATTCCTTCATCATCGGGATGCAGCTTGAGATAACGCTCGAAATTCGGAAGCGCGACCGAAGCCCAGTGAGCACATTTCTCCCGCTCTTGAGCAGCGTCGCAACTGACCACAAGATTCCACAAGTTCGGGAGATCGTCCGGCTTCAGACGGATCGATTCCTCCATCGGAGCGATGGCTTTGTCAGGTTGGCCGATACCATTATACAGAAATCCAAGCGTGAAATAACTGGTAGACTTCTGTGGGTCTTTCCGGATGAGCTCCTTGGCAGATTCCTCCGCTTTTGCGAACATGCCGCGGTGCATGTAGATCTGCGAGAGTGGTTGATAAGCCGCGAACAGATCGGGCTTCAGCCGGAGCGATTCCAAAGCGAGCGTTTCCCCTTCATCTAAAAGAGCTGGGGTACGTTCGTAATTGCGGTAGAACTCTGCGAGCGCAAGCGCCTTGAACTGATATGCCTGCGCATACCTTCCATCGAGCTTAATCGCTTCGGTAAAAAGTTGAGTAGCAAGCTGGATGCCCTCTCTCGTCTGGCGTGAGAAATACTCAACTGCCTTCAAATACAACTCATATGCCTCGGCATTTTCGGTGCCGCGTTCGGCCAGCTTTTTCTTTTCATCGGAGGCGAGATGCACTTTCAGTCCTTCGACTACTTTCTCCGCAACTTTTTCCTGAATATCGAAGATGTCGTTCATCGTGCCTTTCATCGAGTCTTGCCAGAGATGGTCTCCGGTTTCGATGTCGAGCAGGCGGGAACTGATCTTTATTTGATCGCCGAATTTGCGGACATCGCCCGTGACGAAGTAGCGGATGTTCATCGTCTGCGCGTAGGTCGTGAGTTGCCCGTGATAATTGCGGAACTCTTTCGTAGCTTGGTTGTCGGCAATGCGCAGCGCCTTGACATTCGAAAGTGCGCTTATCATTTCGCTGACGATACCATCCGCAAACCACTGGTTATCGGCCGTTGGGGAGAGATCTTCGAATGGGAGGATCATCAAAGATTTCCGATCGTCAATAATGGGTGTGGTGGCGAGGACGCCACCACCCACGCGTGGGTGTGCAACACTGGTATTCGCGTGGAGGGTGGCGTCCCCGCCACCCGAATTAATTCCCAATTTGGTCAGCGCCCGCACGATCCCATCGAAATCCCCGATTGCCACACGTTGCAATCCGGCAAGATGATAGAGAAAATCGCGGTTCAATTCTATCGTTTCAATCTCGATCGGAACTAAGGAGCACCCCACTTCCGTAGCTACGCCAAGCTCTTTTTTGACATTCGGCGATTCCGTCGATGCTGCCGAGAGTAGCAGTATGAAGGCCTTCGCCGCGCGGATGGCGTCCGCGATCTCACCCGACCAACTGGTCGCAGCCTCGATCCCCCGCTGATCGATCCACACGCCCATTCCGGACGAGCGTAACCGCTCGGCAAGCGCCAGTGCTTGCTCCGAATCCTTGCGGGAGTAGGAAATGAAAATGTCCATTTTTAGTAACGGGTGGATGAATAACGAGTAACGCGTGGGAAATGTCGCTGCTGATTGCTTTTGTGACATTCGACAATGATTTTTTCGGAAACGCTTGACTTTGTTAAATTAAATCGTTATATTAGTGTCTACTTTAATGGGCACCTATATCAGTTTTGAGATAAGAGTTCAGAATTAAGAGTAGGACGCATCGTCGGCGATGCCTGCGTCATGGTTCATTGAAAACCGAGCCAACGGTAGTTTTCTATATGAACGAGTTCTCTGAGAAAACCATTTGTTGCAACACATGGCGAAATTGGCTCGGAAACGAAGAAGTGTCGGGAACTCACAAGAAAGAAAAATGGCACCTGTTTCTTAGGGAAAGGTAAATTGGTCATCGGCGACCCCACAAAAAAACCTGACATTCCTACATTGACATTACCTTTTTTCAAAAATCTTTTAAAAAGACTTGACTTTGCCTTTTTTATTTCGTAAGTTAGGTCTTGCTTTGATGGGCACCTGCTTTCTGGAGCAAGTGTTACAAATAGCACTGAATTGAAATATGGCGAATTGGGCTTAAAAAGGCACAGTTCATTAAATTACAATTCAACCCAAGAGAAATTGGCACCCCGCCGCGGCGGGCCTAAAGAAAAGTAAACTGAAAGGACACTACCATGGCAAAGATCTTAGAACGCGACAAGCTACCAACCCAGCAGAAACGAGTGCTCGATTACATCGAAGAATATCTCGAAATTTCGGGTTATCCCCCGTCAATCTCTGAAATTACCGATTATCTCGGCGTTAGCTCCACGTTCGGAGTGCGCAAGCACCTCGATGCCCTGCTCCGCAAGGGATTTCTGGAGCGTGGCGGCGCTGGGCTTTCGCGGGCACTGATGGTCACACGGCCTTCGGTGATGCGCGGTGGCGAGCGGCATTCCAACTCTATTCCCGTTATTGGCCGTGTTACTGCCGGCGAGCCGATCCTTGCCATTGAGAACGTCGAGGGCTGGCTTTCCTTCAAGCCGATGGATCTTTCGAAGAAGATGTTCGGACTTCGGGTGCAAGGCGAAAGTATGAAGGATGTTGGCATTATGGATGGCGATCTCGTCATCGTGCGACAGCAGCCGACCGCCGAGAATGGTGATGTGGTCGTCGCACGACTCGACGATTCTGCGACGGTCAAGACCTTCCGAAGAACCAGAAAAGGTCTTTTCCTCGAACCGGCGAACGCAAGGTTCAAACCGATTCCGATCACGAAGAATATTGATTTTCAGATTCTCGGTAAAGTCACGAGCGTGCTTCGTTCGCTCGATGAAAAGCGCCCAGGTGTATTTCAACTCAAGTTTCAGTAATTTTGAATGAGAATATGAATAGTACAGCTATCGAAACACAGGTAGTAACAAGGGATTCGAATACTAAACCAGTCAGCCGCAGGGGTGACCGGTCGTCCCTTGCAAGCCATCATGATATGGCGGAGATTGCAATAGGGTTTGGCCAGCAATTTGGCCACCGCTCAAAAAAAGCGGATTTTGGCACCACAATACTGGGAGATGTCACTTACCGGAGGGCTGATCCGCTACGCGACCCGTTTCAGGTCGCCGATGCGCGGCTGCAAACGCGCCTTGAATCGCTCTGCGAGACATTGCGAGCAAAGTATTGATTTGTAGGCGTGACCTTTAGGTCACGGTCGCAAAGCACTACACCGTGACCTGAAGGTCACGGCTACGAGAGCGCTGGAACGGTCTTATGCCTTTTTATTGTAGGAAGGAGTTCATTTTATTCCTCTTACGATCATGAGACAATCACGGCTCCTTCTCTTCTCGTTTTTCATCATCTTTCTGCCGCTCCTTTCGCGAGCGCAGATGGCATCAAACGATCTGAATTCCCCGCTGCCCTTCGACAAGAACGTTCGAACCGGTAAGCTGCCGAATGGGCTGACCTATTACATTCGGCACAACAATACGCCGGAGCATCGCGCCGAGTTGAGGCTTGTTATCCATGCCGGCTCGATTCTGGAGGATGACGATCAGCAGGGTCTTGCTCATTTGAACGAGCACATGTGCTTCAACGGGACGGTCAAGTATCCTCATAATACGCTGGGATCGTTCCTGGAACTTCATGGCGCGCGTTTCGGGGCAGACCTCAATGCTTCGACCTCTTTCGATGAAACGATCTATAAGGAAACGCTCCCGACCGATCAGGGGGCCGTTTTGGATAGTGGTGTGGATATTCTACTCGAATGGGCACATAACGTTACGTTCGATTCGATCGAATTGGAAAAAGAGCGAGGCGTGGTGGGCGAAGAATGGCGATTGGGACGCGGCGCATCAGAGCGAATTTCGAAACAACAGGCACCTGTCCTTTTCTACGGATCACAATATGCGCACCGATCTCCGATCGGACTTAAGCCTGTCATTGACACTTCGCACCAATCGACCGTCAAAAGATTTTACCACGACTGGTATCGCCCAGACCTGATGGCAGTAGTAGTGGTTGGCGATTTCGATGCGGATAAAATGGAGCAGAAAGTGAAAACGTTATTCACGCCACTCACAAATCCTGCGAACGAACGTCCCCGTACAGAGTTCCCGATCCCGCCGCATCAAGAAACACTTGCAACGGTCAATACCGATAAAGAGATGACGCAGACGATCTTCCGGATGCTCTACAAACGCCCATCCACAGACGCAACCACTGTTGCCGATTATCGCAAAGAGATCGTGACTGCGCTCTATAACCAAATGCTGAATGATCGAATTCAGGAACTTGTTCAAAACGGCAAAGCGGCTTTCGCGTTTGCAGGCGCGGGTGATTCTCGGTTCCTTGGAAATCTGCAAGCCTTCAGTATATTCGCTGCCTTGCGTCAGGATTCTATTGCGGCGGGGATCGCTGGCGTTCTTCGCGAAGTATATCGCGCTGAAAAAACGGGGTTTGGCGCGGGTGAACTTGAGCGCGCAAAGAAAACCCTTATGAGCCAGATTGAGAAAGATTATGCGGAACGGGATAAAACAAAATCTGCAAACTATGTTCGTGAGTATATAGGTAACTTCACACAAAAAGAGGCTTCGCCAGGAATCGAATATGAGTATGAACTTTACAAACGATACATTCCAGGCGTTACGATCGAAGAAGTCAATGCCCTTTCACCTGAACTTCTCGACCATGCCAGCCGCGTGATGGCGCTTTCAGGTCCGGAATCCAAAGATATAACACTGCCTTCAAAAGAGGATTTGCTTAATATCCTTGCTTCTGTTCAGAACGAAAAGCTTGCAGCGTACGAAGATAATGCTTCGAATGCTCAGCTCATGGCCATGTTACCAACTCCTGGAAAAATCGTTGAAGAGAAAAAGATTGAAGGGATCGGAGTGACCGAATGGAAACTTTCGAATGGGGCACGGGTCATTCTTCGGCCTACCGACTTCAAGGACGATGAGATCCTTTTTCATGCTGTTGCGCCGGGAGGAAGTTCGAATGCCTCCGACGCTGACTACATGTCTGCAAATAATGCCGACAATGTCGTCGAGAATTCCGGTCTAGCAGCATTCGACGCCACGACGTTGAAAAAAATGTTGGCGGGTAAGGAAGTAAGCGTCTCTCCTTTTATTAGCTCCCTTCAACAAGGGCTGGAAGGTCATAGCACGAAGAAAGACCTTGAGACCATGTTGCAGCTTGCGAATCTATATGTTACAGCACCGCGATTTGATTCTGTAGCCTCCGCGAGTTTCCTCAACAGGACTAGATCGTTGCTTTTGAATCGTTCCAAACAACCGGAGTCAGCATTTTCCGACACGCTACAAGTAACGATGTCACAATATAGTTACCGTGGTCGCCCAATGTCTGCTGCACTGTTAGATGAGGTTAGTCTAGCGAAAGGATTTGAATTTTACAAACGGCTATTCCATGATGCAAGCGGTTTTACGTTCTACTTCGTTGGAAATATCGATCCGAGCAGCTTAAAGCCATTAGTGGAAAAATATCTTGCATCGCTGCCATCGAGCGATCAACATCTGAAATGGAAAGATCTTGGAGTTCGCCCCCCGCCGGGAGTGATCGTTAAAAAGGTCTATAAAGGTACTGAACCGAAGAGTCGAGTCTCGATCATCTTCACTGGTGATAAGAAGTTTTCACAGGAAAACAAATTTAAACTTTCGGCAATGGCGCAAGCCTTCAGCATTATCTTGCGCGAAGACCTTCGCGAAGATAAAAGTGGAGTCTATTCCATCGGTGCTCGCGGTTCGCTTGATAAATATCCGCACGATCAGTACAGCATCAACATTTCATTCGGCTGCGATCCGGCCCGCGTGGATGAACTTGTTGCCGAAGTAATGAAACAGGTCGATACACTAACTTCGAAACCGATGGAGGCGACATATATCGATCGTGTCAAGAAAATTCTTTCGAACGAACTACAAACTAATTTACGTGAGAACAGCTACTGGATGAGTTCCCTCCAAGATGACGATTGGAACGGAATCGATCTCGCTACCATAACACAAGGTAATGAACTCATCAATGCTCTGACACCTCAGTCACTATTCGAAACAGCAACGCAGTATTTTAATAACTATGTGGAGGTTGAACTGTTTCCGGAACAGCATTTGGAGAAAAAATCATAACGTTGCAAACAGACCTTTCTCGTCGGCTTGGAATACGGTATCCGATCGTTCAGGCCGGAATGGTCTGGACCTCGGGGTGGAAACTCGCCGTTGCCGCCGCCCGCGCCGGTGCACTTGGGCTGATCGGTGCGGGTTCCATGAAACCAGAGTTGCTGCGTGAGCACATTCGAAAAGCAAAAGCTACGGAAGTTGCCGATCAGATCGGCGTTAACATTCCGCTTATTCGCGGCGATGTCGAAACGCTTGTCCAAACCACGATCGACGAAGGCATTCGTATCGCATTCACCAGCGCTGGGAATCCGAAACAGCATATTCAAAAGCTGAAAGATACTGGATGTTTTGTAGCTCACGTTGTTGCAAGTGTAAAACATGCTCGAAAAGCCGAAGAAGCTGGGTGCGATGCGGTTGTAGCCGAAGGGTTTGAAGCAGGCGGGCATAACGGCGTCGATGAAATAACAACACTTTGCCTCGTGCCGCAGGTCGTTGATGCGGTGAAGATTCCCGTCATTGCTGCCGGCGGCATCGCCGATGGCCGGCAAATGCTTGCCTGCCTTGCGCTTGGTGCCCAAGCTGTGCAGATTGGTACTCGGTTTGCCACAACAATAGAGTCAAGTTCTCATCTTCTTTATAAACAAGCTGTCGTCGATGCAGAAGATAATTCCACAGTGATTGTCCTAAAAAAAGTAGCACCAGTCCGGCTAAAGAAAAACCATTTCGCATTTTCTGCATTCGAAGCTCAACAACATGGAGCTACGAAAGAGCAGGAAATAGAATTGCTTGGTCGCAAGCGTGAAATGCAAGGCATATTCGAAGGCAACCTCGAAGATGGTGAACTTGAAATGGGTCAATCGTCCGGAATGGTAAAAGAGATACTTACATGCGAACAAGTCGTTCAGAAATTGCTAAGAGAATACGAAAAGGCAAAACAGAATCTCGATAAATTTAACCATCCGATGTAAGAGGTCATCTGCCGAGCATCCAATATTCGAGCAACGCAACACTTTCACGAAGGCGGTAATATGCAAGATCAATGATCGGTTCATGGATATGGGATGGGGTTCCGATAACAGTTAGTCCATTGAATCTACACATATCGCACACTCTTGCAAGATGATATTCATCGCTAACAATCACAAAGCGAGTCCAGCCATACGTTTTGAATAATTCGTTCCGAAGAAACAACACCTGTTCAAGCGTGGAGTGCGAGGATGTTTCTTCGACGATCTTGGATGGATCCGCTCCCAATTGTAGCAATTCTAATTTTGCAATCTCTCCCTCTGCTTGTTTACCAGACGCAGCACCTCCGGTCACGATAAGTCGCGGGACTGCATGTTCCGTTAGAAGTTCATTGCCAAGATCGATGCGTTCCCGCAGCGTTGGACTTGGCCTCTCCCCTAATCCATTCCCATGCCAGACAGCAGCTCCAAGAATGACTGCGGCATCGGCATGGAAGTTAGCGATCTCCGCGAGCTTTGAATACGTTGGAAAAAAAAAAGAATAAAAAAATGCGATGGATATAAAAAGTAATGATAACGCAAATGTATTTCGAAGCACACGCAACGACCATCGGATGTGTGAAAAGAATTCTTTATACCTTGTCATCACAAGGGCGGGCAATAAAAACATAATTCCTAATAAGGCTATGGCTGAACCAGGAGAAAACTCTTCGTTTGAAATGTGACGAAAGCCTAACAATAACCAAAGAAATCCAAACGATACGATCACAAGCAGTTTTGTAGCGCTTTGAGAAATTCGATCTGCCTTAAGGATCGCAATAAGTATAAAAGCAATCGTTAAAATGTTTAGCGCGATAGAGAGGAAATCTCCAATAGTACCCACCTTGAAATAAATTGGCATCAAACCTTGGCTCTCGTATCGAACTTGAGTTAAAATGACATACTCGATCATTTGTGACGCGAGACTTAGGACTAAAAATATCCGTTTCAACGCGCTTCTTGTTACGCCCGAATCTGAGGGAATTTGGTTGCCAGCAATTATTTGGGTACTTTCCTGCATTGTGCTAACTAATAGACAAATGAATTGTAAGCTGGGTTCTGACAGAACTGTTCGCTTTTAAAAGAATGTTACACCTAGATCGTACCGATGCGGTTGAGGAAGCAACATGGCCCTCTTTGCGCATCGGACACTTCATCGTTCACACTTCCATCACATTGTCCGAAATTACCTTTATGGCGCTCGGTGGCGGGCGCGAGATCGGGGCCAATAGTTTTTATTATGGCGTCGATGGTCATGGAATTTTAATCGATGCCGGACTTCATCCTGAGAAGACCGGCTGGGCCGCATTTCCTTCCCTAAGCGCCCTGAATGGGTCTAAGGTCGATCATTTTTTACTTACGCACGCCCACACCGATCATCTTGGAAGCGTTCCCTTTCTTCGGCAATCCTATCCCGATCTTCCCATCTATGCCACAAGCGAAACGATCGAGTTAGCCAAGATCATGCTCTCGAATTCTGCGAGCCTTTTGCCAAAGCAGCATACACAGGATGTCATCGACGCATTGCCTAATTATAAAATACTTGCGCTTCCAGAAACGTTAGAAAAAATGCAGCCCTTGGAACTCGGTGCGTCGAAAGTGCTTTGGGAAAATGGAGCTAAAGTCACATTCTATCCCAGCGGCCACATATTAGGCGCTACCGGAGTGCTTATCGAATACAATGGTACAAGGATTTTTCACACCGGAGATACTTCGCTTCATCCGCAACGGCTTATTGGTGGGGCTGTTCTCCCTGACGGCCCCATTGATGTGCTTGTTTCAGAATCGACGAACGGTATCGTGGATGCATATTTAACTCATTCACGCGAGCGCGAATTAGAGCGGCTACTTCAAACGATCAATGAGACGGTCCGTGCCGATGGCTCTGTTCTTATTCCCGTCTTTGCACTTGGCAAGTTACAGGAAGTGCTTGTGATGATCGGAGATGCAATGCGAGAAGGCAGAATTCCGAAAGTGCCGATCTACACAGGTGGAATGGGACGAAAGATCAGCGAAGTGTATGACAAGTTTTTAAGCAGCAAGTCCCGGACAAATGATACCGATAAAACGTCCGATGTCGAGCAATCGGAAATACCACGCCGCGATGGACTTTTCGGCGGGAAGTATTTCAGTGAACCGAGTATAGTGCTCGCCGCAAGCGGAATGATGCAGGATGGTACTGCGAGCTACATGCTCGCTCAGCGCTGGTTACGGCATGCACATTTCGCGATCTGCTTTGTGGGATACACCGATCCACGGACTCCCGGCCACACTGTTTCACATGCAGAGCGAGAAACAAGAATCAGATTTGGTTCAATGAAGCGCGATGTTCCCGTCCGCTGTAAGATCGAGCGTTTCCGCTTTAGTGCTCATGCTCGCAGAGAAGAATTGCTTGAAATTGTTCGAAGACTTCAACCGAAGCAGGTTGTTCTTACACACGGCGATGAGGCTGCCATCAACGCTTTCAGCCAGCTTATTTTAGAAACATTCCCAACTATGAACGTGTGTGCCCCAGAAGTATGTAAATGGCATCAACTGGATAATGAAGTCAGATCTGAGTGAATAGGAAATAGACACCAAAAATGATGGTACAAATTCCGAAGATTCGTTCCAATGTTTGATTGCGAAGCCGCAGCGCCAGCTTTGCACCCAGAAATGAAGCGGGTATCACCGCAATAGAAAGCAGCGCTACGATCCCCCAATCAATATGACCGAGCATCTGGTGGCGGATCGTGCCTGGAATTGCAACTGCCGTAACAACTGCAAGTGATGTAGCAAGCGCAACTTTCATAGAACGCTTGAAAACACGCAGTATGACAGGAACGTAAATAATGCCACCGCCTATTGCAAGTAAACCTGCAAGGAATCCACCTATCGCCCCAAATAGGATCGCCTCAAATTTATTAATTGGTTTTTCACTTCCAATGATATGTTCAACCGGTTTGAGTAAGAATCCTCGGATAATAAATGAAATGCCGATGACCATTAGAAAGACCGCAGTAAAGATCATAAGTATCACCGGGGCAAGATAGGCCGTAATAGTCGCTCCGATCCAGGTCATTGGCACGGCCGCCAAAAGCATCCAACCGGCAAGCTTGTAATCTACCTTCTTATCGCGTACATAAGCAATACCACCTGAAATTGCCGATGGAAGCATAACAGGCATCGGTGTAGCAAGGGCAATGAGCGGAGGCGCAGTGAGCAAAAGCCGAAGTAGAGGCGTACCAAGCGCGCTACCGCCAATACCGAGCAAGCCGGATGCAAAACCTGTAATAAGGCCGATAAAAAGGGTAAGAACGGTTGTGGACATTATGCTCCTATGATGTGTTTACGGACCATATTTAAATTTCGGTTCCCATTCCACATCGCTCGGCAGTAATTCAAGAAAATGCCACACGGAGCAAAAGGCGTCGCCCGGTCCAAAGAATGCTTTTGAAACATGAAAGATCTGGCCACTATTATCCTTTCGAAACACGGAAACGCCTGGCCACACCTGCCCCGGTTCCGGTTCAAAACCCATATCGCGTTTGAATGTTGTGCCTTTCGTGGAAAGCATTCGAAACGTCCAACCACGATCTCGCGCAAATTGGCGTTGGGTTTCTGGATCGTCGGGCGAAGTAAGTACAAAGGCTGCACGATCCTCTAAATGTTTTGTAATGCCGATAAATCCATCGGCCCAAAGGGTACAGTAGGCACAGGACTTGCCCATATTGTGAATAAGGATAAGCTCATCCTTGTCATTGAAAAGCTCACCTAATTTTACCGATCTTCCAGACCAATCGGTCAGTTCATAATCCTTGACCGCTTCAGGTGGTAGCTCCCGCCTCAATGTTGCCAGTCGATGATATTGCTCCATGAGTTCAGCTTCGATCACGGGAGTCATATTTTACCGGAGCGACGGGCGATCCTTTATTGGCCGATACGTTTGTAACACTTCCGGCTTATGGTCGTTTTCGCGAAGTTTATCCCGGTTATGGCCATATTTTTTCA
>Ga0207088_1185_pt1 | contig 11429 bp, 8 predicted proteins | sample Alteio_BWMinHeat_52_FD_153564 | JGI IMG/M metagenome (GOLD analysis project Ga0207088, IMG submission 153564) | Enriched cells from forest soil in Barre Woods Harvard Forest LTER site, Petersham, Massachusetts, United States -... | ecosystem: Environmental > Terrestrial > Soil > Temperate forest >... | reverse complement strand
AATTGGGTGCTCGCGCAAAAACAAGTGGCCTATGATCTCGGCAAGTGGAATTATTGATATTCCCGACAAACTTTTTCTTCTTTCCTGATCCTTTCTCTTCTTCACACACACCATGCCCGTAGAAACGAAAAACACGACCGATACGGACTCCTCAAACGCAACAGCAGCGAACCTTCAACGCTCGCAAAAAAAACGAAAACGCCGAACACGGACGCTCTTGATCGTTCTCGGTGTACTCGTTGTGGTTATTGTTATTGCTGCGCTTACCTCCGGTGGTAAGAAGGATGCCATCGTCGTGCAAACCGAAAAAGTAGGACGGCAAACCGTGACCGAAGAAGTACAGGCCACGGGTAAAATTCAGCCGCAGGTTATGGTTAAAGTTTCGCCGGAGGTTTCCGGTGAGATCATCGGGCTGCCGTTCAAAGAAGGCGATCGCGTGAAAAAGGGAGAGCTTGTGGCGAAGATCAAACCACTCGTCTTCCAGGAGCAATACGATGCCGCACAAGCGAATTACAATTCCGCCAAAGCACAAGTCGAGCAACAGCGCGCTAACATGATCCAGGCACAGTCGAACTTAAAGCGCGCCGAAAAGCTGAATGCCTCGCATCTGATGTCCGATCAGGATTACGATGCAGCCAAAGCGGCATATAGCTCCTCGGTCGCGGCGGTCAATGCGGCGGATTATACCTCCAAAGCCGCCGAAGGCCAAATGCATCAAATTCAAGAATCCCTCAACTGGACGAACGTGGTTGCGCCGATGGATGGCGTAGTCACCTCGCTCATTTCCCAGCTCGGCGAAAAAGTAGTGGGAACCGCAAGCTTTGCTGGAACCGAGATGATGGACGTCAGCGATCTTTCACTCATGAACGCGATGGTCGATGTCGATGAGAACGACGTGGTCAATATCAAACTTGGCAACACGGTAAAAATTTCGATCGACGCATTTCCCGACCGCATCTTTACCGGAAAAGTGATCGAGATCGCGAACAGCGCAAAACTTTCGGGAACCGGAACGCAGGATCAGTCCACGAACTTCACGGTGAAAGTCCGGCTCGACGATTTCGGGGCGCAGGATCTCCGGCCCGGTATGAGTTGCACGGCGCGCATTCAAACGCAGACGAAAGAGAACGTCATTGCCGTACCGCTCATGGCCGTCACGCGGCGCGACAATGAGGATTCGCAAGCGGCGGACTCGATCAAAAAAATGCGCGAGGCCAACAAGGGCACATTCCACGAAAGCGACGAATCCTACGCGATCGTTTTTATCGTGAAGAAGGATACGGCAAAAAGCGTCGCGGTGAAAACGGGGCTTTCCGACAATAATTATGTTGAAATTTTAGATGGGCTGCAAGGCGGCGAGGAAGTGGTAAAAGGAAATTTCCGCGCTGTATCGAAGGAATTAGAAAATGGGAAGCTCGTCAAGGTCGATAATTCCGGAAAATCCGGAACAGGGAAAGAATAGCTAATGGATGCACAACCGGTCAATGCGGAGGCAGGACACACTGCCGAGAACTCTGTAATTTTTCTGGAGCAGGTCCAGAAGATCTACAAGATGGGCGAAGAATACGTCTATGCGTTGCGCGGACTCACCGTGGGCGTCAAGAAGAACGAGTATGTGGCGATCATGGGGCCATCGGGTTCCGGAAAATCAACGCTTATGAATCTCATTGGCTGCCTTGACTCCCCCACCTCCGGGAATTATTTTTTCAATGGCGCGAATGTTGCGGGATTGGATGATGACGATCTTGCGGAAATTCGCAATCGCGAGATCGGCTTCGTGTTTCAAACATTTAATCTGTTGCCGCGAAGCGATTCTCTTCATAATGTCGAGCTTCCACTTATTTATGCCGGCGTCGGAAAAGAGGAACGCCGCCAACGCGCGCTCGAAGCGCTGGAGCACGTCGGCCTTGCAGACCGCGCATCGCACAAGCCAAATGAGCTTTCCGGCGGCCAGCGCCAGCGCGTGGCTGTGGCACGTGCGCTTGTGACGCGGCCATCCATCATCCTTGCGGACGAACCCACCGGCAATCTCGATTCGAAAACCGGCGAGGACATTATGCGCTTGTTCCGGGAACTGCGCGATCAGGGCAATACGCTGATCGTCGTTACGCACGAAGAAGATATTGCCCGCCATGCCGAGCGCGTCGTTCGCATTAAGGACGGCCTCGTCGAACACGATGAGATGATCCCAGCAAGTGAACGCATTTTAGACTGACCTCAACACCGCCATTATTGTGCCACACTCCATTCAAGATACGATCGAAGGCATTGCGATGGCGCGCACCGCGCTCCGCGCCAATCCGTTGCGTTCGGCGCTCACGATGCTCGGAATTATTATCGGCATCGTGACCGTCACGCTGATGAGTGCTCTGCTGACCGGAGTTTCCGATATGTTCCACGAAACAACGAGCTTCATGGGAACCGATGTATACTTCATCAATAAATATAATTGGATGGGCGGCGACTGGATGCAGCAAATGAACCGCCCCAAAGTTACTGCCGAAGACGCCTATCAACTTCAGCGAAGAATGACAACGGCCAAAGCCATCGGCATTTCTGCTCAGGAAGATCTGAACTTGAAATACAAATTGGCTGAGGTGCAGGATGTGAATGGCGAAGGAGTCGATGCCGGATACGAAGCCGCCAACTCCGTTGAAATGGATCGAGGGCGATTTTTTGCCACGCAGGAACTTGCAAGCGCCCGCCCGGTCTGCATTATCGGGTACGATATTTGGGATCAGCTTTTTCATAAATCCGATCCCATCGGCAAGTCGATCCGTGCCAATGGCTACACGCTCGAAGTGATCGGCGTTTCGAAACAGGTTGGAGGGATGTTCGGGAGTTTTGCCGATAATCGTGTGCTTATGCCGCTGCATACGCTCTTCAATGCGTATGGCAGCCCTGACCGCTCGCTAACGATCGCCGTGAAAGCGAAGAATGTGCTCGATAAGGAAGATACCAAAGCTGAGGCGGAATATCAAATGCGGGTGATACGGAAGCTCAAGCCAGCAGACCGTGATAATTTCGGCATTAACAGCCAGGATCAATTCAATCAGACGTTCGATGCGATAACGGCCGTTCTCACATCGGTTGGGCTAACGATCACCGGGCTTTCGCTGCTGGTTGGAGGCATAGGAATTATGAACATCATGTTCGTCGGGGTGAAGGAGCGTACTCGAGAGATCGGCATTCGTAAAGCTATTGGTGCGCGCCGCAGAGTGATCCTTACGCAATTCCTTTCGGAATCGGCAATGCTCTGTCTCGTTGCCGGCTCGATAGGAATACTCATTGCCTTTTCTGCCTCGCTTTATATTAATTCGAATGTGCTCAGTGCAGACTCTTCCGTTCATATCCATTTTTCGATCGGGCTGATCCTCACGGGCTTGGGAATTTCTTTGGCGATCGGCATGGTAAGCGGGATCATTCCCGCCTGGAGTGCCAGCAAACTCGATCCGGTCGATGCACTGAGGTACGAATAAATGTTAGAGAACATACGCCAGGCCTTCATTTCCCTACGCGCGAATAAGCTGCGAAGCGGCCTGACGCTGCTCGGGATCGTCGTTGGCGTGTTCTCGATCATCGGTGTAATGACGGCGCTCGGTGCGCTTACGAACAGCGTGGATTCTTCGCTCTCTCAGCTTGGCGCCGAAACCTTTACCGTTAAAAAATGGCCGTCGCTTCAATTGGGAGGCAGCGATTGGAAAAAATACGCACGGCGCAAACCGATCACGTATGAACAGATCAAATTCGTGCGGCAGAACACCACGCTTCCGCTGGCCGTGAGCGCAGAAAATATGTATGCCCCACTCACCGTCGCATTTGGGAATGAAAAAAGCGATCCGCAATTTCAGCTTTATGGCTCGGACGAAAATTATAGTACCAACCACAGTTGGGATCTTGCCAAAGGAAGAATGCTCACGGCTGCCGATGTACAATATGGCCGTGATGTAACCGTGCTTGGACAGGATATTGTCGATCGCGTGTTCAAACACGGCGAAGATCCCATTGGCCAAACCATTCGCATGAACGACCACAATTATCAAGTGATCGGCGTGTTCGAACGAAAAGGCGGAGGTATGGGACAAAGTCAGGATGGATTTGCACTGATCCCGATCACGAACGAAATAAAGTATTTTATTCAACAGGAATATACTTCCCTTCAGATGACGATCCGGGCGCGCTCCAAGGCGGAATTCGATGAAACGCAGGATGAGATCATCGGCGCACTGCGATCCGTTCGCGGCGATAAGCCCGGAGCGGAAAATGATTTCGAAGTCGAGAACAATACGAGCTTGACGATTCAATTCGATTCATTCTCAAAATATCTTAAGAATATCGGATTTGGCATTAGCGCGATCGCATTGCTTGCAGCTTCGATCGGAATTATGAATATCATGCTTGTTTCTGTAACCGAGCGCACGAAAGAGATCGGCATTCGGAAAGCATTGGGAGCAACAAAAGTTGATATTGCAGGACAGTTCCTAACCGAAGCTGTTGTACTCTGCTTGGTTGGCGGACTCATCGGCATCGGGATCGGGATCGGAATAGGAAATATCCTCGCGCTCCTGATCCATGCAAGTGTGTTCGTCCCGATGTTCTGGGTCTTTGTTGGTCTCGGAGTTTGTGCGCTTGTAGGAATGTTCTTCGGCCTGTATCCTGCGCTTAAAGCTGCTAATATGAATCCGATCGATGCGTTGAGATTCGAATAGAACTCCACTTTCCCATGAGGTCTGCACACCAAACCCCAGAGCAGCACAATACCAACAAAACCGGCTGGCTGCGCGCTGCAGTCTTAGGCGCGAACGATGGCATCCTTTCAACTGCAAGTTTGGTGGTGGGTGTGGCGGCGGCACATGCCGCACACAATAATATCCTGATCGCGGGAATCGCAGGGCTTGTTGCAGGGGCAATGTCCATGGCAGCGGGCGAATATGTATCCGTTAGTTCCCAGGCCGATGCTGAAAACGCCGACCTGAACGTTGAGAAAAAGGAACTCGCAACCAATCCGGAATTCGAACACCGAGAGCTGGCGAAGATCTATGAAGGGCGCGGACTAAATCCGCAACTTGCGCGGCAAGTAGCCGATGAACTGATGGCTCACGATGCCCTCGCTGCACATGCCCGAGATGAACTGGGAATTTCCGAAGCGGTAAAACCTCGTCCCGTACAGGCGGCAATGGCTTCGGCAGCATCGTTTTTTGTCGGCGCGGCTTTGCCTCTGTTGGTGGTTCTTATTGTGCCCGATGGAAATCTCATTCCGGCAGTTTCCATTGCATCGCTTCTGTTTCTTGCCACGCTCGGCGCTGTTGCGGCAAAAACCGGAGGTGCGAATATAATGAAGGGCGCGCTTCGCGTTACATTTTGGGGTGCGCTTGCACTGGGAGTGACAGCTGGTATTGGTGCGCTATTCGGGACGGTGGTGTAAGATAACTTAATCCTTCTTCAATGGATCCGCCGGTGCAGAAGCATCCGGATTTTGCCGCCAGTTGACGACAAAATTTCGCTCGACCGTTAGGCCCTTGTCCGTCTTTGGCATTTGTACAAGTGTGTCGATCGACTGCACGAACGTACCCTCGATATGCACCCAATACTTTTTACCGGGCTTGAGCACGAGCAGGTAACGCCCGGATTCGGAATTGGCGCGTCCGGCCGTCATTTCCTGGATCGCGCAGGTGGTGATATCACTTGAGGTATCCTCGTCAGCAGCAGACTCTCCCGTCTCATGCACCGAAAGGCGAACCGTGGCCGGTTTTTGATCGGCGGTGAATACGCAGCCCTTGAGCACCACAACAGGTCGAGAAAATTGCGCCTGAGCGGTTAAGCTGAAAAAAGCAACAAAAACAAATGCGGCGACAAATTTCGAGAGGAATTGTTTCATTTAGTAGATCTGGATTAGCACTGATTTGGGGTCGGTAATGGTTAACCCATGCGCGGGCTTACGAGTTCGCTTTATGGATGTGACAAATACTCTAACTGTGGCCTAACGGTCACGCCTACGAATACTATGAAAGCGATCATCATGGCAGGCGGATTTGGGACGCGGCTACGGCCGCTGACGATGAATTTACCCAAACCAATGGTTCCCATGATGAACCGGCCCATGATGGAGCATATTCTTCGGCTCCTCATCAAGCATAATATGAAGGATGTGACTTCGCTCCTTTATTTTAATCCGGATGCGATCACGTCGCATTTTGGCGATGGCTCGGCTTTTGGATGTTCGATGAATTACATCCGTGCCGAAGCGGATTTTGGAACGGCGGGCAGTGTCCGTAATGCCACGGAACAGCTTCAAATAACGGAACCCGTACTTGTCATTTCGGGCGATGTGCTGACAGATTTCGACCTGACCGCAGCGATTAAATTTCATAAAAAGAAAAGGGCGCTGGCTACCATTGTTCTGACCCACGCCAAGAATCCGTTGCAATTCGGTATCGTAATGACGAATCAGGATTCCGAGATCACACGCTTTTTGGAAAAGCCATCGTGGGGCGAAGTGTTTTCAGATACGATCAACACGGGAATCTATATTCTGGAACCCGAAGCCTACGCGGAGATCCCCTATAAACGCGAGTTCGATTTCAGTAAGGATCTCTTCCCTGCTCTGTTGAAACAACCGGGCGCGCTTATGGGCTATATCGCCGATGGATACTGGCGGGACGTTGGGAATCTTTCGGAATATCACGAGGCACACATGGACGCTTTGCATAACCTTGTCAATCTGGAAATTGCCGGCGATAGAAAAAATGGGGCTACGATCGAAGAAGGATGCGAGTGCAAAGGCGCGCGCTTTCGGGGAAACAATGCGATCGGGCGAGCGACAAAACTGGAAGAAGGCGCGATCGTTACCAATTCGATCATCGGCGCAGGGTGCCATATCGAGGCAGGAGCGATCGTCGAAAATTCTATTCTGTGGGATGGAACCCGCGTGGGGCGTAACGCAAGCCTCAGCCATGCAGTCGCGTGTTTCAATGTGCTGGTTGGCGACCGCGCTACGATCGACGAGAACGTGTTCATCGGCGAGGGTTCCCAAATTGCGGAAGGCGCGCATGTGCTGCCGAACGTAAAACTCTGGCCCGGTAAACGGGTCGAGGCCGGCGCGACGCTGCAAACCAGCCTTGTCTGGGAAGACCGTTGGACACGCGAGCTATTTACGAACTCGCGCATTTCCGGACTTTCGAACATCGAATTAATTCCGGAATTCACTGCTAAAGTCGGCGCGGCGCTGGGCGCGCAGGTCGGGATGGCACAGCGCATCGTCATCAGCCGCGACAGTGACCCCGGTTCCCGACTGCTTTCGCGCGCGCTGGGAACCGGACTGATGTCTGCGGGCGTGAACGTGGTGGACATGCAGCAAACGCCCATTCCACTTACGCGGCATCATTTGCGCGATGCGCGGCACTCCGGCGGTGTTCACGTTCGCAAAAATCCGATGGACCGCAGGCGAACGGACATGATCTTTTTCGACTCCGGTGGGTACGATCTGTCTTCGAGCAAAAGCAAATCCATCGAGCGGTATTTTTTTGGAGAAGATTTCCCGCGCGCACCATTCGATAAGGTCGGCACCATCGAGTTCCCAGCGCACACGGGCGAAATTTATACCAAGCGATTTATCAATGCGCTGGATGTGGATCTCATTACCAAAGCGCAATTCAAGATCGCGATCGATTATGCCAATGGCATTGCCTCGACGATCTTTCCGAATATCCTCGGCGCGTTCGGCGGTGAGGTGGTTTCGATCAATGCGTATCTGGAACCCTCGCGCCTTACGCGCGGGCGTGAAGAGTTCGACCGCTCCACGCGGCATCTTGCTAATGTGGTGAAATCGCTCGGTTATCAAATTGGATTTATTTTGGATGCCGGCGGAGAGCGCGTGGGCATTGCGGATGAAAGCGGGAATATGTATCTCAACAATAGGTTGCTCACGCTTCTGACGAAACTTTTTATCGAAAGCGAGTTGAAGCGCGGAGGTAAAGTGACCAAGATCGCGGTTCCCGTTTCGGCGACCAGCGAAGTGGAGGAACTGGCGCGTCAGCACGATGTGGAACTTGTCTATACCAAGAATGCCCACGCGGACATGATGCGCGCGACGAGCGAAACGGGCGTCAGTTTTGTGGGCGGAACGTTGGGCGGAGCGATCTTCCCTGAATATTTCTTTGCCGTTGACGGAATGTTTACGGTTGCCAAGACGCTGGAGATGTTGGCCGTGCTGGGCAAGAACATCGGTGAAGTGGCGCGGAATATGCCGCAGCGGGCGCAATCCCGCAAGCAAGTTGCGTGTCCGACGGAGGAACTCGGCCGCGTGATGCGCCACGCGATGGACTACTCCCACAAAATGAAGAAAGTTCTTATCGACGGCATCAAGTTCTATCCCAAAAAGAATAGCGAGGCGTGGGTACTGATCCTGCCCGAAAAAGAGCGCCCCTACTGCACCGTGCTCACCGATGCCGCCACACAGCCCGAAGCCGATGCGCTCTCGAAAGAATATGCTGGCCTTGTTGAGGATTGGCGAAAGGCGGGGGAATGAAATTATGAATACATACCAAAATCTCGGCCCCATTCTCACTGCTAAGGATGATTTTTTAGGCCGCAGAATGTTGGCTCAATCTCTTGCTATGATTCTTGAATCTTATGATGGCAAGGAAAGCCTTATTGTCGCACTTTATGGTGAATGGGGAGACGGTAAGACTTCAGTGAAAAATTTAATCCTTGAAAAATATAAATCCCAAACTACGAATCCATTAGTTCTGGATTTTAATCTATGGCAGGCTTCAGGGGAGGGAGATATTCAAGGGCGTTTTTTTGATGAAATAGCAGGTACTCTAGGAGTGGAGGATGTAGATCCCACCTACAAAGAGGCCGCTACGGAATTACGTAGGCTAGGGAGGGTTCGAAGGGGTATGAGCCTTCTTTCCAAAATTGGATTGAATGTAACTGAAACACTTGCAGCAATACCTGGAATAGCTACAGCCGCAGAACCTGTAATAAATGCGGTTGCTAAGACCGGGGAAGCAGAGCGACTTGCCTCAATACTTGAAACGCAACAAGGACACGCCGAAATAGCCGGGTTGCGAAAAAACATTTTTGACAAACTTAGCGCTGGCGAAAGGAATATAATAGTGTTCCTTGATGATATTGACAGACTGCTTCCCGGTGAAGTTGCGTCATTTTTCCAGCTCCTTAAGACGGCAGTAGATTTCCCACGATTGGTTTTCGTGATTTTAGCCCAGAAATCATACTTGGAGGAATGTATAGACAAGATATACGGCACCGGCTATTCACAGAAATTTCTCGATAAAATTATTCAAGTAGATTTCGGACTACCTCGCCCTTCTTTAAATGAGGTGCAGGAACATCTCATCAATGGTATCAACTCACTGCTGAACGATTATGCGAAAGATAACAAGGTCGATCAACAACATTGGATGGATTTGTATCAGGGTGGTCTTATTGAGTTCTTTAAAAACATCCGGGATGTCAATCGTTACTTAAATAGCATACAGCTCTCGCTCGGTTTAGTTACGGGCGAAGGCATCTTTGAGGTAAATTGTGAAGACTTTCTTGCTCTCGAAGCACTTAGAATCTTTGAACCAGACGTCTTTCACGCCATTCCGTCAAACAAGCGGATGTTAACTGATCGAAGTGGAAGAAGTAATTTTAGCAAACTAACCGATAGTGCACCTGAGCTCATATTACTAAATCAGTTGCTTCAAATTGGTAATGATTCCAGAAGAGAAGCAATTCGTGAAATTCTCGTTGGCTTATTTCCATTGTTAACACCTGTAGGAAGGCACGAGACACCGGCCGATCAAGATAAGAGCCTGCGGATTTGCTCCCCACAATTCTTTGACCGCTACTTCCGACTCGCTGTTCCCTCTAACGAGCTCTCGGAGGCTGAAACTATAAGGCTTGCAAGTGCAGGTGATGCTAAACAGGTTCAAGATCGTTTTAATGAGATTGATGCCGCAGGGCTTTTCCCTGATGCAATCGATAAACTCGGTAAACACTTCAACAGAATTGAAGTCCAACTAATACCTGATTTCATCTGTGCCATTTTGGACCATGTCGAATTGCATTATGATCCGAGTGCCAACCTGTTTCCTCGTCTTGAGTCAAGAGCTTGTTGGCTTATTAAAGATTTGTTAATGAAGCTGTTGCCTGATTCAAGGTCGAATGTAATGAGTGCATCCATTGTCAATACTTCAGGCTTGCTTACAGCAATTGAGATTGTAGAGAGACTGGCAAAAGTTGATGAATCGGCATCGAAACCCCCAGTTTTTCAAGGCAAAGATTTGCAAGAGTTACAGGCTATACTAAGCTCAAGATTGGAAATTGAGTCTGTCAACGGCTCATTGGTTTCTCGGGTAGGCTTTCCCTCAGCACTACATAGTTGGAAGAGGTGGGGTGGGCAAGAGCATATTGATGAGTTCGTGAAAATTGTGATTAACGACGCAGATCAACTTAATAAGTTTTTAAGTGGATTTATAAGCGTAATCACATCCCAAGGAATCAATTTTGGAAGCAAGTACTCTCCGGTAACAAAGAAACTTCGGATGCGCGTAGACTGGATAAATCAGTGGGTTGAACCTGATCAAATATTTGGGATAATTGAATCTGAACCATCAATTGTAGAAGGACGCCCGGAAATTGAAGTGTTCTTAACAGCCTATAAAAAATGGAAAGAAAACCCGAACTCCGATCAGGTTTTTGGGGATGATGATGATGACTAAATTCGGAAAACAAAAAATAAATTTCTATTTCGCTTGACTTTGCCAATTTTATTACATATATTAGTATGTGTGATAATGGGCACCTGTTTCAGTTAAGAAGTAAGAGTTATGACTTAAGAGTACGGGGTCACGTTCATTGAAAATCGGGAACTGTGGTTTTCTCTATGAAATTAATGAAAAGTTCGATGGAGTACTCCATACGTTCATGAAAAACAAATGCGTTTGCGCGTAATAGGCACCCATTGCTGAAAGAAAAACTGTCGAAAATGTCTTAAAAACTCTACAGTTTATGAATTCTGAATTCAAAAAAAAATATATTCTAATAACACATGGCGAAATTGAGTGAATTTCGAGGGTGATTATGAAGTACAAATGCGTTTGTGCAAAAAGGCACCAATTGCTTTAAGAAAGCGGTTGCATGAGCCAGATGCTTTCCAAACGCAACAGATACCTTCTGGCCATTCTTTCCGGGCTGTTGCTCGGGCTTGCGTTTCCGCCGACGGGTCTGGCGGGAGGGCTGCTGGCATTTGTCGCTCTGGTGCCGCTTATCGTTGCGCTGGAGAGCGGTACACGCCTGCGTGATGCATTCAAGACCGGCTGGGTAGCGATGTTCGTGCTGGGATTAGTCTCGAACTATTGGGTCGGTGGGTGGAAGTCCACCGGTGAGGTAGATGGATTTCTGATGGTGGGCGGCGTGCT
>Ga0207088_1184_pt1 | contig 11455 bp, 11 predicted proteins | sample Alteio_BWMinHeat_52_FD_153564 | JGI IMG/M metagenome (GOLD analysis project Ga0207088, IMG submission 153564) | Enriched cells from forest soil in Barre Woods Harvard Forest LTER site, Petersham, Massachusetts, United States -... | ecosystem: Environmental > Terrestrial > Soil > Temperate forest >... | reverse complement strand
AGACCACCCTTTCTGGGATACTTGCCACGTTGCACCCTGCAACCTCAGGAACCATTCTCTTTAAAGGCAAATCAATCTATGACCACCTAGCAGTCTATCGCCAAGCGCTTGGCTTCTGCCCTCAACGCCCTAATCTGGATTATGAACTGACGGTTGAAGAAAACCTATTGTTCTTTGGCCGTTATTATTTGGTTCCTGAAGAAAAACTGTATCCCCGCGTCATCGACTTAATGGCCCAATTTGATCTGACCAAATACTCAAAATCTAATGTTAAAGCCCTTTCTGGTGGTTTTAAGCAACGCTTGCTCATTGCACGAGCATTGGTTCACAACCCTGAAATCGTCATCATGGATGAACCCACGGTCGCCCTGGATCCAAACATCAGACGCCAGCTCTGGGATGTTATCAAAGAGCTCAAAAAACAGGGCGTTACCATTATTTTAACTACCCATTATCTTGAAGAAGCTGAGATACTCTCGGACCGCGTTTGCATGCTCGATGCAGGCAAAATCATGCTCGTAGACAAGGCTTCAAACCTTAAACTCAGGTTTGATAAGCCTAATCTTGAGGAAGTTTTCTTGCATTTGACCCAGGAAGAGCCTATCAGCTAATTTTCCCCCAAACCTCATCTTTTTATAACAAAAATATTGATTTCTAAAGCCCGAATACCCCATAATCAAAATAGTAAATGTATTTACTATTTTGATTAATTATTTAACATGGAGGCTTTATATGAATATTTCAAAAAACATCTCTATAATCGTACTTGTAACTGGATGCCTGCTGGGTGATACACATGGTGCTAAGAGCAAGGAATCAGAAATCAGTGGATATCTGGAACTAATTAATAAAATTGGCAGTCCTGTTAGCCAAAAATCGCAACAATCAGCAAAATTTTTGGGGGAGGGAAAATATTCAATTAAGGCGATAATGGGGAAATATTTAGGCATCCAGAGACAGGGAGGAACAATGACTTATGCCTATTGCGCATGGCCAGATAATAACTCCTTTGGTACGCAAAATATTGTCTCAAGTGTTTTATTTGCCGTGGACAATGACAAATTTAAGATGGCAACATTTCCCTTTGCAGAGGTCTTTGTGTTGGAAGAAGACGCGCCACAGACAAATTTTATGGAACTAGCGCGTAACCAAATGTTAATAGAAGTAAATAAACCGGTCGCTGAAAAAAAAGAAGAAAAAGAAAAAGTTAGCGGAAAAAAAGATAAAAAAGATGTAAAAGAAGCTTATGAGCCCGAAGAAGAAGAGGTCGTCATGCCTCCGGGAGGGGCGGTTGTAGGCGCTGGAAAGCAAAAAGACAAAGATGTAAAGGAAAAAAAGTCTGAGTCCGAACAATCTGCCTCATTTGCCAAAATTACAGAAGAACTTTCTGCATTATATGGGACAAAGGCCTTTGAGGCAGGTGATCCAAGAATTAAGCCTCTGTGGCCTAAATTAAGTGAGCCACTCATCAAAATTTTTCAAGCTGGGGCGGGGTATTATATAATTAATCCTGTAAAAAATGTAGGCTATGCTTTTGATCACCAAAATACTTTTCAAAAACAGGAATTAATCATAACTCCACGTAGTGCCGGCCATTATGAATATGCCTATATAGTTAGTAAAATTCCAGACACTGATGAACATCTTGTACAAATGTCAGATAAGAAAGATCCTACGCCAATATCAACAGGCTTTATTGGCAAGATTATCATTTTTGGCCAACCAATAATCTATAAAGCCAAGCAAGTGTCCGGTGCTAAGCAGCCTTAATTTGCCGAATTCATTTGAACCAAAAAAAAGCCACATGTAGCGTGCATGCTATATGTGGCTTTTTTAAATTTATCACTCAGAAAATTTGAGCGTGGTCTTACGTGACTCTTTTACCTGCTTTGGAAATTCTAGCGTTAATATATTGTCTTCAAATTTCATGGTGTACTTATCATCGCTCACACCAACAGGCAAATCAAGATTAACTTTCAAAACGCCGTCTTGATAATTAATCTCCTTCTTTCTACCATTTATAATCGAAGATGAATGCATATGTTGTTTAATCACCCTTTTTACTTGTGTCTCTTTGTCATCATCTATAGATTTTGATTCACCTTCAACCCCAGTAGCTTCCTTCTTTTTAGCCACAACCTCTAAAGCTTTTTTGGTCCCATTACGATTGGTTTCTTGGCTAACATTAACCGTAACGTCATCTTGGCTGAAACCCGGAAGGCTTATTTTAACGCCATAAACCTTGCGATCTGTGTTCTCAAATTCTCGCGCACTAAAGCCATCAAATGTCTTAAGCTCATCAATGTTTTTACCCATCTTATCAATCAGGCTGTCCATTGCCGAAAGATCTTTTTTCATGCCTTCTTGGATATTTTCTAGCGGTTTAGATGAGCCTACCTGCATTAAACGCAACGCCTCCGTTGCACGCTCATGCATTTTACGCGACTGCTGACAAATGTCTTTAAGATTTTCTTGCATTGCTTTATCAGCTGGTCCTGTACGACGGACAACAGGAAATTCTTGCATCCAATCAAATATTTGATCATGCATGCTATCAAAATCATCAAAAAATGAGCTCACTTCAATAAATGGGTTTGTTGCGTCGGCATCAGCAATCGTTGTCTGATTTGACTTTGCATAGCCCGTAAGAGTTGCTGAAAAAGCAGCCCAAACAAATACTTTTTTAATTATACTCATAAATATTCCTCCTAAAGAGTAACTGAAGCAAAACCTTCTTTTAAATCATTAAACGTCTTAACTAAATCTGCAGAAATCAATTTAGTCTGCCCAATGGTTTCCAAAAAGTTAGTATCCCCCTTCCAACGTGGGAGGACATGAATATGGATATGGGCAGGAATACCACCACCTCCTGCAATTCCCAGATTAATACCAACATTATAACCCTCGGCCTTCAGAACTTCAGTCATAACCCGCTCGGTAACCGAAACCACCTCCATCATCTCAGCGCGAATCAGAGGGGTTAGATCAGCTAAATTTCCCTTATGGTCATAGGGTAAAATCATAACATGACCAGCATTATACGGATAAAGATTCATCATGACAAATGAATGTGCAAAGCGCCTTATAATAAAATATTTATCGTCTTGGCCTTCTTGAACTTGAGCACAGAAAACGCATTCATGCTTAGTGATATCTTTTTTATTTTGTTTTGACATTTTGGTCACATAATCGTGACGCCATGGTGCATATATTTTTTTCATACCAATCACTACCTTTAAAATGTTCGATCAATAATCATTTTAATTTTATCAATGGGTCCAGCGCCTACAATGCGCGCAGCTTCGTGTCCATTTCTGACCAAAATAAACGTTGGCACAGAGCTTATAGGTATACCGCCGACGCGCTCAATAAGCTCTTCCGCTTTCACTGCTTCATCAGATACGTTGAGCTTTACAAAGCTTACAGACCCTTCATACACTCTTGCAAGCTCTTCAACAATCGGTAACATCTGCTGACAGGGAATACACATGTCTGCGTACAAATCAATAAACACCGATTTTCTCGAATTAACTACCAATTCTTCAAACTCTTCTGGTGAATGAATCTCGGTAACTAATTTTCTCTTTTGAGCCTGTGTTGATGGCTGCTCAGCAGGTTTACTTACCATTGCAGAGACATCAAAACCAATGCCCTTAAGAAATTTAATAGCTTGTAGAGTAGATTTGCAACCATCACTCGCTGCCGTTACAGCCTGCACAAATTCATGATCACTCACATCACCAGCTGCAAAAACTCCTTTGACAGAAGTCTCTTGAAAATTTTTGAGTGCAATAAAACCAAGCTCATCAAGCTCAAGCTGGCCCTTAAATAATGAAGTATTTGGGCGGGAACCAATAGCTAAAAAGAAGCCTTCAATCGACATTGATGAGGTTTCATTTGTTTTATTATTAAGCAGCGCAACGCCGGTAACCGTTGATCCATTGTTTACAATTTCAAGCGCCTGCGTGTTAAACATCACTTTAACATTCGGCTTTGCAAGCACCCTATCACGGGCCCTTGTATCTTTTGCCCTGAAGTAATCTTTACGCACCAAGATTGTTACCGATTGTGCAATGCCAGAAAGATAGTCAGCTTCTGTAATAGCAGCATCACCACCACCAACAACTACAACATTTTTACCTTTACACAAAGAGCCTTCACACACCGCGCAATTGGTAACACCCGGCAAAAAACCTTTCGGTCCTGTTTCACCCAGAATGCCTAATAAATTAGGTTCAGTACCCAGAGCAATGACAGCAGACAACGCCTTATATTTTTTGGTAAACCCAGTAACTAAGTCCTGAACTTCAATAATGCGTGGCCACTCAGTCAAATCAACATTGACCACCTTGCCAGAAATAATTTCTGCCCCACCAGCAACAGCCTGCTGGCGAATTCCTTGTGCAATATCTTTGCCGGGTGCATTTAAAATGCCGGGCCAGTTGCGCACTGAATGAGACTGTGCAAGCGCGCCACCCGGCTTTGGGCCTTCAATCACCAAGCAGGGGATGTTTGCTTGTCTGCAGTAAACAGCAGACGTCAACCCAGCAATCCCGCCACCTAAAATAACAACAGGGTAAGTGTCTTGATCAAATGAGACGGTAGAAAGATCGAATGACTCTTGGTTTGAGCGTGACTGAAGACAACTGGAAACAAAAATCGTAACAACTACACATAAAACAATATTTGCAGTTTTTAGAATTGAACGAATAGAAATCATTTTTTTCTCCATCGGGTATCACAATGTTAAACTAATTTTAATGACACCCAAGAGCATAGCATGCAACGGCGTTGAAGACAAAAACACGAAAAAACCCGTCCTGCTCACCTAAATCAGAGCAGAACGGGCCTTATTGTATTTACAATTTGTTATTTTGCTACAGTAGGTACCAAATCTTTTGCTTTCATTTTTTCAAAATGCTTCTCCAAAAGTGCCATCTTGGCGCCCATCTCCTCAATGTGCTCATTTAAGGTCTCTTCAAGAGCCGCCATGGTTTTTTTAACATCTTTAATCTGGGTCTTTAGGTTATCAATTGAATCCTCTAAATCATCGACATTGGACTCTTTCTTTGAAACCGCTTTCACATCACTTTCCAAATCATTGATGCGATTATTGAGCTGATTGATATCCCTACGTGTAACGTCTTCTAGACGATCAACTGCCTTTAATGCGGCCCTGCCGTCTCCACCGCCGCCCCCACCACCACTGGAAGGACGCGTAAGAGCACTCCCAACCACTGAACCAACGGTACCACCAGCAAAACCACCAATAAACGAATCACCGCCGCCACGTGCGGACAGTCCAGAACATGATGCTAAAAGTGCTGTTACGATAATCTTTTTCATTTCTAACCCTTTCTTAAAAAACTATTTTTCTGGACGATGTTTTCTCACTAAGGCTACTGTAAGCCCAATAATTACAACCAACAAAATACCAACAACAATTATTAGCCCAACAATAAGATTGTGCAAAGCATCTGCTACTGCTGAGTCTCTAGCGGCAGATGCCGATCCGCCAAACAAACCGAAAATTCCATCCCCCGCAACACAGAGCCTTATACAGACTAAACTTAACGCCATCGTTAAATATCCAAACTTTTTCATCACATCCCCCAATAAAAAATTAAATTAATAATTCCCAGTGGTACACTAAAGCGCTCTACATATTTAATTGTACCCGACTTGGATCGACATAATCAACACTCTATTTGAAATTATTAATTTTATCATGAAAGAGGTAAGCTTCAATGAACAATCATATTTTTAGTCTAATTGAGCAAGAACAATATCGCCAAGAGAAGAGCATTGATCTGATTGCATCAGAAAATTACGCAAGTGCTGCCGTAATGCAAGCAACCGGATCAGTGTTGACCAATAAATACGCTGAGGGTTATCCTGGCAAAAGATACTACGGTGGCTGCCAAGTTATTGATGAGATAGAAAATTACACCATTGAACTAGGCAAAAAGCTTTTTAAAACCGATCACATCAACGTCCAACCTCACTCGGGCGCAAGCGCAAACTTCTCCATCTATTTGGCTCTTTTAAATCCCGGAGACACGGTCCTTGCCATGAACTTAGCCGCCGGCGGGCATTTAACTCATGGGCATAAAGTTAACTTTTCTGGAAAGCTGTACAAATTTATTCATTACGGTGTTGACCCAGAAACAGAACAAATTAATTATGAACAGGTGCAGCAACTAGCAACAGAACACAAACCCAAACTTATTATTGCTGGCGCCAGCGCATATGCTCGCTTAATGGACTACCAAAAATTGGCTACAATCGCTCAAAGTGTTTCCTCCGACGCCAAGGCTATGGAGGACAGGTCCGCTCTTTTGATGGTCGATATGGCACACCTATCTGGCCTTGTGGCAGCTGACGTCATCCCCAGCCCCATCCCGTGGGCCGACGTCGTCAGTAGCACTACCCACAAAACCTTGCGCGGACCACGCGGCGGCATTATTTGCAGCAAACAAACGCTCGCTGCAACCATTGATAAAGCCGTCATGCCTGGCCATCAAGGCGGTCCGCTCATGCATGTTATAGCCGCAAAAGGCATTGCCTTTGAAGAAGCGCTTCAGCCATCATTCAAACATTATGCTCAGCAAATTTTACGTAATGCCCAAGTAATGGCCAAAACATTTCAAAGTCTTGGCTATCGTCTTGTTGCCGGTGGTACCGACACCCATCTGCTTTTAGTTGATCTCAGGTCAGTGAAGAATCAGGTTGTAACAGGCAAAGAAATTGAAGAGCTGCTTGGGCGTTGCGGGATTGTTGTCAATCGCAATACTATTCCTTTTGATCCACAATCAGCAAACCTTACCAGTGGCCTTCGCGTTGGAACTCCTGCAATTACCACACGTGGCTTTAGGGAGGCACAAACTGAGCAAGTAGTTGTTTGGATTGATGAGGCAATTAGAAACAGACATGATGAAGCTTTTATTAAAAGGCTTAAAATTGAAGTTGAGAAGTTATGTGCACAGTATCCAGTATATAAAAAATAGGAACTTTCATGATCACGTACGACGACTTTTCAAAAGTAGACATCCGCGTTGGCACCATTACAAGCGTCGAAGACTTCCCCGAAGCCCGCAAACCCGCCTACAAACTCACAATCGACTTTGGTCCAGAAATTGGCATCAAGCGCTCATCAGCGCAAATTACCACCCATTACACCAAAGATGAGCTCATCGGCAAACAGGTGCTTGGGGTCGTTAATTTTCCCCCAAAACAAATTGGGCCCATGATGTCGGAATGCCTCACACTGGGCCTTCCGGACGGGCAAAATCAGGTTGTGCTGATTGCGCCCACTAAGCCAGTGCCAAACGGTGGAAAACTGTTTTAGGCAAGCCCCCTACTACGCCCTCGCTATGCTCATGCCCCTCGACAAGGCTCGGGACTAAAGGCGTGGTCCGATCATGGTGAGGAGAAGTCGTCAGACTTCGTCTCGAACCACGAAGGGCAGGCAAAAACCGCAAAGTATTGTTTCCAAGTCCCCTCTTTTGCTAGGATTTAACTAGTAAATATTGGAAATCTAATGCGAAGGAGGGGGAATGTCGAAAAATGAAATGCCAGATCTCACCACCATTAAGGGGCTGATAGCAACCGCAGTGGGTGTCATCTTTATTGTAATGTCCTACAGTGTGATTCTCAAAACACTGTTGTTTGTAACAGGAGTAGTTCTTGTTTATTATGGTATTCAAATGCTCAATATAACCGCGCTCAACCATTTTTTGAGTACTGTTAAAAGTCATATCAAACGTTTTCTACCATAAAAATTAAACGGAGCAGGCGTCAAAACCTGCTCCGTTTTTATCTAAATTTATATGCCTTAAAGCCGGCAACTTAAACTCTTGCTAGCTGCATACCTCGATACAAAGACTCCGCAGCATGAATAATTAATCCCACCAGCACAATCTTTTTCGCGTTAGAAACATCTGGCAAATCAAGGTAAGTTTCTAAAAGTCTCGAGCAAGAAAAAATTGACATAGCGGCAAAACGAAAACACCTAAAAGTTCTAGGATCAACACGGTCAACACCTGTAAAATTATTAAACTGATTTGTAAATGCCAAAGCAAAAGCTGAAACGCGTTGAAGCTCGGGTAAAATATTTTTACGAAAAAACTCAACTTGTTCTGATAGCTTTTGGTCTTCTGCATTTAATTGCTCTTTTTCCCGCATTTCATTAAAATACCTGTCTTTAATTAAAGCCTCTAGACGATAAACAGCATTTAAACTATCTGCAAAAGCTAATCCTTTTCTCCCATATTCCAGAATGTCTTGCGCTTCGGGATGATTCCACAACATTAAAAAATCATGCACTGATCGAATAACCGACACAACCGCAAGCTTTGCCTGCGCCTCAGGAGAAGTATCATTTTTTAGGTCAAATTCAGCTTTACTACAGGTACCTTGCAACAGAGCAGTCGCAACTTCCGCATACACTGGCCAGTTCGCCTGCAATGGGGCCTGGGCAGTAAAAACACAAGTAACGAAAGTTAACGAAAAAACAGAACGTCTCAATGAGTAAAACATAATATCCTTCGAGTATTTGATAAAGGTTTTTTAAATCAAGTGTTAGCACACTAATAAGCGAATTTCTTCCAGGGTAATCAAGTAAACCAAGGAGTATTGCATTGTCTGCCATCTGGTCGATTGTGATTTTCATGCCCGTAAGTTCTAGCACCGCAATCCCAACAAAACCCTCTGTGCTTTCCACCACAAGCAGCACTCAGACATGTCATAAATTTGCATCCATCATTTTTTTGAACTCTAGTATTGCAATGAGGACATGGCTTTGTATTTTCCCTTACCCACTTCGCATTTTCCTTATCTTGGTCTTTTTTGTCCATTTGACACGGTGAGCCATTTTTGTGAGGAGCACGACAATTTCTGCAATATTCTTTCTTACACCCTGAACACGTTATCAGAACACCTCTTTTTACATTTCCATCTAGAATAAAAGAATTGGGACAACCTGGAGTAGGACAAGGTGTACCATTAGCAGCCAAAAACTTCCTCACCCCTGCATCATTCAATTCCTCTTCCAAATTTGGATCAATACCTCTAAGCTCCGTCAGATCAAATATATGCTTTTGGGGAGCAGGTGCCTTGACCTTTTTGTCATCTTTAATATCCGCGACTTGGGGGGGTTTAGGAGGACAACCTGGACACACAATATCAATATCATTTGCTCTCAGCTTCGATCGTACATGCTGCGTCAAACACTCAGTACAATATTCTGCTCCGCAACTCAATTTTATACCAGGCTTACCATCATCACTGCAAATAACACAGTTAACTTTTATTTCGGGATTTGCTCTCAATCTACGATGTACTGGGTCTTTTTTATCATCTTTTATATCAGATACCTTACCACCCTTTACCTCCATAGGTAACGCCTTTCCGAGTCTTATATTTGCAGAGCCAGCGATTGGTCCCCTACAAAGATGACATTCTTTTAGTCCCTTTAAACAATCTTGGTGAAGCGCATGCCCACATGGCATAATCACTAAATTTGCAACACCAGTTTTTTCGTCATGCCATTCCTGCAAACAAATCGCACATTCAGAGCCACGATTATGTTCTTTACCGTCTTTTTTTACAAACAAAACGGTTTTTTCTTCCACTCCCTTGCCAAGTTCTTGTTCAAGACTTCTTTGTAGCTTAACATCTACATCAACGGCCAAGCCTTTTACCTCACCAGGAACATTCGGATCACCAACTACTTTTTTATTATCTTTCTTGTCAGCACCTTTGCCTCCGATACCACCTTTTTTATCATCAGCTGGCTTATTGCTTTCAGCAAGCCATATTCTAAAGCTGGAATCCTCCTTCAATACCTGATACAACGAATGAATAACATGCACAACCAAAGCAGCCTTAAGAAGTTTGTTCCAATTTGATTCAGCTGAAGTTTGGAAGTAAACCTGGCACAACCTGGTAAAGGAAAGCAGCGAAAGAGCTACAAAGCGAGAATATTTTTCTGCATCCGCATTGGCAGCATTAAAATGATAAATATTCGTAACTGCCAAAAAAAGTGCAGCGCAACGTTCAATCTCAGGAAATAAAGTGCCACGCAAAAATTCATATTGCTCTTCTGCTTGCTGCTGAGTTGGAGCTTCATAAGCAACTCCTTGCACTTCTTGCATAAGAGCAGGATCAAAAACGTTAAACTTCAACGGTAAAACTTGCGCAACAGCAGGAACATCAACCGGAGCTGCTTGTTGCTCCGGGCCAACGGCTTCTTGGGCTGGCTCTTGTTCTGGATCACTCGAGCTTAGCATTTGTCCAAATCTATAGAGCATTTGAGCTCCATCAAAAGCCATCCAGATAGCTCCATAGTCGTTATAGATTGGTAACTTTTGTTGATGGTTATAGAACATCAATCCATTATGCGCTGTTCTGAGCGCTGAAATTAAAGCCCTTTTGGCATGCGCTCCTTTAGAGTCATCAAGGCTTAATTCAAATTCGATTTTGCTGCAAGTGCCGCGTAAAAATGAGGTTACAACCTCTGCATTTTGTTGCCACGTCCCTTGTATTGCAAACAACGAGCCACAATTAACTAAAAGTGCTGTTAAAACTATCAGACCAAAAAATTGTTTTTTTGTCGTGTGTATCATGAGATTGTGACTCCGTATGAAAATTAAACAGAATGAGATTCAATTATTCTTATCAGCTTTTATTGATTGAAAGTAAAAACCGTTGTATTTGGCTTTGGGGTAACAGGTTTGCGCCTACGCGTGTGTTTGGTGTTATCACTTGGCAAAGGGGAATTTTGATTCTCCCCAAACTTCAAGGGGCGTTGGCTGGGTTGACCAGCCAACTTATTATTCTTTAGTTTTTTTTTGGGTCAACTACAGACGCTGAAGTTGTATTTGGATCTATCTTAATATCTACTTTAGATTGATTAGTGCTAGAGTTGTCATTGGCACCTTGATCCTTGGGCTTTACTTCTGGTATCTTTGCATCTACTTTGACCTGAGTATTGTTAGAGCTAGGATTCCCGGCATTATTATTATGAATAATAGTTACTGGTTTTAGCCCAACACCGAGAATTTGCGCTGTCTGGCCATCGCCCGTATTGCTTGTTCCTTTAGAATCTATTTTTGCAGCATCTGCTTCTTGTCTCTGTTTTTCTATTAAAGCATTTTGCGCCGCAGCCATTGCTTTTACAGTACCCGAATGATTGTCGCCTTGCTCTTCTTTTTTAATCAACTTTTCTTGCTCAGCATTTTGCGTAGCAAGTTCATTCTTGGTATGTGCATTATGCGTTTTTAATGCCAGATTTTGCTTGCTTTCAAGTTTTGCAATGATCTCTTGTTCTGCATCTTTCTCAACTTTTTGTTGATCAGCTGCCTTCTTAAGCTCAGCTTCTTTAGCCTGAGCTTTCTCTAGCTCAACCTTTTGTTTATCAGCAGCTTCTTTCTCATCCCGAGCCTTCTTAAGCTCA
>Ga0207088_1183_pt1 | contig 11486 bp, 8 predicted proteins | sample Alteio_BWMinHeat_52_FD_153564 | JGI IMG/M metagenome (GOLD analysis project Ga0207088, IMG submission 153564) | Enriched cells from forest soil in Barre Woods Harvard Forest LTER site, Petersham, Massachusetts, United States -... | ecosystem: Environmental > Terrestrial > Soil > Temperate forest >... | reverse complement strand
CGCCACGGTCGTTAATGCGTTTAAATTCGGTTAGTACGGCGTTCTCCACCAACTCGGTCAGTTCTTCAATAATGAATGCGCCCTGTATCGGGTTCTCATTTTTAGCCAGGCCTAATTCCCGGTTAATAATCAATTGTATAGCCATAGCGCGGCGAACGGATTCCTCCGTCGGCGTAGTAATCGCCTCATCGTAAGCATTGGTGTGCAGTGAGTTGCAGTTATCATAAATAGCATACAAAGCCTGCAGCGTAGTGCGGATATCGTTAAAGTCGATCTCCTGCGCATGCAGCGAGCGTCCGCTGGTTTGGATATGGTACTTCAGCTTTTGCGAACGGTCGTTCCCCTTGTATTTATTTTTGATGGCTTTGGCCCAGATACGCCGCGCCACCCTGCCGATCACCGAGTATTCCGGGTCGATGCCGTTACTGAAAAAGAACGACAGGTTTGGCGCAAAATCATCAATGTGCATACCCCGGCTCAGGTAATATTCCACATAAGTAAACCCGTTTGACAGGGTAAAGGCCAGCTGTGTGATAGGATTAGCCCCGGCTTCGGCAATATGGTAACCCGATATGGATACCGAGTAAAAGTTACGCACCTTCTCGCTGATGAAATACTGCTGGATATCGCCCATCATGCGCAAAGCAAACTCGGTAGAAAATATACAGGTGTTTTGTGCCTGGTCCTCTTTCAAAATATCAGCCTGTACTGTGCCGCGCACGGTGGCAATGGCATAAGCTTTTATCTTCTGATAAACGTCGGCAGGCAAAACCTGGTCGCCGGTAAGGCCCAATAAAGTTAAACCTAAGCCATCGTTACCTTCGGGTAACCCATCAGAATAATAAGCCGGGCGTTGAAGTTTCCGGTCATCATACAGTTCTTTAAACCTGGCTTCCACCAAATGTTCAAGCTTATTTTCTTTGATATACTTTTCGCATTGCTGATCGATAGCCGCGTTCATAAAAAAGCCCAAAAGCATAGGTGCCGGGCCGTTAATGGTCATGGATACCGATGTAGCCGCATGACACAAGTCGAAACCCGAATACAGCTTTTTGGCATCATCCAATGTGGCGATGCTTACGCCCGAGTTACCGATCTTGCCATAAATATCCGGACGAATATGCGGGTCTTCCCCGTAAAGTGTAACCGAATCAAAAGCGGTGGATAGCCTGTGCGCAGGCTGCCCAAGCGACACATAATGAAAACGCTTGTTGGTACGCTCGGGGCCGCCTTCTCCGGCAAACATGCGGGTGGGGTCCTCGCCTTCCCTCTTTAGCGGGAATACACCTGCCGCTTACGGGAACTCGCCCGGAACGTTTTCGGTCAGCAGCCAGCGTAATATGTCGCCCCAGGCCTCGTATTTTGGCAAGCTTATTTTAGGCACCCGCAATTGCGATAGCGAGGTATAATATAACTCTTGTTTGATCTCTTTATCACGAACCTTAAATATAAAATGCTCCGCCTTGTATTTCTCTACCGTTTCAGGCCATTCGCGCAACAAGCGTCGGCATTCGCCGTCAAGGCTTTCTTCCAGATGGGTATATATATCACTCAATCCGTCCGCGTAAGAGCTTCCCGCCTGGGGGGGATTAAGGGGGTATTTTTTCAAAAGTTCTACGGTCCCCTTTACCTGGAACATCTGCTGCGCAATTTTACATTGCTGATCTACCCATTCGTTATAAGCCTGGCTGCTTTCGGCAATTTCGGCTAAGTAACGGATCCGGTCGGGGGGGATAATGTAAGATTTTTCAGCGTCCTCTCCTACCAGTTCCTTCCGGGTTTTAAAGTCGATGCCGGTTTTGGTTTTGATAGTTTTGATCAGCGCTGCGAAAAAGCTGTTCATTCCCGGGTCGTTAAACTGCGATGCCATGGTGCCAAAAACCGGCAGCTCTTCATCTTTCGCGTCAAATATTTTATGATTGCGGCGGTATTGTTTTTTCACATCGCGCAAAGCATCAAGCGCGCCGCGCTTATCAAACTTGTTCAGCACTACAATGTCGGCAAAATCGAGCATATCAATTTTTTCCAACTGTGTGGCTGCGCCAAATTCAGGGGTCATCACATAAAGCGACAAATCGCAATAGTCGGTGATCATCGTATCCGATTGCCCGATACCCGATGTTTCCACGATGATCAGATCGTACCCTGCGGCTTTACAGATATCGATCGCTTCCTGTACGTATTTCGACAACGCCAGGTTAGCCTGTCGTGTAGCCAGTGAACGCATATAGACCCGCGGACTGTTGATCGAGTTCATCCGTATCCGGTCGCCTAACAAAGCGCCGCCTGTTTTTCGCTTGGATGGATCAACCGAAATAATAGCCAGCGTTTTATCGGTCTCCATCAAATACCTGCGTACCAACTCATCCACTAATGATGATTTACCTGCGCCGCCTGTGCCCGTAATACCCAGAACCGGAATATGTTTAGTATTTAATTTTTTTAGCTCAGTTAAAAAATCGCCGGCATTTTGCGGATAATTTTCAACCACGCTTATCGCCGTGGCAATGGCTTTAGCATCCTTTTCGGGAAGATGTTTCAATTCGCCGTTAAGGTTGGCTGTAATTGGCCTGTCGCATTGCTGCAGCATATCGTTAATCATGCCCTGCAAGCCCATGTGCCGGCCATCGTCAGGCGAGTAAATGCGTGCTATGCCATAAGCCTGTAGCTCTTTTATCTCTGTCGGTAAGATCACCCCCCCACCGCCGCCAAATATTTTGATATGCCCCGCGCCTCTTTCTTTTAGCAGATCGTACATATACTTAAAATACTCGATGTGCCCGCCCTGGTACGAGGTTAAGGCTATCCCCTGCACATCTTCCTGTATGGCGCAGTTCACTACCTCATCTACCGAGCGGTTATGCCCCAGGTGGATTACTTCGGCTCCGCTCGATTGCAAAATGCGGCGCATAATATTGATGGTAGCATCGTGCCCATCGAATAAGGAAGTAGCGGTTACAAAGCGAATTTTATTTTGTGGTTTATATACCTGGGAAGTATCCATTAATGTACCTGGTTAGTATTACAAAATTAACCAAAATACCTGGGCTTATTAAATCGGCGTAAACAATAAAACGATCAAGGGATAGGTTTTTATTACTGCCTTTCCTTTGATCGTTTTGGATCCAGCATCACTGCTGTATAGTATTAACTTTTGTGTATGAATAATGTTTTAGATAATTTAATAAATAAAAGTTGATATTTTACCAACTTTTATTTATATTTGTGTGACGTTATATTAACTGTAAGCCATGTAAGGGCGACGCTAATTAAATTTATAGAGTTCGGTAAGTAAGAAGAACAAACTCAGCAAGAAGGAGATCGGTTATGGTGAAAACGAAATTTAAATCTAATGCGGATTGCACAACCAAAGAAATTGTCGGATTTTACAAAAAAACATGCAGACGCAGCCAATAGTGTAGCAGTCTGGAGAAAAATTGTTCAAGATGCAAAATGGAAACAAGGCATAGATATTTTAGCTGATTTTCCTAAAGCAAAATTAATTCCAAGTAAACGGGCTCGTTTTAAGATCGTCGGAAATAAATATCGTCTTATAATAGAGGTTGATTATATTGACGAAGTCGTAGATATTCGGTTCATAGGAACCCATTCTGAATACGATAAAATTGATGCGGGCTTGGTTTAACTAAATTATAAAAAAGTATGATCGAAAGACCACAATGGTTTTTAATTAAAACCGAGGAAGAGTATGATAAAGCCGTTGCGAGATATGAGGAGATAAAGTATGCGACAGAAGGGGAAGACCACAAAGAAAAACTTCTTCTGGCGCATCTTATAGATGACTATGGCAATAGCATTTGGGACTTACCCGAAGTTGATCCCGTTGAAATGATCAAGATCCGGATGGAAGATTTTGGATACAAAGCAGCTGATTTAGCCGCAGTATATGGCGACAAAGGCACAGTAAGTAAAGTACTGAATTATAAGCAGCCCTTATCATTAACCATGATCAGAAAATTTAGTAAGCTTTTACGGATACCGGCATCCGCTTTGGTTACTGAATACGAGCTTACCGGCCTATCTCATACTTAACTTACCCATCCCCAAATCATTTTGTATCTTTGCAGCGATGCAAACCGAATTGACACCTGTAGCACAGGGCTTTAAAAACTATAACAACTACGGCGCCTGGCTGCGTAAAAAATATAATGGCCAGCGCGTTTTTAAAGTGATTGTCGATGGCGGCTTTACCTGTCCCAACCGTGATGGCTCAAAAGGCTTTGGCGGCTGCACCTACTGCAATGTCGATTCGTTCACGCCATCGGTATCGCGCGATAACCCTTCTATCCGCGAGCAGGTGATTAAAGGGATGGAACGCGCCCGCACTGGTAACAAGGCCGATAAATTCATCATTTACTTCCAGCCCAATACCAATACCTACGCCCCCACACATTATTTAAAAATGCTGTATGACGAGGCATTGAGCATCGAGCCCGAAAATATTGTGGGTTTATCGATAGGCACACGTCCCGATTGTATCGATGCCGAGAAGATCGCTTTGCTCGAAAGCTATACCGATCGTTTTGACGTCGATCTTGAAATGGGCATGGAGTCGATCTACGACGAAACCCTCGGCCAGATCAACCGTGGCTGTACCCACGGCGAACTGATTAACGCGCTCGAACTGGTTAAAAACTCAAAGCTTGATGTTTGCGTGCATACCATTTTTGGCTTCCCCTGGGAGACAAAAGAAATGATGCTGGCTTACGCCGATGAGATCAATCGCTTCCCGCAGATCAAATTCGTTAAGTTCCATCACCTCCACATTGTGGAAGGCTCAATTATGGGCGTTAAATACAAACGCGAGCCGTTCAAACTTTTCAGCCTGCCTGAATATGCCAATTTTCTATGCGAACTCCTCCCCCTTGTTCGCGAAGATATCGTTATCCAGCGCCTGTTCGGCCTGTCCGACCGTGAACTGCTCATCGCACCTAACTGGGATCTTAAAAAATCGGAGATCCAGCATTTTATTGACGAGGCCATCCGCAAACGAGGTATTGTTCAGGGCTCGGCATTGCTATAATCATTCAAATTTATTTCTGGTACTGCCTTTGCAATCTGGTGGTTAAATAAGTTGATTGTTATTACAATAAAAAATTAAAGGCTTTGTCACAAAAATCGTTGCCAAGTTATATTCCTGCCTTAACGGGTGTTCGCGCCCTGGCAGCGTACCTGGTATTCATCTCGCATTTTTACTATATTTTCGGGGAAAACATTCCACACTTTGTGCAAAAATTCTTCCGTGAGTTCCACATCGGTGTTACTATATTCTTTGTGCTATCGGGGTTTTTAATCGCTTTCAGATATTATGATAATTTTTCTTTGACTAAAGATTGGTTTAAGCAATACCTTAAAAACCGCGTGGCGCGCATTTACCCGATGTATTTTTTACTCACCATTTGCGCATTTATAGTTTATTGTTTCACTAAAGACGATAACGTTACAGGCGGGCAACACAACCCAATAGTTATTTGTTTGCTCAATATCAGCTTTCTGCGCGGCTTTTTTAACGAGTTTAAATTCAGCGGCATCGCGCAGGGCTGGTCGCTCACGGTCGAAGAATGTTTTTACTTCTCGGCGCCGTTTATGTTTTTCGCAGCCAAAAAATGGGGCAAACCTTATCTGCAACCTATTGTCATTACCGGCTTTGGCTTCATTTTGGTATTGACGTTCAGGAATATAAACTGGTACGGCTTTTTCGGAAATTTCACTTTCATGATGCTCAATACCTTTTTAGGTCGATGTTTCGAGTTCTTTTCCGGCATTATGCTGGCTTTGTTCATCAAGCGTAAAGGTTTTGAACGGAGCAACCGGATCACATTTACTTACATCGGCTTTTTCATGGTGTTCTTTTGTGTTTGGCTCATGTCGGTTATACCGGTTTTACCAGGCGATTTATTCGGCCAGCAAAACCCCTTGGGTATTATCACTAACAATTACCTGCTTGCAGTATCCATTACCTTATTTTTTTATGGATTACTTACCGAAGGCAGTTTATTGAAAAAAGCTTTGGCAAACCCGTTTGTTGAACTACTGGGCAAAAGCTCGTACATATTTTACCTGATACATTTAGGCTTTATGTACAATGGTTTACATGCCCTGCTCGATTGGCTAAACGATAAGGTTTTTGTTTTTTATGACAAGATAAATGTCGACTGGCATTCGCCTTTTGAGTATGAGCAGTTAAACCTGCTGTATGCATTTGTTCTGCTTAATGCCATATCGATATTGTTGTTTAAAACTATTGAAGAGCCTTTAAATCATTACATACGCCGGTCTGATTTTCTGATAAAAAGTAAATCGAGACCGTCAGAAATCCTAATTAAATAAATTAACCCATGGGAGTAGCCATAAAAAGTTTAAGCCATTTTATACCCGAAACAAGGTTGACTAACGATTACCTGGCTGCGAAGCTGGGCATCGATAGCGCTATGATTGCCGAAAAGACCGGTATAATGGAACGCCGCATTTTTCATGATGGGGCTACTTCTGACATGATTGTTAATGCGGCCCATATTTGCCTTGAGCAAAACAACATGTCGCCGCAAGATGTGGAATGCATTATTGTAGCCACCATGACTCCCGATTTTCTGTGTCCTTCAACCGCGGCGGTTATTCACAGCAAACTTAAAACAACCAATGCCTGGGGCTTTGATGCCATGGCTGCATGCAGCGGTTTTGTATACGGATTGAAAATAGCCACCGCCATGATCAATTCGGGTCAGCATAAAAATGTTTTACTATGCGCCGCCGATAAAATGACCAGCATTATCGATCCGATGGATAAAAAAACATCGTTGATCTTTGGCGATGGCGCTGGTGTGGTTTTACTGGAACATGTTCCCGACGAGCAAAATGAGGTTATCGATACCATCTGCAAACTGGATAGTACCGACCTGATGAGCGTAAGTGCGCTCGATTGCGGCAGTCAGAACCCCATCACACCCGAAACTTTAACCAACGGCAACCAGTTTATGAAGTTTACCTCTCGCGGGATCTTTAGTGGGGGCGTGGCCTTTTTTAAAGAAGTAATACTGGAAATATTGGCAAAAAACAACCTCACTTTTGATGATATCGACTATATAGTACCGCACCAGGCCAATAAGCGCATGCTCGAAAAACTGGCCGAAGAACTTAATGTTTGCATCAGCAAATTCATCATCAATATCGAACACATCGGCAATACAAATTCGGGCTCAATACCCATCGCGTTATCCGAAGCATTTTTAGACGGCCGCATCCAACCCGGCATGAAGGTAGTAGTAGCAGGCGTTGGCGCGGGTTTTACTTACGGAGCATCAATATTAGAAATTAAAAAATAAGTTTATGTATTTTATTACAGGCGGATCGCGCGGCATAGGCCGGTACATGGTTGAAAGGTTGGCAACATCCAAGGATGAGCTGATACTGGCCACCTACAACAGCACTTTACCAAGCTTTGAGCACCCCAACGTTGAGTGGTGCAAGGTTGACTTGCGCAGCTACGACGAAGTTGAAGCGCTTATCAACAGCAAAAAAGACAAACTAAAGCAGATTAAATTTGTCAACTGTGCCGGTTTATGCTATAACGCGGTTACCCACAAATATCCCGAAATGGAGTGGATGAACCAGATCCAGATGAACCTCACCTCGCCGTTCTATGTTTCAAAACTGCTCATCCCTTTTATGCGCGAGCAGGAATATGGCCGTATTGTTTTCATGTCGTCTGTAGTAGCGCAGATAGGCGTTGGCGGCACACCTTCGTATTCGGCAAGTAAATCTGGCCTGTGGGGTTTGATGAAAAGCATCATGCAGGAAAACGCCTCGAAAAAAATAACCTGCAATACCCTTAACCTTGGGTATTTCGATATCGGCATGATCCGCGAAGTGCCTCGCAACGTTTTAGACGAAATGGTATCCACCCGCGTGCCTAACCGTACCATGGGCCATCCCGAAGACATTTATAAAACCATCCAGCTACTGGTGGACGTACCTTACATTAACGGCGCCGGCATTAACATTAACGGCGGCTTATACTAAACACAACATGGCAGAACCAGCAAATACAAAATTTTTCCCGGCCCTTACAGGGATACGTGCGTTTGCGGCAATAACCGTTTTTTTAACGCATGCCGGTTATATTTTGGCGGGCAATGCATCGCCCGGCATACAGCGTTATTTTAACGAACTAAGTATAGGCTTGCCTATGTTTTTTGTGCTTACCGGTTTTTTGATCACCATCCGGTATTACGATAACTTTAAATTTACAGTAAACTGGGCCAATAAGTTTATGATAAGTCGTTTTGCGCGCTTATACCCTATGTACCTGCTGTTTACCATAGTGGCTTTCGTATCCTATCATTTCAACCACAATCCCGGTATCATAGGCGATCCTAAACACCCCTGGTTCACCGTATTTTTAAACCTTACCTTTTTGCGCGCTTTTTTTGATGATCTTAAATTTACAGGCGTAGGGCAGGGTTGGTCAATAACCGTGGATGTGTTATATTACCTGATAACGCCTTTTGTTTTTTTCTTTATCCAGCGAAAAAAGATTTTTTGGCTGCAGCCGCTGATATTCGTGTCCATGGCTTTTTTATTGGTAGGCGCATTTAGCGGGTTTCATTTTTACGGCTTATTCGGCAATATTACCTTTGTGTTGTATTATACCTTTTTTGGCCGCTGCCTCGAAATTTATATGGGCATGACACTCGCGCTCAACTTTAACAAAATCAAATTTAATCCCAACAGAAAAATAAAAGTAACCTACGTCGGCTTTATACTGATGTTTGTTTGTGTCTATTGCTTTACGCTGATACCGCTCGCTCCCGGCGAAAAATTCGCTATCAAAAGCAATACGGGGATGATATTGGATACCGTTTTCCTTTCACCGGCTATCGTGCTTTTATTTTTTGGTTTGATACGCGAAAAAACCTGGCTGAGCAACATCCTTTCAAGCAATTTTATGCAACTGTTGGGTAACGCCGCCTATATGTTTTACCTTATCCATCTGGGTTTTATCAACAATTTTTTGCACGAGTCGATGAACACCATGAACGATTGGGTCTTCGCCTTTTACGATAAGCACGGGCTCGATTGGGTTTCGCCTTTTCAGTACGACCAGGTGAACGTATTTTATGTATTTATCGGCATCTATGCTTTATCCATATTTTTCTATAAGTTTATGGAAGAACCATTGAATAAGCACTCACGTAACTTTTTGTTTAAAAAGCTTATACACTTTGAACCCCGTCCCGATAAACCTGCTTACCAACAGGTTGCCGACGCCGACTATGCTAAAACAGATAAGTGATAATTGATATGAACTTGAAGAACCTTTATGTAGTTGCCATAATCTTTTTTTCAGGTATATGCTTAACTACATCCGCGTTGGCGCAAGAAATTGTGATAACCGAACACGCCGGCGATGTTACATCCATCTATAAGCTTAACGATACTGTTCGTTACAGCGTCGATTTGAAGAGCACCTATGCTACGCCTCAAACCGGTAAAATTACCTGCGCCATTTACGATTTTTATAATAAGCTTATTGCAAACAATGTAAAACCCGTAACCATACCGTCAAAAGGCAGCAGCAAAGTGCAGTTTAACATGCCGGGCCAAAGCGCTGGTTTTTACAAAATACACTTTATGCTTAACGTTACCGACGATGACGATACCGTTAGGCGTGTTTTTGGTGTTGATACCGCTAACGTGCGTACCGACTATCAAAAGCCTGCCGATTTTGACAGCTTTTGGGTTAATGCAAAAAAGGAACTGGCAGCAATACCGCCAAATTTTAAAATGACCGAACGCCCCGACATGAGCAGCGGTAACGACCAGGTTTACCTGGTGGAAATGAAATCGTATGGCAACATTACCGTAAGGGGCTGGTTAACCTTGCCTAAAGACAGAAAACCGGGACAAAAATTCGCGGTAACCCTCGGGCTGCCGGGTTATGGCGCCACCATGACGCCTTTCCACGGTGTAACTGCAGTTGCATACTTCGGTCTAAACGTGCGTGGTTTGGGCAACAGCCGCGATGTAATCAAACCCTTGCGCGATGAGTTTATCACTTATGGCATACAGGATAAAAACAGCTATATTTTCAAAGGCGTGATATTGGATTGCCTGCGCGCAGTCGATTTTATTTGCAGCCGGCCCGAATTGGATAGCAAAGGCATTTATACTACCGGCGGTAGTATGGGCGCCTATCTGGCTATGGTAGTGGCAGGCTTGGACGATCGTATTGGTTTATGCTCGGCCGATAACCCGGGCTATCCCGACCAAAAATATACTGATAAGCTTTGGAAATCCAGTACCTTCCCTTTTAACACCATGAAAGATTATGCCAAAAAGCATAGCATGGATTATAGCAAGATGCTGGATGTTTGGGATTATTACGATCTGAAAAACTTTGTCGGCAATATAAAATGCCCTACCGTAGTGGGTATGGGTTTGCTCGATCCGTTTATACCGCCAACCGCCGAGGTTGATATGTACAACCAGATCAAAGCGCCTAAAAAGATCTTTATCTTCCCGCTTTTGCCGCACAACGTGGGGCCAGAAATGGGTGCATACGTAGGCAGATGGATTTACGATACCTTTCACGTGTACGAACATTGGATAGCCTTTAATAAACCTGCCGCGCCTGTTGCACCGGTAGTTGACCCCAATGCCGAGGTGATTGATTTATTGGAACATCCGTTAAATAAAGACGCAGTTTTCAGCAGCACAGGGCCGGTATCTTATACAGTCGACTTAAAAAGCAATTTTAAAAGTACCCAAACGGGTAAACTATCATACGTTGTTGCCACATCCAAGGGTAACGTTGTGGCAAAAAACTCTGTAGCGGTAAGCATATTACCCAAAAGCACCAAAAGCGTTTCATTTGAAATTCCGGCACAAAGCAGCGGTTTTTACAATGTAAACTTCATGATCAACACACCGCGGTATGATGATACGTTAAGGCGCGTTTTTGGTGTCGATACCAACAAAATAGTTTCCACCAGGCCAAAACCTGCCGGTTTTGATGCATTTTGGAATAACGCCAAAGCCGACCTGGCCAAAGTTGCCCCAAATTTTAAGGTGACGGAAAAGCCCGAGCTGGAACATAACGATAAGGTATACCTTATTGAAATGCAATCGTTGGATAACATGACCATCAGGGGTTATATGAGCCTGCCAAAGGATCTTCAACCGAAGCAGAAACTACCCGTAAGCCTGTACCTGCCCGGTTATGCCGCGCAGGCACAGCCTATGCTTGGCACACCTGCAATGGCTTTAATCAGCTTAAGCGTACGCGGCCAGCCTTTGAGCGATGATGTGCTTAAACCCGGACGTGAAGATTACATCACCACAGGTATTGAGGATAAAAACAAGTACATTTTAAAAGGTGTGCTGATGGATTGTGAGCGCCTGGTTGACTTTGTTTATAGCCGGCCAGAGCTCGACCCAACAGCTATTTACGTGGCCGGGGCAAGCAT
>Ga0207088_1181_pt1 | contig 11517 bp, 13 predicted proteins | sample Alteio_BWMinHeat_52_FD_153564 | JGI IMG/M metagenome (GOLD analysis project Ga0207088, IMG submission 153564) | Enriched cells from forest soil in Barre Woods Harvard Forest LTER site, Petersham, Massachusetts, United States -... | ecosystem: Environmental > Terrestrial > Soil > Temperate forest >... | reverse complement strand
GTACCAAGATAGACTATAAATTGGATCTGTAAAATGACATTTGTTGGTTTGTAGATCCAATATTTTCTCGGATCCGCAAACAGACAAAATGAGCATTTGCGGATCCAAAATAGCTTACCATCCCGGATCTGCAAATGCACAAAATGAGTGTTTCCGGATCCGGATGCATTATGGGCAAGAATACAATTTTTTAACTATATCAGCATCAATCCTCTGATCAGCACTGATTTCAAGAAAGTATAACAGCTGCCAGGCTTGTGTCTTTTTGGCCTGGGGGCTGTCAGTTACACCCCATGGCGCAATGCCGTCAACTTAAGGATTAAAAATTTTTTAGGCACCTGTTAATGATACTTGTTTGTACTAAAAGCTGCTAGTTCTATGGAGGCTGCGGGGCCGTTTGCCCCGCAGCCTTAGCAAGTTGCCCAAACGGGGAGGGTTCACACAGCCAAGAAAAATTATATGGGCGCCAAAAAGTATTCCCACGGGGCCCTGAAAATGGTGAGAATATTAGGATAAGCTAAAATTTAAGGTAGCTATAAATGTCGCCGCTTTTGTCGAGCTTTTGATGGTGATTTTTGATGGACTGTTCGGTCAAATGACCTTCCTGGACGCACAGCAACAAGATTACGTTTCATTTCTTTTTTGATTTTGTTTGTAACAATGTCTAAGTCTCCATCTCCCAGAAAAACATCCAAAATTTCTTCTTTAAGAATACCAAGGCCAATACTTTTATTAGGCCTATATTCATATTTCAGCCCCTTAGTTTTATGTTCTTCGTTAACTTCTTCAGCTGCTTCTTCCGCAATGATTGTAGCTACATTGCAAGCAAAAATAGTGGCATGAAATTCTTGTTCTATTGCTATTTTTAATTCTCCGCTAAAATTTTCCATTTCAGCGGCATTTTTATGTAGTTTAAGACCCTCTTCAGCGCACCAGCGCTTCATATAACAATAGAATAGATCATCATAGGTAAAAGCATCAGGATCAAGAAGCGATGTAATCAAAACCTCTATCTCACCACTACTCAAATCACAAACAGCTACTCTTACTTGAATTGAAGGCTTCTGGCTTCGGGCTGGCATATATGGTAGAAACTCAGAACTTATTTTCTGCCCGGGCCTGTAAAGAGGAATCGTGATAGTGGTGTCTAATTGACCACTTTCAACAATCTCAGTGATCTCTTTCATATACGACGTTTTAGCTCTCATAATAAAATCAATACCCATAAGCTTAAGAAAAAAAAATAATGGTACCGAAGGATAGCCTCTGTCAAACAAAATCAAATTTTTGCCCAGAACGCGAAAGTGTGTCTTTGCATCAATTTCTAATAATTCTAGAATGTGTGACAGTACTAATTTTGTTTCAGAGATTGTGTATTTAGTGATGCTTGCATCAATTGTTGTGCCATTCAAAACATCAAAAAATACCGAAGTTCTGGCCATGGGCACTTTGACAAACTGATTGGCTTGTGTCCCAAATTCTTCTTCAAGTTTTTCATTTGATGGAAGAAGTGCGGTGGAGCCATCGATCGCCAAAAGACGAAATCCCTTAAATGTTTTAATCTCATTATCGGAGTAGAAATCAGTAAGAATTTGTTTATTTAAAAACTTGAAGGCTTCTGGTTTTAAGTTTTGCCGCGCCTTAGAAAATGCTTGTTTTGTAACATGCGGAGCATCAGTTCCTTTATTTTCATTAAGCTGCTTTGTGAACGCATACAATTCAAGCTGGAGGCTTTTCTTTATCAAGCTCATGATAAAAGTAACTAGGGTTATAAAAGGCATTAAGCGATTCCGGGTAAAAACATTTTTAGACTTTCTACATAATGCCTTAAATTCGTCGCTTTCAAGGTATAGTTTCAGTCTGTAAAGTATATCGTGCGTTTTTTTTCAAGGCATTTTCCTTCTTTAACGTGTTGTTGCACATAGATGATAAGTTTTGAGACTTTCAAAACTTACGGTGAACGCGTCCTTGTCTTTAAATTTACTTCGGGCAAAGATTCTAACAGAAATGCCTATTTTTTGCAGCAAATAATAAGCTAGATTCCTTAAGTTGACGGCATTGCCCCATGGCGGGTAGACGCGGAGCGCGCGTTTTCCCCCTTTGCCGTCCTTGGACAGGATATCTTTTGCCAGAAGCACGGCTTTAGGGAAAACAAATTGGCCGAAATGATCTGCGTTAAGCACGCTGATAACAAAAAGGTCGATTGGGTCTGCCATGTCATATGGCTGGATAGGGCCATTGCCAATGCGTTTCCATAAGGTAACAAATTGCCCGATCTTTGTTGGGGTGATTTTTGCTACGCGGAATTTGATGTGGTGATTATTGAGATCAAAATCAAACGCCCCGTATTCTTCACTTTCTGCTTCTTTTATTATGTTGGTGCATATTAATTCATTCGGTTCATAAACGAGTTTTTGCGTTGCAAGAAGGTCAGGGTGAAGAGTGTTTGTTGGGTGTTGCATAAAATAGACTCCAAAAATGCTGGCCTGGTCCACAGAAGCCTTGGGGAAGTATGGCTGGCGAGGCTGGGTACACCTCGAATTTTATTTGGAAAAGTATACAACAAAAAATTGCTGAGGGCTTATTTTTTCAAATAAGCGTAGTAGCGCTTAACGACAAATCCTAACTTCAGAGCAACCTTCAAAGAAGCTGGATTTTCAGAATCACAGGACCACATTGGAATCAATTGACGATCAAGGCATTGTTTGATTAATGCAGCTGCTACCTGCGTAGCGATGCCTTGGCCTCGGTAATCGGGGTGTGTAACAATGCCAACTTCACAAAACCCATTGCCAATACATGCAGCATATGCTTCGCCAATGACTAATTCATTATCAGTTAAGGCGACGCCAAACCCATTATGCAAAAATAGTTCTGAACTCCCATAAAGTAATGATATAAAGTCGCGCCAGGAGCACTTGGCAAAAATAGCAGCATCGATATTTTTAAGGATAAAATTATTTTTTGGCTGAGGAAGTTCTATATTTTTAGCCGTGTACTCAAGTTCAATTCTGGGGCACAGTTTATAACCATTTTTTAAAAACCAATGATGATATTGTTCATCGCAATCAAGCTTTATCTGGTCATACGTATTCAATAAATCTGATACATGCTTTAATGCGGATTCATCAAGCTCCCCAGCTAAAACTGTATAAGCCGCATTTCTTTTTATAAGAACATATTTTTGAGGTTCTGTAGAAAAAAAATCGCTCAGGTTTCTTTTTTCGATCATTGCATGAATGATAGGTTGATTAGGGAGGCTATTAAGGTCTTTTTGTATTGCTTGATCGATTGATTCAATTCTTTTCATGACGTAGACCTCTTTTACTTGCGCGATGATTAAGGATCTTATGGTAAAACTTATTAAACCTGCCACTGTCAACAGCAATAATTTTTTCATTTTAACGTCCTGTAAAGAAGCTGGCCTATCTAGCATTCGAAAATATTAGGTTCAGACTTTGTTTTCTTCAACTATGGTTGTAGTTTCCACATTCTCTACAGTGCTATCGATATTGTGGGCAATAATTGCGGCTACAATTTCAATTGCGCTGTGATGCATCAACCAATATGCAATCAAGGTTGAAAAGGTCGATTGGGTCAGTTACATCGTATGGTTGAATAGGTCCGTTATCAATGCGTTTCCATAGGGTAACAAATTGCCCGATCTTTGTAGAGGTGATTTTTGCTACGCGGAATTTGATCCGGCGATTATTGAGATCAAAATCAAACGCGCCGTATTCTTCACTCTGCTTCTTTTATTATGTTGGTGCATATTAACCCATTTGGTTCATAGACGAGTTTTTGTGCTGCAAGAAGGTCAGGATGCAGAGTGTTTGTAGGGTGGTGCATAGTTGTCCCAATAAAAATTCTTATATAACAAGCACTATTCCAACGAAAAATAAAACTGTTACGAAGAGGCAAAAGAATAAAACGGGTTTTGGCGTTTCGCTATCCAGCCTGCTTTTTACTAGATAATCGAGCGCAATATTAAACCCAAAGAGCATGGCGCATAAGACAAGTGTAAAACCAAGTATTTGTTTTAGGCTTGTGAGTGTTTTAAGAAATTGGAACTCGATCGTCAAAAAAGATGTGATTGATGCAAAAATGCCAAAGACGGTTATGAGTGATGCTTTGTCGGTTTGAACTTGAACATTAATCTCATTTTTAGTTTCTGTTCGTGCGGTTTCAAGCACCTCGATTTTTGCCGACTCGATCATTTGTTTGACTTCGTCTTTATTCAGCACAACACCTTGTTGCTCGTGGTTTTGACTTATGTGTTTTGGAGATTTTAGCTCTGATTTTACTTTTGCCATCTTTTATAAATCCATGTCTTTTAATATTGCTTTAACAGCAAAAAGGTAAATTCTACCGCTATCGCCAAGCAGTATGACCATGGGAATGGTGGGGCCACCAATTATTACAGAATTTGATAGTTCCATGCTGAAGGGTTGATTTACGAACCCATCAATTAACGTTACTGGTTCAGATATTCCGAGTTGCTCAAGGCTACTGTCCAGCGCGGTGATGAGTCTTTGCCTCATCGCGTCATCAAATACAATCTTTTGATGTTGTTGGCTATTTTCCATTGGGTTTCCATTCAGTTTTTCATATTTCTTCATCGATGATATCTTTCAATATGGCTCTAAGCGCAAAGAAATATATTCGTCCGCTATCTTCACCAACCAACATGATCATTGGGATGATTGGACCGCCAATAACATAGGTACTTGATAATTCCATGGTAAATGGTTGGCTTACAAATCCATCAACGAGGCTTACGGATTCGGAGATTCCCATTGATTCAAATCGCTTATCAAGCTCTGCGAGAATCCTCGGTCTTATTTCTTCAAAGTTGATTATCTTGTCTTGTTTCTTATTTTTCATAGTTTAAGGCTCCCTTGGTTCTAGAGCAGAACCGAATATATTTGGGGTTTTTAGTATGAAAAGTGTACAGCAGAATACGGGCTTGCCAACTAGATCGATTATTTTCTATGATTTTGAGCAAATGTTGAAATATAAGGCGGTAGATCTTGTGGGCGATCTAATCCCACCATCCCTTAACGTGCTTTTGAAGGTGTCGAAAGAGGTACTCAAAATCAGCATTTTGCTTGGCATCTTCTTCTTTGAACCATCGACGTCGCGCGGCTTTGCAATAATCGCATGACAGGTCGACGAGCTCGCTTGTGAGGAGTTTGCCTGCTTGGTCATAGGTACTTGGTTTGAAACAATATGTTTTTTCTGGGCAAGCGCACTTGCCTTGTTTTTCAAGATCTCGTAGCCGTTGAGATAGGTCCCAATAAAAATCGCTGTAAACGCGATTGTAAGCGATACGAGATAAAAGCTCTTCAACAACTTTCATTTGTCGTACATGCTTTTGGTAGCCAACATGACGCTTATTGGTGTCAATTTCTTTTCGTATGCGGGAAATTTTGAAGCGCATGATTTCGAAGAGATAAGCAGAGTCCCAATCTTCGTCTCTCCAAATGATGGGGAACCATGCTATAAATCGTTTGATTCTGCGGTAGCCGCTTTGGAAATAGTACCAGGGATTTGTCATTGAATGATGTCTTTGTTTAGATTAAAAAATCCGTGACGCCTCATCACTTTCCCTCCTTAACCAGCACTTGTTTACCTTCAAAAGCAATGCCAAGTTTCAGAACGGTCTTTATTCTGCGTGCACGCATTTCAGCATCATACCCTCGTTGATTAATTTGTTCCAAGGCTATATTTGCTGCAGATTCAAGCGTTTCCCCGCGATGAGTTTGTACTTTTTTGAACTCAATTATAATGCCACGTTTTGTTAGACCAAATGGAATAAGCATGACGTCATAGCGACCAGACCCGCTTTCTTTATTGGACTTTACTTCATAATGATTCATCAAGCTTAAGAGCATTCCCAGCGTAAGACCGTGATAAAAACGCTCTGGCTCTTTTTCTGAAACATCAAATGAACTTAGGGTTTGCATAGCAATGTCACTGAGGGTGTCAGCAAAAGTTGGAACATTGCCCGTGGTAAGGGCTGTGAGCATCTCTTGGTAAGCACTGCTGATTCCCCCGGCCCGTTCGAACCAATCTCGTATTGAGGTTTTAAAGAAATCAAGCACTTCCTCGTTGGGAATCGAGAAATCTGCGTATTTCCCATCACTTTTACGGTGTATGTTGTGTGCTGTGAGATAGCCACTGTGAAACAGTAAATTCCAAGCAAGGTCATTACGTTGTGCAAGTTCAGGGAAAACAAAATTCTCGTTTATGATTCTGCGGATGGGTTTTTTTTGTATAAGCTGCTCGAAATCTTCTTTAATTTCCAGGGTACTTTTTTGGACAAGTTGTTTGACTAGAGTATTACTTGATGTATTGATCCAGTAGGGCTCAAGTTTACCCTTGTTTCGTGCACAACTTAAAATTGACCAAGGATTATAGATGAGATATTGTCCCGATAAATACCCATTGTACCATGTCTTGACGTTTTCCAACGCATGAGATAAACCATAGTAGTGCAAGAATGCTTGGACATCAGCTTCAAGTAACCCAAATTTATCGGCATAAAGGTCGCTGGTCATGCTACAGACTTCTAGATTATTGAGATCACTGAAAATGCTCTCTTTAGAAATGCGCAAGATGCCCGTGATAACGCTAAAGGAAAGATATTTGTTATCTTTAAGACCGTCACCTAAAAGAGAGCGCATGAAGTTGACGCAGTCGTCATAATAATTTTCACTAAATGCTGTATTGATAGGGGTATCATACTCATCGATGAGAATGATAGGTGCTATGCCATGGAAGCGATGGAGATATTCAGATAGATTTTTTAAAAATGATTTATAGGAGGTTGTAGGTGCTGTTTTATTAAGTATTTCATCTAGATTACGTTTTTCCTCAGGCGCCAAAAGATTGCTCGCTAGTAGGTATCGATGTCTAATGCACTCTGCAAGAATTTGCGCCTTTATATCTTCAAAACAATCGGTCCATTTTGTACTTTTAATTCCCTTAAATGTTAGAAAAATAACGGGATATGTGCCTTGCTGTTTCATGATTTCAGGATGTTGACTGACCAGGAGATTATTAAAAAGGCTTACATGAGGTTCAGGAGTTTTCTCAAAAAAATATTGCAACATGGAGAGATTGAGCGTTTTCCCAAAACGACGAGGCCGAGGGAATAAGGTAACTTTGACGCCGCCATCTAAAAGCTCTTTGATAAGCAGGCTTTTATCGATGAAGTAATAATTTTGCGAGATGAGATTACGAAAGTCATGAAGACCCAGTGGGATTTGTTTGGGTTGCATAGAATTTACTCGCTATTTTTTAGGGCCAAGTGCCTAGCTCAACAGCAAATCAAAATGAAGTGGTAGCCATGTTGGAAATAATACCATGAATTTGTCAGAGAATTGTGTTTTTGTTTAGACTCCGTGACGCCTCAAAGGAGATTGGCGCTCCTGAAACAGGATTAATTGCTACAAGTAGCTTGTTCTGACGCCCTAGGATTACAAATCTCTTACCCAGTTACTTGAACCCGAGGTCGTCACGGATTTGAGCAGTATTACATATTTATTATGGTTTTGCAAAAGATTTTTATTTGGTTTGGGTAGCTTCTTTGGGGGATTTTTCTTAGTACCCGACAAAAAAAGTATGTACCCATCAGGGGTTTTTAAGTTTTTAAAAAACGTGCATGACAGAAGGACGTCATCCCGGCGAAGGCCGGGATCCAGGCTTTAAGTATTTTCATCTCTTCTTGGAATACATGATGTAAGCATAAAAAGTTTTAAACCTTTTATTCGTTTCTTATTATATTTTATAGAGTATTTTGGTCTGGATCCCGTCCCGCTCGTGCGGGACAAGTCCGGGATGACGTCACGAGCATTACAAGCTTCATATCGATTTCTAGCCAACTTCTTTGTCGGGTACTAAGGGGATTTTTATTCATTTTCATCTTTTATTCCCCTTAACTTATTGGCTACTTCCTTCAGATGATCTTTTTCAACGCCTTGCAAATGACGATCAAAAGCCGTTGGCTGTGGTGTCTTTGCGATAAAATCTAGGATGATGCGCGCATTATCTTCAGGCGATGTTGATGAGGTATCGACCTCAACATCGCATATTGGCATGTATTTATAAACATAACTATGCATTATTGCAGCGAAGCCGCTCCCCCTATCCTTGCGTGCTATTTCGCGGGACTTGCAGACATCAAGATCGCATTGGACATTAATCAAGTAAATCTGATTTATTATATCTTTTACACCAAGGTAAGACACCTCATAAATAAGTTGCTCAGGATGAAACAATGGATCTTCCCAAATAACATTTTTTCCTGCTTTTAGGGCATTGCTGACCATCGCGCTTGTGGACAAAAAGTATATGTGGCTATCGTCTGAAGAAGAGGTTTTAACGCGTCGATCGGGCGCGAAGATGTTGTCTGCTTCGATGTGGACGAATGCGAGCGTTGATTGTTGCACCATTGCTTGTGCTATTGAAGATTTACCTGCTGATGATGTTCCATTGAGATAAATGAGCATAATTAATTTCTCCGGCGGGCATGGCCTGATTATGACTTTCGGCTATGCGGGGGTATACTTACTCAGTTTGGCTGGGAAGATAGGATTCGAACCTATGTAACTGGATCCAGAATCCAGGGTCCTACCACTAGACGACTTCCCAATAAGAACAGATTTTTTGAGTTCATGGTTCGATACATTTTTTGCAATCAGCCTACGCCAAGGCTTCGGCTGACAGGGGCAAAAAAGACCCTGGGCGCCGTAGCTTTATGCGTAGGCGGCTCACCACGAACGGATTAATCAGAAATTGGCTCAGGCAAAATACTTCAAGCAAAAATACATTCGCTGGTAATTTTATAGTTTTTTAGACCGCTTTGCAAGACGCTCTTTTATCCGAACAGCTATTGAATCAGGGGCAATTTTGAATTTAAAATATTTTCCGAACAGTTGAATGATGGCGATAAATACAAACGGTGTAACGAGCAGTACAAGTGCAATAAGTAACGCTGCTTTAGCAAAAAATGCAATCATGATACTTTTTGACTTACTAAAATTGTGATTATTGTTCCAGCAAGTTCAGAGTTTTTTTGTATATGAATACCGCAATGTTTGTTTGGCTTGTTGCAATAAAAAAATCCATCAGACCGGTTGGAAAGATCAATCACTTCCCAACCCGATTTTTCCATCTCTTGTCTATAAAAAGCGCTGCATGCACTCACTGAAAGCTGACCCTTATAATGCATGGCGTCATGAAGGCAACCTTGCTTTTCTTCTGTGTGAGTCTGCGTCTGTTTAAACGTAAGGGGTACAGGAATGTCAAAGTGTTGAGCATGAGCTAATTGAAGCTTCTTTTGTGTCTTTTGCGAGATACGTCCTTTAGTGCATGAAGAAAAGCTCAATGAAAGAAAACTTATAATTAACAGTACCCCATGACGGAACATAAAGCAGAGCTTATTCAGAAGCTTGTTTATGGGCAAGAGCTGTTGCTTTTTCTTCTTTGGTTAAAATCTTCTCTTTAATACGAGCAGCTTTACCAAGACGTTCGCGAATGTAATAAAGTTTAGCGCGGCGAGCCATACCCGTTTTGATTAATTTGATGTGGCTGATAAGTGGAGAATGGAATGGAAAAATTCTTTCAACACCAACACCATTGGCGCCAATACGACGTATGGTAAAAGTTGAAGAAATGCCATTTTGGTGCATAGCAAGAACGTCGCCTTCAAACAGCTGAACGCGCTCTTTATCACCTTCTTTAATGATTTGTCCGACTTCAATGGTGTCACCAATACTAAATTTAGGGAATTTAAGTTCGGTTACGCCAAGATTGAGAATAGTTTCTCTTGTAATGCCACGTGCTTTCATTGTTTCCTCATGCGAATATAAAGTCTAACTGAAATCCGAGATTTTTAAGTAATGTGCAGTATAAAGTGCTTTTAGTCGGTTGGCAATATAGCCCACCATAAATTGCTATTTTTGACTATTTTTAGCCTCCTGAGCCAGGCCCAGCCATCTGTCTAGGACTATGGCGATAGCGGATCTAACCGATAAATGATTGTAATCAGTTAGTCCACCGACGGGTGTTAATAAGTAATCGCCTTGTTCAATTACTTCATCAGCAAGTCCTTGCCCCGTGCCAAAGATGAGTAATACCGGCCGTTTGTGCTGCCAAACGGTGCCTTGGCACGTATAATCAATTTTATGAGCATGCTCATGTTGTTGAGCCGAGGTAATAATAAGAAGAGGTTTTTGACCTTCAAGCTCAGTAATTTTCTCAATAACTTCCTGGAGGCTTTGGGCGGGCCTAACCTTACTGACTGCGGCATAACGGCTTGGGTTATATTTTTTACCCGTTTCAGAAAGCCAGAAGTCGAAGAAAGTTTGCATGATGGCTTGCTGATCAGTAAGCGGGCACACCATAAAGAAATTTTTAACGCCATAGGTTGCGCTTGAACGGGCGGTGTCATGCAAATCAATTGATACAATCGATGTTGTGCCAATGGTGCCATCTCGAATTTTAACCTGGGCATGCATGAGTGCTATGTAGTGGGGCGGGATATGCTGCGCGACAAGCGCTTTTTCTTTGTCTGACAAAGAGCTTGTGCGCAGCCAGTCAAAACGATTGAGGACAGTTTTCTCAGCCGCTTGCCGCAGCCGCCACTCGTTTATGGCTGCATGGTTGCCAGACCGCACAATTTCTGGGATTACCATTCCTTTCCATTCGACGGGAAGTCCATATTCAGGGTGGTCCAAAAAGGGACCTGAAAATGAATCTTCTTGTACTGATATCGGATCGCCGACAACGCCTGGCAGGAAGCGTAAAAGACCTTCAAGAAATACTTGGGCAGGCAGGTCGCCGCCCATGACTACATAATCACCTATAGAAACGACCAGGTCGGCGTAGTGGCCTTGGACGCGTTCGTCCATGCCTTCGTAGCGCGGGCAGACTAGGATGAGGTGGGCACGCTCATGACCTTCGAGACGCATGCTAACCGCATGCTCCTCAGGATGAGCGGCAGTAGAAAGCCGCTCGTGGTGAGGAACGAGGCCCTCGGCCGAGTGTCTCGAACCATAGGAGCGGCTTATCAGCTTCTCAGCCAACTCCCTGACCAAGCGCTGATTCAGTCGCTTGCCTTGCGGCGAAAAGAAAATTCTATAACCCGGGCCCCACTTTTCTTCGCACGCAGCAATAGCTTTTTCAACAACCTCAGGCTTGATGATCATACCGGCACCAGGGCCGCATGTGGGCTCATCAATGCGCTCTTTAGGCAAAACAAAATCCGAAAATTTAACGAGGTTAAATTCGACAAGTCCCTTTTGAGCAGCCTTACCAATAATGCTAAGGCCCAAAAATGTTTGATGTGCTTCAAAAAAAGGTTGCAACACGATAAATTGAGCATCGTTCTGTTGATTAATAACCACAGACTTTTATTCACCTCTATCATGCTCTTAAAGTGATATCTAACAAGGCATTAGGAGAGTACATGCTTAAAGAATTAGTTGAATTCATTGTTAAGAAATTGGTTGA
>Ga0207088_1178_pt2 | contig 11539 bp, 4 predicted proteins | sample Alteio_BWMinHeat_52_FD_153564 | JGI IMG/M metagenome (GOLD analysis project Ga0207088, IMG submission 153564) | Enriched cells from forest soil in Barre Woods Harvard Forest LTER site, Petersham, Massachusetts, United States -... | ecosystem: Environmental > Terrestrial > Soil > Temperate forest >... | reverse complement strand
GATTTTGCATGAAGAGCCGCCAGACATTCTGGTTCCGATAGTTTTCGATCATGATGACGATCGGACCTTGGTCAATGCCCAATTCAGTGTTGTCGTACCAGCCGGCGGTAAGGTTGAACGCGTCAATGAAACCGTATTGGGTCCAGAAGTGAATCCGGCCGTTGTAAAAGTTTCTTAAAGTCGGCAAAGCTATCTCGGGGGCAAAGGACATTGCGCCGCCCGGGGCAGTAAAAGCGAGCGTGCCATTATCATTCTGGGCTGGCGGCGCACCGTGCGCTTCGTAGCCCACATAGGGATCATCCGAGGCGGTTATTCCCCAATTGAGGCTGCTGTATCCGACAAAGCCCCCTGGATTGGCCACGCAATACGCCTGCTGCGCCAGCGCCGCGCGATGGGAATTCTCAAAGTAGGTGCTGTTCTCGGCGTTCATGTAAGCGTCCCCGACATGGCGGAAGTCCACCCAGCAATGGGAGTATTCGTGCCCGAACAGAGGTGGGAACGTGACGAACGAATAGCCATAAAAGGTGGCCCAGGAATAGCCGCTGGTCCAATAGCTCCAGCATGCGGCCGGCAGCGGGTTGTTCGTGGCGCCCATGCCGAGCAAATAAATCAGCATCCCTTCGTCGTAGCCCTTCCAGTCGCCAAAAGTGCTGAAACCCGTGGTGGGCAGCCAACCCATCCGGACTCCGTTCGTACCGGGTATATCCGGCGCCATCCATCTCCAGTTTATCCGGTCGGAAATCGTGCTTGCCAGCGATTGGATGCTGGTTTCAGTCGCGTTGGTGCCGTTGAAGTATTGTTTGGCATAGAGAATTCCACCCAGCAGCAAGGTGGTGTCAATGGATGACAGCTCCGAACTCCCCGAGCGCGTAGCCGCGTTCATATCCAGGAAATGGTAGAACCATCCGTTGTACCCGATTTCGCCCGATGAACTGGGGCCTTGCGGGCCGTTCCAAAACGTGTTCAACGTCGTCAGCACGCGCACCGCGCCCTGGTCGCGTGTAATCCAGCCGTGGTCAATGGCAATTCCGATGGCGGTCAGCCCAAAGCCGACCGACGCGATGCTGCAAGCCGAGGGTGTGGACCGGTCGGGAATCAGACCGTTGGCCGGATTCGCTGTGTACCAGAAGTAATCGAAATTCGCCTCCTGCAGGTAATCCAGAAAGGCATCGTTGCTGGCAAAGGCATTGGGCGTGGTGGACACCGTCGCCGACGGCGGGCTGGTCTGGGAGGACGCATTCACCGCAGTAACTTGATAATAATACGTCTGGCCGTCGCTGACGGTGAGATCGCAGTAGCCCAAAGTCGTCAACAGGCCGCTGTTCAACTGCGTGAAAGGGCCGCCGCTGCTGGTCGAGCGAGCTACATTGTAGCCCGACACATTGGGCGAGGCATCCGGGTCCCAGTGCAAAATGGCGCTTTTATCGCCAGAGAAGAGCACCACATTAGTCGGAGCGACAGGTTGAGCGGCGGCGCCAAAAGCGACCACCAGGAGCACAATTGGGAGAGCCAAGATTTGCTTCATATACTTACGGTCAGCACGGAGGCACGATTGAATATATCAACGAGCGAATCTGGGTCAAGATAATTCGAGACTACGGACCGATGGGAAGACCGCATGAAAGGACTACTCGCGAATGACAAGAAAGATGTTGACAACTTGGAATTCCCTTGCAATAGTTCGCATTAGCCCCTTCGTGGACTTGCGCCAAGGCCATTTCGGGAAGGGGGCAACATGCAAGCATTATGAAAAATAAAATAAACGATTTAGCAACCGGCATCCGGGTCCTTCGGAACCCAAACAAAAGAGCAAAACTCACCACATTGCATCACCTGCTTCTGGCTTCCACCTCAGCCTTGGTGCTGGCCGCACTTCCGGCGCAAGCCGTCAACATTCTGGTGAATCCGAGTTTCGAGACACCGCCCTATGGGCACCTTTCTTATCCTCCCGCCTACAATGGCTGGACTTATTTTTCACCGCCGGAGCCACTGGGTTATTTCGGGGACTATTGGGTGGTGACCGGGAACGACGGCGGGAATGGTATCTACCCCCATTCGGGGAATTACATTTGGAAGGAGTGGTATGCTCTCTCGAGTAGGGCCACGAATAACGTCGGGGGCATCTACCAGACTTTCAACAGCGCTCCTGGAAACACCTATCAGGCCAGCGGCTGGTTCAACATCTATAGCGGCGATGCGGCGGGGCCGAATGGCTATATCTGGTTGCAAGTCGAGTTCCTCGATTCAAGCAGCAACCTGTTGGCCCTTTACAAATCGGCCAATTTCTCTTCCAGCGTGGGAGAGAACACTTGGTTTCAATATCAGGCAACCAACGCCTGCGACATAACATCACCGGTGTCCCTTGGCAACCCATGGTTCAACACTTACGCGATAACCGGTGCGGTCAGCGTAATCACGGCCCCGGCATCCACCGCGTTAGTTCGTTACCGGTATTGCTATTATGCGGTTGCCGGCGACACAGGATCCTCATTTCTCGACGATGCGGACTTGGAACAGTTGAGCGGTCCGATCCCGCTGGTGATCAGCAATTTATACCCCCAAAACATGATTTTTGCGCCGCCAAGCAGCGGCTTCACCTTTAACGTTACGCCCAGCGGCGCCGTCAACACCAACGCCATTCATCTGGTCTTGAACGGCACCGACGTCTCCTCGAGCCTGACCTTCAGCAACTTCAACGGGAGCTGGTATGCAACCTATAACGGACTTCAATCCAACTCCACCTACAACGCGTCCATTTACGTGACGGGCAGTCCGGCCACCGACAACACCCACTTCGAGACCACTTGGTATGGAGCATCGGCGCCTACCTATGTGTGGGAGGCCGAGGATTGGGATTTTTCCAACGGCATGTACATTGACTTTCCCGCCCTGTGCAACTCCTGTTGCGAAAGCAACTGTTACTTCGGAGTCTATGGCTATCAGAATGTGGACGAGAATAATGCGACTATTGGCCCCTACCATTTCTACCGCGCCAGTGATAATGAAGGCACGGCTCCGTCGGGCGATTATACGCGACCCAACCTTTACTCCGCCGCCAGAACGGATTACTGCATCAATCCGTTCAACTACCAGGAGTGGGTGAACTACACCCGCGACTGGCCCAACAGCACCAATTGGATCATTGGCCGATTCGCCAACGGCACAGGTTCGCCCGGCGGAGCAACCTTGTACGCATTCACACCATCTTACACCAATGCCACTGCCACCAATCTTCTGGGCTACTTTGTGGTGCCCCCCACGGCGAGTTATAGCACCTTTGAGTACGTCTATTTGCAAGATACCAACTTTGACGGCCAAAACGCGAACGTTGTCCTCAATGGCAAGGAAACCCTGCAAGTCGTTGCCCAACTGCCCTCCGGCAGTCCGGACGGCAACGGCGGCAACGCGCTGCCAACATTTTATATGCTTGTCCCGGCCCAGGTGGATTTGCCGTTCTTGAGAAACCTTTATCCGGACGGCAAACATCCGTTTGAACCGACCAACGCCTTGAGCTTCACGGTGACAACTGCCGGAGCAACTTTCCCCGCCAACGGCATCCAAGTGATCCTGGACGGCAACGATGTCTCCTCGAACCTGGTGATCACCGGCTCGGCTTCAAGCAATAACGTAGCGTATCCTTTTCTGCAACCCAATGCTGTGCACACGGCGATTATCAACGTGACCAACTCACTCGGCCACGGCATCAGCCTGACCAACCAGTTCGACACCTTCAGCCAGACCAATTACATGTTTGAAGCGGAGGATTATGACTTCAATAGTGGACAATATATTCCTTCGGCGAGTTATACACCGGACAGTTATGCGTCAGAAGTATCGGTGACCAACGTTGACTTCCACCATACCTTTATCTTAGGTGAAACGAATACGTTCTACCCTTATCGCATCAATGGAATTCCCCAGCAAACTTCCACAGATTATCTGCGTGCTGAATACATCAGCAGCTTTTCGCTTGATTATATTTTGATTGATTATGGGCCAGGCGATTGGGCGAATTACACCCGCGATTATCCGTTGGGAACTTTCAACGTTTACGCCCGCGCGTCCGGACTGGGATCAACCACAATGGATCTTGGCCAGGTCGTCAGCGGCGGCGGAACAACCAATCAGGTTGTCAAACCGCTGGGCCAGTTCATTTCTACCCTGCCGAACATCGCCACGTTTGCCTGGGTGCCATTGACGGATTCTGGCGGCGGGGCGCCAGTTACCGTGAAGATCAGCGGAGTAACGACCTTCCAGGTCATGACGCCGACAGGCGATTGCTATCCGAATTATTACATGCTGGTGCCGACATCTCCGATCAATCTTTCGGCGTCGCGGTCAGGCAATAATATCAACCTCACCTTCCCGACCCAGACCGGATGGGGCTACCGGGTCTTTTATCGGACGAATTTGGCTACCGGAAGCTGGACGTTGCTGAACTCAACGACCGGCAACGGCTCCGCGCAAACGGTGACCGACTCCAGCGCCGGAGGCAGCCAGCGGTTTTACAAGGTCATGTCTCCGTGAACCGCCGGGATGACAGACGCGGCGTTGTGGAAAAGATTCCCACAATGCCGTGTCGTCCGGGTTTTACATTGATTGAACTGCTGGTGGTGATTGCCATCATCTCCATTCTTGCGGCGATGCTTTTGCCAGCCTTTAGCGCGGCCAAAATCAGGGCGCAAGGCGCCAGTGACATGAATAACACCAAACAACTGGCGACAGCAACGATCATGTATGCTGGCGATAACCAGGATAAAACTCCGCCCAACATGGACGGCATTGGCTCGCCCTATTCCGCCGGTGAAAGCCCGCAAACTCCTTGTTGGGTGGCGGGTGTGCTCTCACTCGGAACCGGTAGCGACTTCGACAATACCAATACGGCCATGCTGGTTGATCACACGGCTTATCCGTACGGCGCCTATTTGGGAAGTTATATCGGTAAGAATTACAAAACATACAAGTGTCCGGCGGACCAGTCGGTTTATAGAATCTATGGCCAGACCTATCCGCGCGTCCGCAGCTACTCAATGAACACCTACATCGGCAATCCGGCCGAGTCCGGTACAGGTGGCACAGCGACCTCCCCAAAGAACGTCGCCCCGTATTCGCCCTTCACTACCCTTTCCAGCGTCCATTCGCCGTCGCGGACGTTTGTTGTGCTCGACGAGCGCCCGGACAGCATCAACGACGGGGTTTTCAGCACCGACGAATCGGGAATGCCAAACAATCCAAACAATCACCTGCGTGATGTCCCGGCCGCTTATATTGGTGGCGCGGCCGGTTTTTCATTTGCTGACGGCCATTCCATCATTCACAAATGAAACCCGGGCTGGATTACACAACCGATACAACCGGTGAAAATAAACGACCACTATTATTCAGCGGGCGATCCTAAAATTCCAGATTTGAGATGGATACAGCAACATGCTGTCGGCGCGCCTGGTCTGCCGTAGCCGCTTTAGCGGCGATCAGGCCGCGATAGACAAGACACCCTGCCGGTCCAAACACCTCCCCGCCGCGATTTATTGTGACAAGGGCCGATAATCTGTGCTAAAAGCCCGCGAACCATAACCGGGAATGAAGAGGAAAATAACCAGAATGTTTACCGCCCTCATCGGGACATTGCTAATGGGTGGCCTTCACGCACAATCCTTGACCGGCGACGATGCCAAAATGGAAGCCTTCGTTGGCGGGTTGATGAACCGGATGACGCTGGAGGAAAAAATCGGCCAATTGAATCTGCTGTCGGTGGGTTTCGATGTGACCGGGCCGGAACTTAGCAAGGACGTGGAACCCAAGATTCGCCAGGGCCAGGTGGGTGGGGTTTTCAACACCTACACGCCGGAGGCGGCGCGGAAGCTTCAATCGCTGGCTGTAAACGAGAGCCGTTTGGGCATCCCTCTGTTGTTTGGATACGATGTCATTCACGGCCACAAGACGATTTTTCCCATCCCGCTTGGGCTTTCCTGCACTTGGAACCTGGAGGCCATCGAGCGAAGCGCGCGCATTGCCGCGACCGAAGCGAGCGCCGATGGCGTAAACTGGACTTTCTCGCCCATGGTGGATATCTGCCGGGACCCGCGCTGGGGAAGAATTGCGGAAGGAGCGGGGGAAGACCCGTATCTCGGCGCACAGATTGCCCGGGCGATGGTGCGCGGGTATCAGGGCGACGACCTCAGCCGGAGCAATGCGCTGATGGCGTGCGTGAAGCATTTTGCCTTGTATGGCGCGGCGGAGGCGGGCCGCGACTACAACACGGTGGATATGAGCCGCATCAAGATGTACCAGTATTACCTGCCGCCATACCGGGCGGCGGTGGAGGCCGGCGTGGGCAGCGCCATGACTTCCTTCAATGAGATCAACGGCGTGCCGAGCACGGCCAATCACTGGCTGCTCAAGGAACTGCTGAGAACGCAGTGGGGCTTCCAAGGCTTCGTTGTCACCGACTATGCGGCCATCAGCGAACTGAGCGAACACGGCATGGGTGATTTGCGAAAGGATGCCGAATTGGCCCTGAATGCCGGGGTGGATATGGATATGGTGAGCGAGGTTTTCCTCAAATACTTGCCGAAACTGGCCGCGCACGGAGAAATCCTGGAGTCAATGATCAATCGGGCCTGCCGGCAAATTCTCGAGGCCAAGTACAAGCTCGGGTTGTTTGCCGACCCCTATCGCGGCTGCACGGAGGAGCGGGCCAGCCGGGAAATGCTCACGCCGGAAAACCGGAACGCCGCGCGGGAAATTGCGGAGCGATCGTTCGTCCTGCTGAAAAACGACCGGCAGATACTGCCCTTGAAGAAATCCGGGATCATTGCGTTGGTGGGTCCACTGGCGGATGACCAGCAGAATCTGCTGGGCTGCTGCCGCGCCGCCGGCGACTGGCGCCAGGCAGTCAGCGTCCAGACGGGCATCAGTAATCTGACCGGTTCCGCAGTAACGATTCTGCACGCCAAAGGCGCGAACCTCACCGATGATCCCGCGCTGCGGGCAACGCTGAAGGCATTCGGCGCGAAAATTCCGGTGGATGGGCGTTCGCCGGGAGAGATGATGGCGGAAGCGGTGGCTGTGGCGGCCCGCGCAGATGTCGTGGTGGCGGTACTGGGGGAATCATCTGGCATGAGCGGCGAGGCTGCGAGCCGCAGTGAGATTGGACTTCCGGAATGTCAAAAGAACCTTTTGCAAGCGCTGGTGGAAACCGGAAAGCCCGTGGTACTGGTAATCATGAACGGTCGGCCCTTGACGTTGACCTGGGAAGCGGAGCATTGCAGCGCGATTCTCGAAACCTGGTTTGGCGGCACCGAAGCGGGCAACGCCGTAGCTGATGTGCTGATTGGTAATTACAATCCGTCGGGGAAACTGACGGCGACTTTTCCGCGCAATGTCGGCCAAATCCCCATTTATTACAATCACAAGAACACCGGGCGTCCCTACAAGGATAATCCGGGAGCCAAGTATGTTTCCCGTTACCTGGACGTGCCGAATGACCCGTTGTATGCGTTCGGCTACGGTTTGAGCTACACCACGTTTTCCTACGGCGACATAAAATTAAGCAACACCAATCTCACCGGCAACGAAACGCTCCTCGCTTCGGTCGATGTGACTAATACGGGTGAGCGTGCCGGTCTGGAGACGGTGCAGTTGTATCTGAGCCAACCGGTGGCCAGCGTGACGCGCAGTGTGGAGGATTTGCGGGGATTCCAAAAAGTGCGTTTGCAGCCGGGCGAAACCAGGGAGGTCACGTTCCGCATCTCCCCGGAGGATTTGAAATTCTACAACAGCAAACTGGAATACGACTGGGAACCGGGGGAATTCATCGTCCGGATCGGCGGCAGCTCAAGCCAGTTGAAGTCGGCGACCGTGCGCTGGAGCAAGTAGGCAGTTCCGGTCCCTACCGCGACCTAAGAATCTCTATAACCTTACCTCCACAATATTCTCCTGCCGATCCAGCATGGCCAAAAATTGCCCTCTTGAAATCACAGCTCCGCCATTGCGGTATTGGTTTTCTTCGTACTTGAACTGGATGGCCTTGCCATTGATGGAAACAACTTTGGGGCTGAAATTACCTTCGTTGACGACATAATTGAATGTCACAGCATGATCCAATAAATCCAATGAGGCGGACAACCCATCCAGGGAATGCGGCAGGACAGGATCGACGATGATCTTCCCGGATACAATCCGCAAGCCAAGCAATCGCGAAACGATCAGGCCGATATAAATGCCAGGTCCGCTGGAATACACCCGCCATCCGCCCCGAAGCGTGATCTTACCGGCTTGGATTTCGTCGTAACGTTCATCCGCCTCATAACGGTTCCGAAATGTAACATCCGAACTGCTGTAATAGCAATTTGACTGGCGGATATCGCCGCACGGGACAACCTCCCAGTACCCGACTGGTATCGCCTGGCGCAGTGCTTTCATAAATGCCTCCGCCCTGCCGGTGAGGGCCTGCGATTCTGCATAACGGATATGCTCATGCACATACATCAGGCCAATCTCGCGGCCAAAAAAGGTGCTGCTTTCCGCCCTCTGGAAAATGGTTTGGATTCCTCCTTTGTACCGGAGCGGACGGTCCATCAGACGGGCACCGTCAGGACCTTTCAGATGCCGTTCGATAAGCTCTTGGTGATGCTGCGCCTGTTCCTTGGTGAATATCTCGCTGATGATGCCCCGGTTCATGGGCAAGATACTGTACCGGATCGCGGTTTTGGTATCACTTGGATGCAGCATCACGCTGATGCTACGGTCGTCTTCAACCAGGCCATATCCCGCAACGACGTCATCCTTGACCAGATATTTGTTGAAATCAGCTTTGATCTTTTCACAGATCTCTTTCAGTTCTCCGGCCTTTCGTGTATTGCCGGTTTGTTCATATACCAATTGGTATTGGGCAAAGGCCTGGTAATTCATCTCGACTGTCCAGCTTGAGATCATCCGTTGTGCCAATTCCTTGCTGACCGGCTGCAGCGAATCGTTCCAGTCACCGCCGTCAAAAGGGACCAAGGCCGTGCCCGGGATGAATGAATCAATGATCATCTGAATCAGCCGGTCAACATGCTCGCTGAGCGGCGTGTGCTCAGCCTGGGCAGGACCTTTTTTATGATAATAAGGAAGGACCTCGTCCAGAATCGTCAGGTCGCCGGTGATTTTCACATAATTGCTAAGGGCAATCAGGCACCAGTAAAAAATGTCGCCGTGGGAGCTGTCAGCACGGATGTTCGAGTAGCGGTCAAACATCCACCATTGCGGCCATCCGCCATCCGGGTTCTGGTTTGAGAATATGCGCCACAGCACTTGCCGGGCTTCATCATACTTTTCGAGAGTCAACAACAGGTCAAGCGGCCCCTGGGATACATCGCGCGTGCCCCAGGCGGCCCCGCTGAATTGCTCCAGCCCGTAAGGGGTCAGAAAATGGGTGACGGCATTCATGCCATACCAAGGTAGGATTTCTTGGATGGCGGCAATATCTTCTTGGCCACCTCGCAGGGTAAGGTTCAAACTCAAATCCGTCCAAGCAGACTTTGCATCCCGGCAATCGGAGAGCCATTGACGATCCGGATCTTCAACTGCAACTGCCTCGGCGACAGAACACACTTCCCCAATGAAACTCATGCAGAAATTCGTGGTTTCACGGACATCGAGGACGAACAAACGCCCTTCCTGACCGTGAGGGTGTGGATACAAAGCTTCGCTGCCACAAGCCCGGTAATCAGCGCCGGTGCTCCGGATCAAGATCCTGAATTGTGCCTCCGGAAATTTAGACGCGATCATGCTGTCTGCCCTGGGCCTGGCCGTAAATTCGCCGGCCTTGCTGCCCGGGCTGATGGTCCATCCGTTCAGGGCGTCAAAATCATGAGAAACGAGCAACCTCACTTTATTTCCACAGATCGCTTTAAAGTCCATGTTGACCTGCGGAGTGGCCTTGGAGGTCCAAGACCGGACCTGGAAGCAGTAATCGCCGTGTTTATAAATCCACCGACAGTGATTCAGGCCCATCTCGAAAGCAGAGGGAACGCCGAGCAAATACCGCCTTCCATCCACCTCCACAAAGATGCGCTGACCGGTCTCCGGGGCGAGATTGAACTGGCTGGTGCAGATTGAGAGCAGCACATTGAAATTGGTATTGCCCTGTGTAAGATGCGAATTGAAAACCCCAAAGGCAAAGGAGGTGGTGGACATAATGCTTTCTTCAGGCACATACCCGGCACGGGCTTGCATAATGTGCGCATGCGGCCGGTCAACCATTACCTCCTTGGCCCGCAGCACGACATGGTTGTTGTGGGCGCTGAAGAAGGACAGCAGCCGGCCATTTTCAACTTCGCAATGGCGCCTTTCCCTGTCAAAAAAGCGGTTCAGCTCGTCATCGCTCAAATCATCCACCGGCAAGAAAGGAGTTGTGTCGAATAAATTCTTTGCCGGATGAATCAGGTCATTCGCGTGCTGGGACGGGGTATCATCGTTGCATTCGAGCATTAGGCTTGGTAAGCGGTCAAGATCCTCCTCAGATGTGGCCCGAGGATGATCCGGCAGATAGGTGCAAACAAAAACACTCTTATGCACCTCGCTGGCAGCCAAACTGAATGGTTTTTCCTGCAAGGCAAAGACCGACGATTCCCCGGCATAATCACCCCCCAGGTTATCTGCAAGCAGCCCCTCCGGGATGCCGCTTTCCCGGCAGGTCTTGCCATAAAACTGCATGCCGTCAACACAACCCGCCACCGCCGTATTCGTGCAGGCCAGCATAAACCAGGGATGGCCGGTCGTTTCCTTCATGTTCTGGCGGCAGCACGCCACGGCACCAAAGACTTTATCTTCGAGGATGCGGCGTTCCAAGTACTGGGCCACATAATATTCGTTGATCAACCCGGCATTTACTGGTTTCAGTCCGACGTCCTGCACGTAAATCAGATCCAGTTCGACAGGATTGTCAGACAGATTCTTGATATCAACGCTCCACCACCAGCTCAGACTTTTCTCTGACAGTCGCAACACGCAGGTGTAATCAAGACCGGCCCAGCTTCCCCCGGCAATAAATGCATCATCGGCCATTTTAAAGAGGCTGTTACTTTCCGGGCCCAGCAGAGCGCCAAACGCAGATGGTTTTGTCCGCTTCCTCAGGTAGAGGTTTGTACCTGGCTTGGAAAAAGGAGATGCAGCTTTGAGGCTAATCCTTATAGGATCGACCTCAATACTTTTCAGCGAGCCATTTTCAAGGAATTCAAAGGTCAAACCAAAAACATTCTTAAGAGTCATATTGTTGTTCAGAGATACCTCCTTCTACTCCTTCAAAGTGACAGGTAATGAGAACGCATTACGATCCTCCCGTGTGATGTTGTGAGCCCGCGGCACAACGCTACGAAACATATGCACAATTGTTACAGGGAGGTTCGCAGAGTGACCAGTCATGATATTAGGTTGATACTTAGGTTTATTTCTTCTTTTTGTTTGTGAGTGTATCTGAATATGACGCGCCTGTCGTCACGGACCAATTTTACGGGGTCATCAGAAATTTTCGCAGATTGGATCTTATCCACTC
>Ga0207088_1180_pt1 | contig 11615 bp, 7 predicted proteins | sample Alteio_BWMinHeat_52_FD_153564 | JGI IMG/M metagenome (GOLD analysis project Ga0207088, IMG submission 153564) | Enriched cells from forest soil in Barre Woods Harvard Forest LTER site, Petersham, Massachusetts, United States -... | ecosystem: Environmental > Terrestrial > Soil > Temperate forest >... | reverse complement strand
AATACAGGGTTGGTGAATGTGCCCGATACAAGAATGGACAAACTGGCAGAGTTGGTAAAGCCGGAACGTATTGTTCCTACACAGATCGAAATAGTGGATATCGCAGGACTGGTAAAAGGTGCCAGCAAAGGCGAAGGATTAGGAAACAAATTCCTGGCGAATATCCGCGAGGTGGATGCCATCATCCATGTGATCCGTTGTTTTGAAGACGAGAATATCTTACGAGATGAAGGACCAATCAACCCTATCAGCGATAAAGAGATCATAGAAACAGAATTGCAACTGAAGGATATGGAAAGCGTAGAAAAGAAATTGTCGCGTACAGAAAAATTATTAAAATCGGATCCAAAATTAAAGGCGGAGTATGATGTATTGGTGCGTTGCAAGGATCAATTGAATAAAGGCAAAAGTATTTTATCATTAGGTCTTGATAAGAACGAAAAAGTTGCGATCGCTGACCTGTTCTTACTAACGGATAAGCCTATATTATATGTAGCAAATGTGGATGAGGCTTCGATGCATACCGGAAATAAATTCTCCGATGCATTGAAAGCAGCAGTTACAGCCGAAGGCGCAGAAGTTATTGTAATGACGAACGCCATTGAAGCGCAGATCGCTGAATTTGAAGATGCGGATGATAAGGCAATGTTCATGGAAGAATATAAAATGACAGAACCCGCATTGGACAGGCTGATCCATTCAACGTATAAACTGTTGAACTTGTCAACTTATTTCACGGCCGGTGTGCAGGAAGTAAGGGCATGGACGATACATAAAGGATGGAAAGCGCCACAGGCTGCAAGTGTTATCCATACTGATTTTGAAAAAGGATTTATCAAAGCAGAAGTGATTGCTTACAATGATTTTGTTCATTATGGATCTGAAGCTGCTTGTCGCGATAACGGTAAACTACGCATTGAAGGAAAAGAATATTTAGTACAGGATGGAGATGTGATGCACTTTCGTTTCAATGTATAATTGACCACGGACGACCGACCACTAAAACTTTATAATAGAAAAAGGCTTCAATAGTTGAAGCCTTTTTCTATTATAAAAAATTCCTAATTATTAGAAGACATTATACGCAAAGCTCACATAATACAACCCGCCAATTGCAGGATTTGCATACGCCGTAGTATAATAATGATCCAGTAAATTTGTTGCTCCTATCTTGATCAAAGAATGAACATTAGGTAATTTGTAACTTACCAATGCATCAATGGTTCCGAATGCGGGATTATTACCTTGTTTAAAATCACTTTCCGTGTAGAATTTATCCTGCCAGCGATATTGTACATTGAATCCGAAAAGATCTTTAGGACCAAAACCTGTATTGGAAACCCCAAGGTTAAAGCGGTATTTTGGTGTGCTCCAGTAAGTAACAAATGTACTATCCGGACTATTAATATTATCTGTAGAGAAATTACCACTTACTTCAAAATGATGTGGAAGCAAATAGCTAGCGCTTGCTCCCATACCATAGGTGCTTACGTTGGTAGTACTATTTACCGCAACAGAGAACCCTTGCGGAGCCGGAACTAACTGAACTCCTTGCACCCTTCCAAGAAAATTGCTGTATTGTGAATAGTACACATAAAAATCTATCAGTAAACGTTTATTGAATACTCCTTTATAACCCAGTTCATAGCTATTAACTGATTCGGGTTTGTATGTGCCGAATGTGATTGGCACAAGGTCTGCAGGATTACCACTTACCGAATAGGTAGCCACACTTGCCGGAGTATACAATGGATTGGTATTGATATGGTAGAGGTCGCGCAGTTGCGGCAAACCTCCCAATAATATTCCAGCACCCGTATTCAAATTGATCCACTGGTTTTGATTGGTAGGAAAATGATAGGCATTTTGATAAGATGCACGGATGAACTGGTCATCGCCAACTTTATATACTGCAGATATCCTTGGTGTAAATTTTCCCTGGAAATTCTGGTTCTTATCATACCTGCCGGATGCAGTTAATTTTAATTTATCGTTCAATACCTTTTTTGATACCTGTACATAGGCGCCAAACTCACCGGTAATGATCGGGGAATCTGGTGCATCTGCAAATATGGTTCCCTGTGAGTTAAGGCGATAGATGCGATAACTTGCTCCCGCTATTACTTCAGCCCATTTTACAATATGGGTGAAATTATATTGCCCTTCTGTATGGTATAGGCTCGTTCTGTCTAAGAACTTCGCTCCAACCGGAATTGGTTTACTAATTACCTGGTTAAAGAGTGTGTCAAACTGGACGGATCCTGGTACCGGCATTCCCTGGTCTGCAGTAGCACGTGCCGTTGCAAGTGCCTGCGCATTGGTTGCTCCACCCATCAACGCCGTTTGATAAGCAGCTCCAAACTCCGGGTACCAGGTAGTGCTTGGCTTCCATGCTTCATTGAATAATTGCGCTGCAATGGTTGCGTTATAGGAATTACCTGAATTTTCCTGCGTGGTATAAACTTTAAAGAACCAGTAATCGCTTTTTATCTCTGCTTTATACTGCCCCATCTTCAGATCTTTTAAAGAATAACGGTCAGCACCGGTATAGACTGTATTGCCTGTTCCATAGTTACCGATCAATGATAATTCGGTCTGAGGCGCCAATTTATAGTATAACCCGCCACTCAGTTTTAATATCTCTGTAGTTGGATTGATGATATCAGTTTCTTTGTAACCTGTACGTGATACATAGAATGGCGTTGACGGACTACCGATATTAACCGATGTTTCATCTCCATATATATTCACCCCATTATAATTAGGATCAGATGCGCGTGTTCCGGGTACCGGAAAACCCTGGTTACCCTGACCGGCATAATCAGATGAATCAGATGCAACCCAATCCTGCGCCTGTGTATATTCTGCTCCAATTTTAAACGCAAACTTATCGCTTACTTTATAGCCCCATCTCAGCGCCCAATTATAATATGGCGATGGGCCTAATGGATCGCTTTTACCATAATGCATCATTCCTTGTTTTAGCTCAAATGAAACGCCCTGGTATTTGAAAGGATCTTTTGAATTGATCAGCAATGTACCTGTCATACCACCCGATCCATACAGCGCGGAAGATGCGCCCGGCAGCAATTCCATGCTTTCTACATCTAATTGTGAAGGGCCAACGATCGAGCCAACGGAGAAATTTAACCCCGGAGCCTGGTTATCCATTCCATCTATGAATTGGTTGAATCTTGGATTACCACTTTCGTTGAAACCGCGTGTGGTAAGCGAAGTGAAGGTTAAACTTGAAGTGGTAATATCTACTCCCTTCAGGGTTTTTGCGATATTGTAATAATCTTCATCGGGAGAATTACGAATATCGGGTATGCCTACACGCTCAATACTTACCGGTGATTCCAGTATTCTTTCCGGTAAACGGCTTGCAGATACTACGATCTCGGTGCCCAATGCAGGCGCCGGAATAAGGTCAATAAACAAAGAGTCCTTATCTGCCAGATTGGTTACGGTGGTATCTTGTTGCTTATAGCCAACAGAGGTAAAAACAAGTGTAACCGGTAACGGATGTTTCGTAACAAGTTTGAAATGGCCTCTGTCATTGGTGAATGTGCCATCGGTACTACCTTTTATGGTGATGGAAACAGCAGGAAGGCTTTCTCCTGCAATACTATTAACTGTACCGGTGATAGCGATCCGTTTTTGAGAAAAAGCTGTAGTTGATGAAAAACAAATTAGAATTAAAATGAAATAGAGGATCTTTTTCATATAGCTATGTTTTGTATTCGATTCGCAAACAAGATAAAGATTATAACTATTAAAGTGAAATATGTTTCCCACCGTTTGTTGAAATTTAAAATGGCCCAAATTGGGCGTTTTGCATTACGCTAAGTACTTTTAGCAGATGGAACATTTTGAATTCACCCGGCAGACGAAATTTTACAGTGGTAAAGTAAGAGATGTATATACCATTGCAGAGAAATGGTTGGTTATGATCGCGAGTGACCGCATCTCTGCATTTGATGTGATCCTGCCACGCCCTATTCCATGTAAAGGACAGGTATTGAACCAGATAGCGGCCTATATGCTAAAGGCAACAGAAGATATTTGTCCCAATTGGCTGATAGCAACCCCTGCTCCCAATTGTGCCATCGGTAAAAAATGCCAGCCTTTTAAAGTTGAAATGGTGATACGTGGTAATCTTACCGGCCATGCATGGCGTACTTATGACTCCGGGAAGCGAATACTCTGCGGCGTTAGTATGCCGGAAGGGATGAAAGAGAATGATTTTTTTCCTGCACCTATCATCACCCCTTCTACCAAAGCGGAAATTGGACATGATGAAGATATCTCCAAAGAAGACATTATTAAGAGCGGCATTGTTAAAGAAGCAGATTACGAAATACTCGAAAAGTATACACACGCATTGTTTCAACGTGGTAAAGAATTAGCTGCCAAACAAGGATTGATATTAGTAGATACAAAATATGAATTTGGCAAGATCGGCGATACCATCTATTTAATGGACGAGATACATACGCCGGATAGCAGCCGTTATTTTTATGCAGATGGATATGAAGCAAGACAGGCAGCGGGTGAACGCCAGAAGCAATTGAGTAAGGAGTTTGTACGGGAATGGCTGATCGCGAATGGGTTTATGGGAAAAGAAGGTCAGCAGGTACCGGCCATGAGCGACGAATGGATATCGACCATCAGTAACCGTTATATTGAACTATACGAAAAAGTGATCGGTGAAAAATTTATACCGCAGCCATTAAGCGATACCGAGACAAAGAAAAAGATCGAAGATGTGTTGAAGAGCCTGGTTGGATAGTTGGTCAGTTTTTCTATTTGCCATTCAACTTCGGTCTTAGCCGCTGCTTACTTTTATTGAAGACCATTCCGCCTTTGTCGATGCCTTTTCTCAGTTCTTTTTGTTCTTCTTCCGGCAATTTATAAATAGCCTGGCATTCGTCACTACAACAACCATCGTATTGTGCCGCGCAGGTTTCGCATTGAATGAATAATAAATGACAACCATCATTCTTGCAGTTGGTATGTGTATCAGCCGGCGAACCGCATTGATGGCATTGGGCGATCACTTCTTCCGTGATCCGCTCTCCCAACCTGTCATCAAACACAAAATTCTTCCCGTGGAATTTATTTTCAAGTCCCTTTTCTTTAACGTTGTTGGAATAATGAATGATACCACCTTCCAAATGAAACACATTCTTAAATCCATGGTGTAACATATACGCGCTGGCTTTTTCGCAACGTATGCCGCCCGTGCAATACATGATGATATTCTTTTTCTTATTCTCTTTCAGCATATCAGCTGCCATTGGCAGTTGATCGCGAAAGGTATCACTTGGTACTTCAATAGCATTTTCAAAATGCCCCACCTCGTATTCGTAATGATTGCGCATATCCACTACAATGGTATCGGGATCTTTAGTGAGTTTATTGAATTCATCGGCATTTACGTATTTGCCCTTATTGCCCATATCAAATGTTGGGTCATTGATACCGTCGGCAACGATCTTTGTCCTGACCTTTACTTTCAATACCCAGAAAGATTTGCCGTCATCATCCACTGCAATATTCAATCTAACCCCGTTCAACTGCTGAATGGAATACAGGTAATTTTTCATTGCCTCTACATTGCTGTCGGGTACGCTTATCTGGGCATTAATACCTTCGTGTGCAATATAGATGCGCCCGAATACTTTGAGTTCGTTCAATGCAGCATATAACTCATCCCTGAATGCAGCAGGATGCTCAATAAAAAAATATTGATAAAAGGAAATAGTAGTACGATGCTCGGTTTCTTCGTACAGTAAACGTTTGAGCTCCTCTTGTGAGAGCCTGTTGTATAATGGTACCATGTCTGAAATTTTAAGGACACTTGCCTGGTGAACAAAACTTCTTTATAGATGCAAAGATAATAGCAAAATAGTTAATGCATATGGGCAATGGCCCAAAATAATAGAGCGATCATACAGGTGATGGAAATCAGGCTTCCCCATACCAAGCCTAATCCAGCCTGTCGTAACAATGAATCTTTATTTTCAACTATAAGGATACTTACCCCGGCGATCATACCAATTGCTAATATTCCACAGAGATAATATCCAAAGCCCGGTGTATGTAATAATAGCAGGACAGCAGCATCAGCTAGGATCGTTAATATAGTAAAGAATAGTTTTGTTGAACGTGGCGACATAATTAATTACAGTGATTTTAAAAAGAACTCCCGTTCTTTTCTCCATTTCCCGAAGAACCCAGATTTATACTATTGCCCAATAACCCGCCGGAACCAATGCAAATGCCCGTTATATTAGGTTTGCCGTATTCATATCCTTCTATGAAATCAACGCGTAAAAGACTGAAGATGTTTTCGAGCCCGATAAATACTTCGGTGTAATTATTTGCCCGGTTAATGTATAAAGCATTGCTTCCTGCTACAAAATGCCAATCCAGTTTTTTAAACAAGGGGATTTTATTGGAGATCAGACCATTGAAATGATGTTCTATATGCCCTACTCCAAACAAACCGGCCGTTGTGCTGAATTCATAATAACCTGCTAACTGAAAACTATTCATGTATTCCCCTGCACCAAGACTTCGGTTACCATTGAAATGCTGGTAATCCTGTATAAAAACATTGTTGGTATTTATAAAGCCACCCGCGCCAATATTGTATTTGAATGTGCCGGCCAGTTTAAGGTTCAATTCATCACTTATCATCAACTTCCACTTATCAAAATCTACATTACTGCCCAATAAATTCTTGATGCCCTTTGTATAATTAAAACTGAACAATGGCCATTTGGACCCGATCGACACCTTCTCGTGCGGGAGTTCAATATATTTTTGTCCGGGTTTAAAGCTCAGGTCAACACTTACAATGACGGCTTCATGTTTTGGAAATTGTGCCGATATCTTTTCATAAGGATAATTAGGAGTAAGACTGCTGGTGTCAGCTTTATCAAAAGTAAAATTAGTAGTATTGTTGATCGGGAGCCTGTCTTCATATAAGCCGTTTATCTTAAAACCGAATCCATTTGAAAACTTTTTAGAATAGCCAAGGCTTGTAAAATAATTCTCGTAGAGCTTCATAAAGTTATTTCCCCAGAACAAAGTGCTTAAAGAATTTATCAATGGCGTGATCGGGCAATCTTTATTGAACTGGCTGACACGCTTGCCTCCGGACAATTCCCAGGAATGAAGATCTGTCTTTAGATTATCCGGATCTTTTACATCAAGATTAAGATTCAGCCATGAATTGAAATGTGTATTATGAAACCCATACCTGAAATTAGGTTCGATCTCAAGGTATGCATGCGGGTGCTGGAGGTATTTTTTGAAATAGCCACTGGCAGTTAATGCAACCCCTTCAACAGTGTTGTACTGAAGTCCGTCGATCAATGAAGTGATCCCCCAATCGTAGTGGCCTGTTTTAGTATAATGTGTACGATCAATATCGTTCAGAACCACGGTGTATAATTTTAATTTCCCCTGCAGGGTATCAGCTGATTTGCCCGAACTGCTGTTCAAAGAATCCTGTTTAATACGATTCAGGCTGTCTTTGATCTCATAATCCTTTGCTTCATCTCTCTCCAATGGCACCGGCCGTATAGAATCCCAATACTCTTTTGGTTTGCCTGCTGCAGCAGTATCGTATTTTATAATTACGTTGCCGAAGTAATTTTTCGGGAAAACCGGATCGATGGAATAGTTGGAATAGACATTCACAAAATTTCCCAACGCGTCTATTCCAAATTCTTTTAATGCAAAGTGCAACACCTGGTTCTTTACGCGCCAAACATCATCCACCACAGGCATATCGAACTGTGTTATCTGCAGGGTATCCAGTAATTGAAGCTGCGCATCGGATGTAAGTGTAACGTCAATGCTGTGTATCCTCCAATCATCTTCCGTAATATTGATGACGCCGGAAAATAAGGGTTCATATTTTCTTTTAGGAATAACACGGATACTGTTTATTTCTTTCCCATCTTCCCAAAAGCTTCCGAGGTATTTATATTTATAATAGCTAAGCGCTCCATCAGCAATGGGTGATACGAATCCGCGTGGATTTAATTTGCCATCAAAAACATTTACATTGTTCTCGTAAAAGCTGATAAATGCAGGAAAGGTAAAACCTACATCATTGCTGCCGCTTACGCGACTATTCATGACCGTCATTTTAAAATCAGCGGGTTTTGCCTGCACGGCAATATGTGATATTGATTCTGACAGGTAGATGATTCCTTTTCCTGTAGAGTCAACTCCTATTTCTTTTTTGTCTTCATCCTGGATCCTTTGTCCTAATATTCGGTCAGGAAGATTACGCAGTTTTATAATGTCCTTTGTGTATAGTTCGCACTGAAAAGCTTTTACCTGTTTCAGGTAATAAGGACGCTTTTGAATGGCATGGCGGATAATTGCATAAGCAGGGTTTTCACCCGTACTTTTAACCACAATGTTCTGCATCACCAATTGTTGAACATTCATTACAAAATCAAGTTCTATATCATCCGAACCAATGGTTACCTGTTTTTCCTGGGTTGTGTAACCGATATGCTGGCAAACAACCGTATAGGTACCGGGAGAAACGGCAATAGAAAATTTACCAAGACTATTAGCACTTGCGCCAATACTGTTTTTCTTAATGCTGATGGATGAAAAAGGAAGCAGATCACCTTTATCGGTAAAGACGGTGCCGTATATCTTTTGTGCAGATAAACGAAATGAACCGAGTATAAATAAGAATAACAGGAATTGCTTCATAAACGATCTATATGCCCAATTAATAATTAAGAATTAGTAATTAATAATATCTTCAATTTGAAACAGTAATCAATTATTGAAAGATGCTACAATTTAAAGGAATTATTAATTCTTAATTACTAATTTCTAATTAATAAAACTTGTTTATGCCTTTCGGGTATAGCTTGCGGTGAGTGCCGCAAAGCCGGCTACAAGGCCACCGATCAAACCGGTAACTATTATCAACAGGAACGGACTATCCATTTTTAAGATGAGCATAGATACCTTGTGCGCCAGCAGATCATTGTTGTTAGCGCTGATATAGAATGCCAGTAACGACCATAATAAGAATAAGCTCAGAAAACCTGTAAGAAAAGAAGCGGCGGGTTTATTGGGAATGGCAAGCGCAACAATGAACGCAACAATTGCAATACTCCACCACGGAAGAAATAAACAAGTTGCAAAGCTTAGGAGTGCTGTAAGTAATATTGATATAATAAGTTTCATTTTGTTTGGTTATAATTTTTGAGATATGAAGTCAGCGGTCTGATATCTGACTTCAAGCTTCAGACTTCTAATGGAATGTCATTTCCCATTTAATTCTCTTGTCTTTCGTTTCGTCTTTTGTCATCATCCAAAGCTGATTGTATTTACCTGCTACCCATTGATCAACAAAATTATCATAATACATGCTGCCAGGGTTGCCACTTTGTCCGCCGGGATAAACACCATACGCTTCCGTTTGAGGTGTAAGACTAACGATCATTCTCCAGCTCGGACCATGATTTGTTTTAACGGCGCTGATGCAGTTAGCGCTTCCGCCAACAGGTAAATGCAGGTCACTGAACGCTGCTAATTTAGCGAGATGCCCGATATAAGTATCTTTATAAGAGGCCCATTCCAATCTGCCGTTACTATCTAATTGTTTTAATATTGCTGTTGATCTTTTTAGTGCAGCAGTTATATCATCCGCCATTGTTTCTTTTTGAGGTGTATTGATATCATCAAAGAAACTATAACCCGGATCTTTTAATAATTCATCGATCAGTGTATTTAAAAAAGGGCGCATAGTATTATCAGGAGCTTCTGCATACTCGTCGTTAAAAACAACGCTGTCTAAATTATTCAGCATGATGGCAAATATGGTAGCCGCTTTTGAATGTACATCATCATGAAAGCCCCAGTTCCTTAATAAAGAGACATATCTTTTTTCATCTGCATTCAATTTGTCTTCTTCTATATTTTTTAAGAATATGGGCACGGTCATTTCCGCTACTACATCATAATTGCTGGTTTGCAAAGCCATCATATCCTGCGGGGTGATATTGTTCATGGCAGCAAGATTGCGGTTGATGATCAATCCGCGGTAGACCGGGTAATCTCTTCCAAGATAATAGGGATAAGTACTGTCTGCCGGTTTTTGATTGGCGCTGCTTACAAAACCTCTGTTGGGATTATAAGAGTAAGGAATTTCTTCCTGTGGTATCATCCCCTGCCACATATAACTGCTGTCTGTTCCCGGCATTATAAAATCGCCCTGTCCTTTCCATTTTGCAGGAAACTCGCCTTGTGTCCGAATGGCAATATCCCCGTTCTTGCAGGCAAAGACACAGTTTTGTCCGGGTGTACGCAAATTGGTTGCAGCTTCTGTATAATCAGCATAATTTTTTGCATGATCCAATAATACAAATGCTTTAAGGTCATTACTCGCGTCATGTGCCTTCCATCTTACAGCATAATTCTTTTGATTATGTGTTCTTCCGCCACTATAACTTTTATCATACATCACCGGGCCAAACACCGTATATGCAACGGTATCGTAATAATCCGCTTCGTCTTTTATTTTTATATCTTCTATCCTGAATTCGGTTTTCATCCATTGACCGTTGAACCAGTATTCTTTCCGTGAATCGTCTTTGAATTTTATCTCGTAATAATCACGTACGTCTCTTCCGCCATTGGTAAAGCCAAATGCGCAACTATCATTATAACCGATGATCACACCGGGAGCACCGGGAAAAGAAACCCCGTAAGCATTAAATGTTGGCGTTGATAATTGTATCTCGTACCAAAGCGATGGCAGGTTCAATCCCAAATGCGGGTCATTGCATAATATCGGCAACCGCTTTTTGTTTTTTTGCCGCTTACTGCCCAGTTATTGCTTCCGTTATCCCTGTCTGGTTTTTCTTCGTTCATCTGCACTACATCTTTATTATTGAAATAAACAGAATCAGCATTTGAAGGAGCCTGCGGAACAATCGAAGGTTTTGGGAAAACCGTTCCTTTAGGAATGATCGGATCCAATGAATCCTGCGTGAGCGGGAATAATTTATTAAAATCAGCCGGGCTGAAGAAACTTTTAGCATTCGTCATTTCAAAATCATTCTCACCGCCTGCCAGATCAAAGGACATATACTTAAGAAACAAAGCTGTTTTAAGATTCGTCCATTTTTCAGGCTTGTATCCAAGTAATTTATATTCCAACGGAAGACTGCTAGCCGTTAATGATTCGATATAGGCATTTACACCGGCGGTATAGGCATCGCATACTGCTTTGGTAACAGGATCTGCTTCCATTGCCTGCAGGGAGTTTTCTGCGGCATAATGCATTCCCAATCTCCTGAACTCACGGTCATGGTTAAGCGCTATACTGCCTACTACTTCACTTACCCTGCCATCAGCGGCCAATGTCTGCAGCTCCATTTGCCATAAACGAAATTTGGCATGCAGGTACCCCTGTACAAAGTATACGTCATTTTCTTTTTCTGCAAAAACATGCGGTATCAAACGGTCATCTATATAAACGGATACTTTGCCGGTAAGTTGAGGGAAACTGAGATCGGCTGAAAAATCGGTATTGGCATCATCTGCATTTTGCCAGAAGC
>Ga0207088_1174_pt2 | contig 11636 bp, 10 predicted proteins | sample Alteio_BWMinHeat_52_FD_153564 | JGI IMG/M metagenome (GOLD analysis project Ga0207088, IMG submission 153564) | Enriched cells from forest soil in Barre Woods Harvard Forest LTER site, Petersham, Massachusetts, United States -... | ecosystem: Environmental > Terrestrial > Soil > Temperate forest >... | reverse complement strand
CTCGAGTTACGGAGCTTTAGCTAAGGCCGCGGGCTGGGCTGGCGCGGCGCGGCAGGTGGTACGCATCCTGCACCAGGTTCCGGGCTTGCCCTGGCATCGCGTGGTCGGCTCGGGCGGGGCCATCAAGTTGTGTGGAGAAAATGCCGCTGAACAGAGATTCCGCCTGCGCATGGAGGGTGTGACGTTTCTCGGGGCGCGTGTGGATATGAAGCGGCACGAGTTTCGATTTTCGAAGGCGAAGCATCCGAAAGGGAAGCGCGTTCGCGGGTAGAAGCGCATTCAGAGTTGCTATGGCCGCGGGCAGCTGCCGAGCTTCGCTCGGCTTGGACGGGCGAGGGGCCCGTCCCCACACTGGTTCAAAACTAGGTCAAACTACGGATGGATTGTGTTGCGGTAAATTTCCTTCTAGTAAGTCGTATAGTCGGTTGGCTGGACAGCGCAATCCGATGTAGAAAGTTCCGAAGAGCGCATACACGGCGCTGACGTGGTCGAAGCGCATTTCGTAGATCAGCTTTTTGAAAACCAGGGGATCGTCGGCGAAGAGGTCGACGCCCCACTCCCAATCGTCGAATCCGATGGAGCCGGTGATGATCTGTTTCACCTCTCCGGCATAGCGGCGTCCGACTAGGCCGTGCTCATTCATCTGGCGAAACATCATGCCAACTTGGATTCACAATACAAACTTTTACACAAGCCCGTAAAACCTGCGCTTACGATAAGCGCATCCCATGACTTTGCCCACTACCAAAACTGCCTTTTGGAGAATACTATGTCTCGCTGGTTGAAAGCCCTGCCCCCGACATTAGCCCTTGCGGCCTTGAGCATCTTCGCCACTAGCTGTGGCTCCGGTGGTTCGGCACAGGCTCGTTTTGTCAACACCATCCCGAACACCGCCGTCTACGGTAATGCCCTGGATGTTGAGGTCAACGGAACGAAGAAGTTTGGCCCCGTTACATTCCCCAACGCCTCCGCATCAACCTATACGAGCGTAGCTAGCGGGAATGACACGATCTTGGGGCTTCAAACCGGCACCACCACCCAGGTCTTCAGCGACACCACTAACTTGAGCAGTGGGAAGCAGTACACCCTGGTTGCAACTGGAACTGCCAGCGGCAGCGGCGGTTTCGTTGCCCTCCTGTCTATATCTGACATCAACACCGCGCCGGCAGCGGGTAACGTGGAATTCCGCGTCATCAACGCATCGCCCAGCAGCCTCTCCGCTGTGGATGTCTATATCGAAGCGGAACCCTTCACCGGCAACCTCACGTCTCCAGCGATCTCTGCCCTTGCCTACACGCAGGCGAGCAGCTACGCAACCATTCCCTGGAATTCCGGGGGCGGTGGTTGGGTGGTCTTCGTCACACCGGCCGGGAGCACGACACCAATCTTTAGCCAGACGTTCAATTTCGGCGGCCAGACCACCACCGCGATTCGTACCCTCGTGCTCACCGACGTCCAGGGTGGAGGTGCAATGAATCAGGCTTTTTTAGAGCTGAATGACCTCAACTAACGGCTCGGCGAGCAGCCCAGGCTCAAAGTCGTCTCTCCGCAGCCTTCAGGAAAAGGAACCGGGCCTCGACGAGGCCCGGCGAACCACCTAAGCCGCGTCCTTGTTAAACGATTGCGCCGCAACTTCCTCATCGTCGAACACTTCAAAAATAGTAAGCAGCTTGGTGATCTGGAGAAGGTCGCCGACGCGCTGGCTCAGCCTCGCCAGTTTCACCGCGCCCCCGGCGTTGCGAGCAGTGGTGTAAAGCGAGACCAGCGTTCCGAGTCCGCCGCTATCGATGTAATTCACTTCACGCAGATTCAGCACAACCTTAGGACTCTCGGCAAGCAGTTTTTTGACCATATCGCGCAGGCTGGCCGACTCTTCGCCGAACACGACTCGACCGCTACAATCCACCACCAGCACGCCATCCACCTGTCGAGTACTCATTCTCAGTTGCATCGCCGCTTCTTCTCCGATATTCGCAGTAAAACTCAATTCAAGAGCCTACCCCGCCTGACCCGGCCATGCAAGCGTCGACCGTAGAGACGAGCCTTGCCCGTCTCACCCCCGCGGCAGGAGACGCGGCAAGCCGCGTCTCTACAAGATGCGTCCTTGCCGGCCGAAACCTCGCGCTCACGAGACTGTATAATCAATGATTCCGATGAGCTACCAGGTCCTGGCGCGCAAATACCGGCCGCAGAAATTCTCCGACGTCATCGGCCAGGAACATGTCAGCCGCACCCTGCAAAATGCGATCGCGCAGGAGCGCATCGCGCACGGCTATATCTTCAGCGGCCATCGCGGAATCGGCAAGACGACGGTCGCGCGCATCCTGGCAATGTCGCTGAACTGCCGCTCGAGCTCCGACAACAAGCCGGTCGCCGAGCCTTGTGGCGCGTGCGATTCCTGCATCGAGATTCGCGCCGGCAACGCTGTGGACGTGATCGAAATCGACGCTGCCACCAATCGCGGAATCGACGAGATCCGCGAATTGCGCGAGGGCGCCCGCTACCGTCCGGCGCGCGATCGCTTCAAAATCTACATCCTCGACGAAGCCCACCAGATCACCGACGCGGCCTTCAATGCGCTCCTAAAAACACTGGAGGAGCCTCCCAGCCACGTGATCTTCATGATGGCCACCACCCAGCCTGAGGATATTCCCCAGACCATCCGCTCGCGCTGCCAGCACTTCAGTTTTCGGGCGGTGAAGTTCGAAGACATCATGGGGCAACTCCGCGACATCGTGACGAAAGAGAAGATCCCCGCCGACGACGACGCTCTCGCTCTGCTCGCCGAAGCGGGCGACGGCTCTTTGCGTGACGCGCTCTCGATCCTCGACCAGGCCATCGCTTCCACCTCCGACCACCTCACTCTCGGCTCCGTTCGCAGCCTGATCGGCGCCGCTCCGGCAACGGCGCTCGAAACGGTAATGCAGGCGGTCGCCGAAAGTTCGAGCGACAAAATCCTGGTGCTGGTTGACGAGTTGATCGGCGAAGGCCACAGTCCCACGCATTTCGCGCGCCAGTTGGTGCGCTTCCTGCGGAATGTAACGGTGGCGAAGATCGCGGGCAAGGACTCGGGCCTCCTGCAGGTTTCGTCCGATGAACGCGCCCGCGTGAGCCGCATCGCCGAGCTCTTCAGCGAGGAAGACCTGACGCGCCATTTGCAGATCATGCTGCGCACCCATGGAGAACTCGGATACCGCCAGGAACAGCGTTTCCATCTCGAACTGGGACTGCTGAAGATGGCCCACGCCCAACGTCTGCTGCCGCTCGAACAGTTGCTGAGTGATGCGGCGGCATCCGCTTCCGGACCAGCGCGCACCCTATCGCGGCCGGTTCTCGCTTTGCCGACTGAGGCCCGGCGCACCGAGCCGGTCACGCCGGCGCGATCGAGTAGGGTGTCGCCGTTCGCCGCTGACTCCGCGCGCAAAGGCGCTCCCAAGGCGGAATTCTCGGGCGCAACCAGTGGATCGAGCGCCAACCTCGTCATCATGGGATCGGCCGCGCCGGCAGTTGAAGAGTCATCGCCGGCACCCGATCCGGAGCCATCCGAGCGTGCCGAAGCAAAAACCGAAATAAGACCCCAGACGAAGACCGAGCGAAACGCCGAGTCTCTTCGCGACGCCGTCCTCAACGCGCTGGCCAATCAGCAAATGCTCGTTTCCCTATTGGACAATGCGGAGTGGAGACTGGAAGGAAATGCACTGATCGCAAAAGTAGCAGCTTCCAGCACCATGATAGAAATGTCATTCGCCGGTGACGCGCGCCGCATCGCCAGCGCCGCCGCCAGCGGTCTGGCCGGCAGGCCAATCAAGATGCTGGTCGAGCCCGGCGGAGCGCCGCAGGCGACATCCGCGCCACGCCGGTCACCATCACAATCGACCGGAAGCGCACGCAGCCGAGCCGAACAAGATCCCATCGTGCAACGCATGCAAGAAAAGTTCGGCGCCGAAATCCGCACCGTGATCGACTATCGGGAGAAATAATAAGTTTGAACCGCCGAGACGCAGAGAAAAACAAAGAAGTTGAATTTGTTTCCCGGCGTCTCGGCGGTTAAAAGGTTTTCTATGTCCGGTTTCAATTTGCAAGAACTCATGTCGCAAGCCAAGCAGCAGTACGAGACGCTGCAGAAAAAGATGGAGCAGACCGTGGTCGAGGCCTCCTCCGGAGGGGGCACGGTCACGGTCAAAATGGATGGCCGCAAGCAGGTGATCGCCATCAAGATCGATCCCGAGGCGGTAAAAGCCGGCGATATAGAGATGCTGCAGGACCTGGTAATGGCCGCGCTGAACGAAGCCGGCCGCAAGGTCGATCAAGCAATGCAATCGAGTGTCGGTGGAATGCTCGGCGGACTCGGAGGCATTTTGTAAAACAATCGGGTGATCGAGTCATCTGACCATCGGGCGACCGAAATTCAACGACAGAGGCATTTTGCACTTCAGTTGGCCCGATGACCCGATGGGTTTACCTATGTCCAAGTTTGCCGAACCGATGACCCGGCTGATCGACGAACTCAAGAAGCTGCCGGGAATCGGCAACAAGAGCGCGCAACGGCTGGCCTTTCATATCCTGCGATCGAGCGAAGACGACGCCGAAGCCCTCGCCTCCGCCGTCCGGGATGTGAAGGCAAAGCTGCGTTTGTGCACAATCTGTAACAACATCACCGACGTCGATCCCTGCGTATATTGCAGCAGCCCTACTCGGAATCAGAAGCTTGTCTGCGTGGTCGAAGAACCGACCAACATTGCGGCAATCGAAAAGACGCGACATTTTAACGGTGTCTACCACGTGCTCCACGGCTCGATTTCACCATTGCACGGTGTTGGCCCCGAACAGTTGCGCATCTCAAACCTGATCAGCCGGGTCAGCCGCGGCGAAATCGAAGAAGTCATCCTCGCCACCAATCCCACGGTCGAGGGAGAAGCCACCGCCACCTACCTGGCCCAGCAACTGAAGCGGCAAGGACTGCGCGTAACCCGGATCGCCATGGGAATTCCGGTAGGCAGCGACATCGAATACACCGACGAAGTCACCATGCTCAAAGCCATGGAAGGCCGGCGGGAAATGTAGTTCATGCGCGGGGCGGAGCGGCCGCAAACGAAGTTCCTTAACGCTGTCCGGAACCGCCGGGAGATTACGAAAGGGTACTAGCTGACCGCAAAGCCGCCTGCGTATAATGGCCGCAACCCCAAAACTTCCTTCGAGGGATCGAGCCTATGGGCCATATCTTTCGCTTTGTGCAACGAGCCATTCTCTGCGTCAGTACGCTGTTGATGGTGACGGGCACAATGTACGCGCAAGACACGCTCACTATTCCCGCGCCGTCCACGCCGCCTTCTGGCGGCCCCGAGGATTGGAGCAACCGGCACGTCATCTACACTCGCAACGGCTCGGTTGAGGACATGCTGAAACTTCGCGACGATCCTCGCTTCCTGAATAGCATGCTTCAGCATTACATACGGGAGCACCGCAGCCAGACCGGGCCACCGGCAACTACCGGGTGGAACGAAGCTGGCTGGGGCGACAATAGCTTGCGCGAAGACACCTCGGGCGCCGATACGCCAGAGGTGAAGCCGCGCCGCCCCATTCCGCGCATCAGAAACAAGCGCTCCAAGGTTGACTGGTCGGTCTCCCTGGGGCCAACTGCTGGCATCGCAATGGGTGAAACCCCTGCTGTATACGTCGCTAACTATGCAGCGCCCAGTTGCAGTAACGACTTTATCGTGTACACGATTAACGCCGCTGCGGCGGTGGGCAGGCCGGGCCAGGCCAATCTGGTCGGCTTGACGAATCTCTACACCAACGGCGCCGGCACCGGATTTTGCTCGGGCACCGATCCCTCGTTTCTGTTTTCTTACGCGATCGGGTCCGGCGGATCGCCGCTGTCGCCCGTGCCTTCGCTCGATGGGACAAAAATTGCCTGGATTGAAAACCGGACCGCCACCCACGCCTACCTGCACATTACGAAATGGGTCGCCAACCAAGGTGCCAGCGCCACCTATCCAGCTGCCGTGACCGGTGTGTTTTCAAATGGCGCCTGTATCCCCGCCGGCTCTTCCTGCGACGGTGCCATCGACTACACCGCCTCGACGTATCCGGGATGCAGCACCGCATTTATCGCCGCGAACGGCCATTCCGACCTCTACGTTGACTATCCCAGCAATAGCGGATTCATTAGCGCCAACAACGGACTTCTTTACCATATTAAAAATATCTTCAGCGCTACAACTTCCCCATCCGTCGATTTCTGCATTCCCGTAAATCCGACTTTCGAAACGACACCCAGCACGGCCATGAGTGGCGCGGTCTATGATTCCGTGCTCAACCAGGTCTTCATCACCGATTCTGAAAAGATCTATGCCTATACCGTGAATGCGTCAGCGGCGACGGCAAACTTCTCGCTCGCCGCCTCCTACACGTACGGCAACAGCTTGAGCAACTACAATTACCAGACCGGTCCGGGGCCGCTGCTGGACGCGTTTAACGGTTATCTGTATGTGTTCTCCGGCTACGATGCGAATAGCAATACTTCCGTGACCCAGTTGCCCACCAGCTTAGCGTCCGCTGTTACGGTCAAGCTCGGGCCCAAAAGCGCCAATCCCAATCCCATTCTGTTTTACGGAGCCTTCGATAATCACTACTTCACGAACGGGCCGAAGAGCGCCTTATCCACGCTCTACAGTTGCGGCACCGACTCGACGACCACAAGCGCGCAGGATCTTTTCGCGATCAGTTTCAACGCCATCACAGGGCTAGCGAACACGACTCCCGCCATGTCCTCCAACAAAAATGTCAACCCCGGTGGGAATAACGGACTCTGCTCGCCGATCACCGAGTTTTATGATGGAACCAACGATCGGATCTTCGTCGGCATGGGGGAAGCAGGCGCCGCCAGCGGAGCCAACGTCGTCACCATGTGGAACGTCAACACCCAACTCACCAACACCAGCGGCCCCGGCGGCACCATGCCCACGCCCACGGCTAGTACCGCCGCGACCTATCCTGGCGGTTCCAGCGGTACGGCGGCAGACAACAACGCAAACAGCACAGCCCAGGCGGAGAACGTCTACTTCTCGACCGAGCAGGTCGGTGCGGCATCTACCGTAGTTCCCGCGACAACGGCTTACAACGTAAAGGGCATCTACACCGACGGTACGACATTCTTGGTGACCGGCGGGCTGGATCACGACGGCAATGCTTACTCGTCCAATCTCCTCGGCGCTTCGGTAACCTGGAACGGTACTACGTACACCTTCGGGCCGGCGAACAATCTGGATGCCTGGCAGAACACCACCATCACTCTCCCGGCGGGCTCGTTCAGCACGTTGGAGATTCTGGCCGCGTCGGTGAACGGCAACCTGCCCTCGCAGAACTTCATCGTCACCTACACCGACGCCACGACCACAACGCTCACCCAGAGCGTCAGCGATTGGTTCACGCCGCAAGGCTATCCGGGAGAATCGGTCATCTTCAGCACGGCCTATCGCAACATCTACAACGGTACCAAGGACCCCCGGACGTTTCTTATCTACGGTTACTCATTCGGCATCAACCCCAACAAGACGGTCAAGAGCCTCACCTTGCCCCCCGTCAAGGTGGGAACCGCTGATAATGTGGTGGTTGTTCTTGGGGTCGCTTTGGCCGCCAACTGCGGGGGCAAAGACTATTGCGCCGTAAAGCTGACGCAAACCGGGCTGCAGTAGCGAGCCGTGCGGCGTGGCTGCATTCGAAACTGGAACGGATTCAGGCGCTCGGATTCGGGCCAGTCAGGACGTTTTAGGGTTAGTTTTGCATGGTCCAGAGTGGCTATGAACTTTTCCGCAACTCAAGGCCTGCGTCTCAAACACGCGCTCGAAGCGGAAGGCCGGTTTCGTGTAGGATTTCTTGGTTTGTTTTTTTCTGAAATAGTGGCTCGCCCTCAGGTCTCGCCGATTTCACCGTCGCCATTAATCGCTCCCCCGAAAAGACTCGGCCCAGCGACTGGAACTGGCTTCTGCCGGAATGTAGACTCTTTTGCCGAAATATCGGCTCTCTTGCCGGAATGTCGGCTCTTTTGGCGGAATCCTAACATATCGGTCGAATGAAGCGAAGGGATTATTCGGCAATCGCCGCGACACAGCGAGGAAACGTCCTTTGCCGCGCAGAACTGTGCAACACTTTGAAGCACTCCGGTGTGAGCTGCACTGGAACGGCCTCGCCAATAGAATAAACGCAATCTGTTAAGTATATGTATTTTCTTTCAGTTACAAAAACAATTGAAACCATTGCACGGAATCTGAGACTGGTCCCACAGTTGCTCCTTCAGTCACGTTGCCTCGTTCCTCTGAACCCTGGCTGGCGCGAGATACACCCGCGGACGTGAAACGCGCCCGCACAATTCTCTGAGTCAGCGGCGCCAGGCTGCGATGTAACCGCATCTCAACCGACGCTCCGGAAACCGGGCCCAACCGCCCGGTTTCTTTTTTTGTGCTGTATGATTTTGGGTGGCGCAGCGCTGGCGCAGCGATAACTGCCTCGTTTTCAGCGTCGGCTTTAGCCGCTGAGCGCCGACTTCAACCGCGCTCATCACAGACCTGTTCAGCAACCAGAGCGGACGTTCCCGACCGTTAGTCGCCCGCCGTTCCCAGCAGAAATTCGTTGGCTTCCTCTTCCTCGGCAACTAGTCCTTCGGGCAATACACCACGGTTGTACTCCGCCATGCGATTCTTCCACTTCAGAAAGTCGGTGATGCTCTCCGGTTCAATGCGAATTTCCACTCGCCGCAGGCTTGCCAGCAGTAGATTCATCTCGGTCTGGAACCCGATCGCGGAACGCAGATTCTTCGCCGACGCCTTGACCCGCTCGATCTCCCGCCCCCAAACCTCCAGCAGCCCCCATCCCATGGGAAGTTCCTCAATCCGCATCAGACCCCGCGGCGCCAGGTAATACCGCTCGCAGCCGACACCCATCTCCGGCTTTTGCCGGAAGCGCTTCTCGCGATCCGCCAGGAAATCGCCGCGCGACACCTTGCTCTCGACCAGCACCGAATGGCACGCCTTTTTCCAGCCAATGGCGTCGGGCATCTCCCCACTGACGCAAGCCTGCTCGCTGAGCACCACTCCGCAGCGATACCGCCGCAACCACCGCACCGCCATCGAAACTAATTTCGCATGAGTCACAAGAGAAGTTTGGAAGCAGATCCTCGTTCTGAGAAGTGTCAGAGTAGCTTCGAGACCAGCCATCAGGTAGGAACGGCCGCCCTCGGCTCTCCAGGCGCGCGCAGCTCGCCGCTTGCCATCGGGGCAGATTGTTCGTGGATTCGCTCTAGCTTCCAGCCACCAGCGCCCGTCCCGCGGATCCGCTGCCTCCCTCAGAAGCACGCAAACCCCGCACTAGTACCGGACGCCGCAGTACCGTCTCCAACAAATGTCGCGCCGCAGCCACGTCCTCCGCCGAACCCTCCAGCGCCGAGTATCCCGCGGCCCGCACCACCACGACGCGGTCCTCGAAACGAACCTCAAGCCGCGGAGAATCTTCGCCGCCGTCGCTCTTACGCCCATGCCAGGCATCCAGCGCGTTTGCCAGGCGCAACACTCCGGCCAACTCCATGGCGATTGGCCGATCCGGCAGCTCCAGCACCTGCAAACTCTTTGCCCGCGGACGAGGCAACGCACCGCGATGATACCGGGCCACAACCGCGGCCATTTCCATCTCGCGTGCGCTCCAACCCAAAGGCCGCTCCAGCCTGCGGATCATCCGATAAGATTGTTTCTGATGCTTTTCCTGGCCCTTGGCTTTGCCCACATCATGCATGAGCGCCGCCGCCTGCAGCACCGTTCGCGAATCGTAATTCAGACTTAGCGGTAAAGCATTCCCCTTCACCAGGCCCGCATCCTTCAGCCCGTCGTACAAAAGAAGCGCCAACAGAGCCACGCGTTCGGAATGCGAAAAATCAGGATCCAGATATCCCGCCCACACTCGCAGCCGGCTCATCGCCGCCGCGCGCAGCTGCGGACCCGCAGGCAACTCCGCCCGCCACACGCGCCACAGCGACTGCCGCCCCACCATCCTCTCGCGATAGCGCTCGATCCGCTTGCCGCGCTCCACATTCAACTTCTCCCGCCAGCGGCTGCGGGTTTCCGCGTCTGGGAACGCCTGTATCTCGATGGCTGTCGCCCACAGCACATCCAGATCGTGCACCTCTCCCAACAGATCCTGAAGTTCTTTCAGATCGTCGCCCCAGAACGCATGCTGCCGCGGCAAAAAATTTTCCACCGTGTAGCGGAAGCGTTTGATGCCAATGCGCAGTTGATGCAAAGCAACCTGCGACCGAGTCCGCAAAGCGTGTTTGTGGAGATCATAAGCGGCAGTCCACTTTTCAAGCGCCAGATGCAGATACACCACGCTCCCCGGACGCACCCGCCCCGCGCGCCGCGGCAGAGCCCGCGCCCATTGCCGCCACTGCTTGCGATCAAACTGATTGAGATCTTTGAGCGCAAGCTGCTTGCACACAGCTTCGCGCAGGTGAACATGATCGAGCAGTTTCACCGCTACCGGATCATTGGAGGCGCTGGGGGCGCTGGGATCCTTGTCATTGGCGCCGCTCAGTTTCTCGATCCACCCCTGCATCACCTGCATGTCGCGCAGCTCGCCGAGCGCCTGGAAAAGTTTCCTGCCCGCCTTCTTCATGTCCTTCCACGAAGAATCCGGATCGAGCGCCATCATTCCATCGGCCAGCGACCGGCAACGCCGCAAAGCAACGCGAAGATCATGTACGGGATCGGCCTCAAACCCCGCCGCCGCCCGATCACACTCCACCAGCACGCGCTCCATCCAGGCCCGCAGCCCCAGCTTCGGCTTGGGCCGGGCAGAAGTGGGTCTGGCAAACGTGGATCTAGCCGACGTGTTTCCAGCAGACGTGATTCCGGTAATCTTCGGATTCGGAGGCTTCAGACTGGGCTTCGAGACTGGACTGGCTCCCACCATGTCTCCTGTCGTTGACGGGAACCATTGTCGCCTCTTTGCTGCGATTCTTCCAGGGTATAGAAAACCCTCCCCACAAACGAAGTAGGCTGGCCCGACACGAACCAAGGGGGCCCGCTAGGTTTGAGCTGAGTGGCAGGCCATAAGGAGGGATGTGCCCCCTTGTTCGTTTTCGGACTCGGGCAGACGGCAACTGAATCTTGCTTACCGCGATAGCCGTTACTTGTTACAGCTGTCGCTGACCATCTTCAGGTTGGTGACAGTCAGGTCAGCGTACTCCGCTTTGCTGCCCGCATTCTCCACCTGTCCTTCTTTTTTCTCTTCCGCCTTCGTCTCATGGGTTGTGGAACCAGTGACGGTCACTTGGTGACCGATGTGCTGATCCAACTTGACGCTGGTGCTGCGCAGTCCCCAAGTCTTCCCGTCTTCGCCCTTGATGGAAAACTCGCCGGCTTCGTCACCCTTCTGCAGACAACCGGTCACAGTCTGCGACTTCTCCGCCTTTTTCTCCGGTGCGGCAGTCTGAGCAATCAGAGCAACCGGGCAAAGGCTCAAGCAAAGAATGGGGATTAACCAAAAAGCCAACTTTGCGATCTTGTGAGACATGACTTACCTCCTGATTTTCTTTCTAGACGAGGGGCGGACCTCACTTTACGGCAGTCCCGTCAAGCCGTCTATAC
>Ga0207088_1176_pt1 | contig 11822 bp, 6 predicted proteins | sample Alteio_BWMinHeat_52_FD_153564 | JGI IMG/M metagenome (GOLD analysis project Ga0207088, IMG submission 153564) | Enriched cells from forest soil in Barre Woods Harvard Forest LTER site, Petersham, Massachusetts, United States -... | ecosystem: Environmental > Terrestrial > Soil > Temperate forest >... | reverse complement strand
GATGATGGATTTCAGTTGGGATACCCAATTCCTCTAAAGTTAAAACTATTTCTGAGCGCAAATCTTGTAATGAATCAACTGGTGGAACTGGAAAATAACCAGATTTAATATTTGGCCGATGGCCAATATTACCACCCTCAATTTTCTTTGACGAAGACCACGCCGCCTCATCAGACTCAATACTGTAATGCGCTCCACTCATGCAAGCACCCCAAGTTACCGAATCAAATACAAAAAACTCAGGCTCCGGCCCAAAGAAGGCCTGATCGCCAACCCCAGAATCTTTCAAAAATTTTTCTGCTCTTCTTGCAATACCACGTGGACATTTCTCATAAGGTTTTTTCGTAATGGGATCATATACATCACAAGTAATAAATACGGTTGCATGTTCATAAAAAGGATCGAGTTTTGCGGTAGCTAAATCTGGGCGCAATTGCATATCTGAATCTTGAATACCTTGCCAACCAGCAATAGATGAACCATCAAAAGGATGCCCAGCTTTTACCATGTCTTCAGTAAAAAGGTGCGCTGGGATTGACACGTGATGTTCTTTACCAAGAGTATCGGTAAATCTAAAATCTATAAATTTAACATCATTTGCCGTAATTAATTTTTTCACTTTAGCAAAACTCATAGCTGACCCTTTTAAAAAAATAACATTAAACACTCAATTTATTTTAAGCTTTGGTATGCACGTTCACCATGAACAGAGGTATCAAGCCCAGCATCTTCGCTATCTGATTCAACCCTAATCTTTATTACATGTTTTAAAACATATAATAAGACCCATGTCCCAAAAAAGCTAAAAAATGCAGTTAATCCTGTTGCCACAACCTGTTTATATACTAACATGAAATTTCCATAAATCAGTCCATCGGGAATGGCTGAATTAACTGTATGGGACGCAAAAACTCCTACCATAATACTCCCAATAAACCCTGGAATGCCGTGACAGACAAACACATCTAAGGTATCATCAACTTTATGTTTTAATTTATTGTAATACAGGATCAAGAAATATGCTAACACTGCCGTAATCGCACCAATTTCAATCGCTGAACCAATTGTTACATATCCAGCAGATGGAGTAATTGCAACTAAACCCATCACTAAAGATGAACAAAGCCCAGTTGCAGTTTTAGCTCTTCCCGTTATAGCATCACACAAAACCCAAGTCGTCATTGCAGCAGCTGTTGCAAACATTGTATTCGCAATTGCAATTAAAGATATTCCTGAAACATCTAGGCTTGAACCACCATTAAATCCAAACCAGCCAAACCACAATAATCCACAGCCAACAGTCATAAATGGCAAATTATGTGGTCTATTTTGCGTATTTTTTCTTGGTTTAAGAGCAAAAGCTAATGCCAAACCAGAAAAACCAGCACTTACATGTACTACATTCCCACCAGCAAAGTCAAACGCACCAAAATTTGCCGCCCAACCATCAGCATTCCAAAAACTATGTGCTATCGTACAATAAATTAGTACCACCCAAAGAGCAATGAAAATAAGATAAGCATCAAAGCGTAAGCGTTCTACCCCAGAACCTGACATGATAGCTGGAGAAATACTTGCAAACATAGCTTGGAAACAAATAAATGAAACCGTCATGACTTTAGTTCCAGGGAATGCGGAAAAAACATCAACATGGTTAAAGAACATTTGATGAAAGCTTTCTTGAAAAGCTCCACCTTTAGCAAAAACCAGTGAATAACCTAAAGCCCACCAAACAATCGGGATGATGCCAAGTGTTACAATACTCATCTTTATCGTATTTAGTACATTTCGACCTGACACCATACCACCATAAAAGAAAGCCAGGCCAAAATTCATAAATAATACCAGTACCGCAGCTATCGCAACCCATATAGAATTACTTAACATAGCGTTATAGTTTATCATTTGCTCCATAGTGTATACCATTCTTTTAAAAATTAAGCAACGACTTAGATTTCGTCCTCAGTATGTCCGATATAATATCATAAATTAAACAAGTTTTTCTGACTTTTTTGCAGCACAGCATTGCAACATTGCAACCAATCAGTCACATATTGCCATAACATTCTGCCAGTGCAATTCAACTTTACACAATCATAGTTGCTAAACACGTGATTGCTAAAATCACTAAAGTCCAAGATAGATCCTGAAATTTACCTAGGCATAATTTGAGTAAGACGTATGTAAGTATGCCAAATATAACGCCATAAGTTATCGAAAAAGTTAATGGCATCATGACTATGCTTACCGCAACTGCAATTAAATCTTCTAGAGCTTCAGGTTTTAGATTACGAATATTAATTGCCATAAGTAACCCCACTAAGATTAACACTGGCGCAGTAGCAAAGTTTGGTACTAGTTCAATTAAGGGTGACAAAAATAAAAATGGTATACAAAGTAATGCAGTTACCACTGATGCAAATCCAGTTTTGGCTCCACTTTTTATCCCAGCCGCACTTTCAATAAAGATGACGACCGGTGATGAACCAATTGCCCCAGCCGCAACACCACTTAAGCTATCAGCAAGTAATGCATGCTTGACATGGATTAATTTTTCTTCATAAGAAAATTCAGATTGATCTAATAAGCCAATCACGGTAGAAGTTGCATCAAAAAAATTTACTAGAAATAATGACAAAATGCTTGGTAATAAGCTTAGCTTCAAAGCTTTTAGTACATCCATCTGCATAAATAAACTAAAATCAGGAAGCTGAAAAAGTGATACCGGGATTAAATGTGGATTAATAATTATAGCTATTATAGTTAACAAAATCATAGGTAATAATAACGCATATTTTTTGTGACGGAGAAAAAGAATCGCAGTTAAAATAAATCCAAGCATGACTAACACTGTATTTATAGTAAACTTGTTTAAGCTCACAATAGTGTCCGGATTAGCAACTACAATATTCGCATTCTTGACCCCAATGAAAAAGAGAAATACCCCAATCCCACAGCCCAAGCCTATTTGTAGACACTCCGGAATTGCATTTATTACCAAAGCTCTAACTTTAGTCACCGAAAAAATCAATAATAAAACACTTGAAAAAAGTATCATCCCCAATACTGTTGGTACATCGATATGATCTTTTAGAATTAAAGTATAACCAACAATCGCATTAATCCCCATCCCTGGAGCCAGGACAAAAGGTAATTTGGTTATCATACTAGCTAAGAGTGTAGCAAATATAATTACTAATATTGTGGAAGTAACTGCAGCATTGATTGGAAAGCCATGTCCATTGGCGTTTAAAACTATCGGATTCACCACAATTATGTAAGCAATAGCAATGAAGTTAACGATTCCACCAATAACTTCACTCCGAAAATCAATCTCATTAAATTTTTTAAATGAAAATAATCTAGTTAACATAATTATTCTTCATCCTCAGTTTTCGGTTCTTTTTTGCCCATTACAACAACAAAGAATAAAGGTACAAAGATTGTCGCAATGAAGGTTGAGCCAAGCATTCCACCAATAATACCAGTTCCAACTGAATGTTCCGCATTCGAATTCGCGCCATGAGCAAAAGCAAGCGGTAGTGCACCCAGAACAAAAGCCAATGAAGTCATGATAATCGGTCTAAATCTTTGTCTTGCTGCAATTAATACTGCATCCACGGTATTCATCCCAGTTCTCCAATGCTGTATGGCAAACTCCGTGATCAAAATTGCGTTCTTTGCGGATAAACCAAGAAGTGTAATTAAACTAATCTGAAAATATAAATCATCAGTAAGACCACGTAAGAATAAAATCCCTCCTGCCCCAAAGAGCGCAAAGGGAATTGCCATCATTACCACTACCGGCAAGCGCCACATTTCAAATTGACCGGCTAGAACCAGAAATATCATTATAATCCCAAAAATAAAAGCCATGACTGAAGTTGCATTTCCCGCTTGTTGTTGATAGCTCACACCATACCAGGTATAGCTATATTCTTTGGGTAAGACTTTATTTAGTGTCGAAGCTATAATTTTCATCGTATCTTGGATTGTTACCCCTGGTTTTTGCTCTACCACAATTTTTGTAGCCAAATAATCATTAACCCGTTCAATAACATCAGGTGCGGTGGAAAACCCGGTTTTGACCAAAGAGTTAATTGCAACTAAGGATTCATTAACATTTTTAACATATAAATTACTTATCTGATACGGCGTTCTTCTAAACTGGGCGTCACTTTGTACGGTCACCCAAAATAAATCCCCCATTCGGTAAAAATAATTAACCAAGTCCGGGCCATAGATTGCTTCTAAAGTATTATAAATGTCATTAATATTCACCCCATAAAACTTAGCTCGAGGAATATCCACAAAGACGTGATAGGCCTGTGTATATGGGCTAAACGAATAGTAACTTCTAGCTACGCTTGGATCCTGATTTAACAATGTAGTTATTTGGTGCGCATATTTATCCATGGCATAAACATCACCATTAACCTTATCTTGAATATAAACCTCAATCCCATTGGTATTACTTAAACCATCAATTGCTGGTTGATTATAGGGAATAAACCCGGCATCTTTATTTTGCTGGCCAAAATTATTTGCGTCATTAATAAAGTAATTGACATCGTGTTTACGACTATCCCAATCAATTAGGTCTGCGGTAACTGTTGCGACATTAGTTTTAACTGATCCACTATGTAATTGATCAATCCCAATTAAGCTCACTACATTTTCTACTTCTTTATTCTGTAATAAATAGTCAATGTATTTATCCGTTACTTCTTCAGTTCTAGCTAAAGACGCATTATTCGGTAGTTTCACCTGCGTTACAAAAAACCCTTTATCTTCATTCGGGATAAAGCCAACTGGTAAAATATAAAACAGATAAAAAGTCACGACTAAAACCCCAACGAATACCCACATAAAAACCTTGCGTTTGTGTAATAAAAATTTGACCGCATCAATATACAAATTAGTAACCCATTCAAAGCCATGATTAAATTTGCTAAAGAGTAGATTTGGTTGATGTTCTTCTTTATGCTCTTTTAGAAATATTGCACACAGAGATGGAGTCAAAGTCAAGGCAACAATACCAGATAAAATAACTGCCATCGAGATCGTAATGGCAAACTGCCGATATAAAATTCCGGTTAATCCGCCCAAGAACGCTGATGGGATAAAGGCACAGCATAAGACTAAGACAATAGCAATTAGGGCACTAGCTACTTCTTCCATAGTTCGAATACTTGCTTTCTTCGCGTTCAACCCATCTTCATGCATCACCCGTTCGACGTTTTCAATCACCACAATTGAGTCATCGACGACTATCCCAATCGACAAAATCAAGCCAAACAAGGTTAAGTTATTGATACTAAATCCGGTAGCATACATCCCGGCAAAAGTACCAATCACCGCAACGGGAATAGTTAAAACAGGGATCATGGTCGCGCGGGCTTTTTGTAAGAATAAAAACACCACAATGATAACCAAGATACACGCATCGCGCAAGGTATCAGTCACATTACCTAGAGCTTTCTTAATAAATTTGGTATTATCAAACGATACTGTATAGCTCATCCCATAAGGAAACTGGCGGGATAATTTTTGCATTAAACGCATAATTTCCGTATGTACCTGGAGTTGATTCGCACTTGGATCTAGGAATATCTGTAAGCCAATGGTAGCTTTTTTATCTAACTTATTCGTCGTATCATAACTAAACGCTCCAAGTTCAACTCGTCCGATATCTTTTATCCGCACATATTCAGTGCCTTTATTCCGAACAATTATATTCTCAAACTCTTTGGGGTCACTGTAGTAGCTCTGCCCAACCAAATTAACCACCATCAAGCTTTGGCCATTATCCGTTGGTGGCGCACCAGTTTGCCCAACTGCCACTTGGACGTTTTGTTCATTAATCGCATTTTGCACATCAGCAATACTCAAGCCAAGTTTTGCGAGCTTATTCGGGTCCACCCAAATCCGCATCGAGTAGTTCCTGGCCCCTACCATTTCAACATCTCCGACACCTTTCACCCGGACTAACTCAGTATAAACGGCCCGATAGGCATAATTACTCACATAAACCGTATCTTGGCGACCATCACTTTGCATCGATATGGACATCAATAGATTTTGCGAACTTTTGCGCATCGTCACACCTAAGTTTTGCACTTGTTGTGGCAATATTGGTAATGCTGAGTTTAGTCGATTTAACACATCGCCAATAACCGCATTTAAATCTGTACCTGTTGCAAAAGTAACGACCAAATTGTAATCTCCATTACTTGACATAACTGAGTTCATATAAATCATCTGGTTCGAACCATTGACTTGATCTTCAATCGGAGATGCTACAGTTTTTTCTAATACTTCAGCATTAGCACCAGGATAATGGGCACTAATCGTGATTGTTGGTGGAGCAATATTGGGATATTCTGCTAACGGTAAATTGAATATCGCGACCATTCCACATAAGACAATTATGATGGAAATTACTGCGGATAAAACTGGGTTTTTAATAAAAAAAGTAAACATTTATCTCTCTTTTCTTTTCACTTAAACAAATACTCTTAATTGCAGCACTAAAGCTATTAATACCAGGGTATGCTGATGAAAACTAGCTTTAGCGAGTTTCTGCGGGAAAACCCCCTAATGTTCGAATTCATATAAGCAGCTATAACAAGGAGCTTTCTAAATAAGCAACCGGAACATACACATCGTATGTGAGGGTTGCGGCTTTGGAATCGCGACACAGTTAGCGCTACATAGACTGCGTATTAATCTTCGTCTTTAGGTTTACGTTTATAATTCTTCATAAATAATACAAAATATGCTGGAGTAAGGAGTGTTGACAGAAACACTGAACCTAAAATCCCACCAATAATCCCCATTCCCACCGAATGCTGTGCATTGGCCCCAGCACCACTTGCTAAGACCAAAGGAATTGTACCCGCAATAAACGTAACTGAAGTCATCACTACCGGCCGAAACCTCACTTCAAGAGCATATAAAGCACTTTCTACCGCATCATAGCCGGCATTATAGTGTTGCAGAGCAAATTCCACCAATAAAATAATATTCTTCGCCGATAAACCTAGAAGTGCAATTAAACTTATCTGGAAATACAGATCATTATTATTCCGACTAATAAATAAAATTAGCGCTGCGCCAAATAAGGCAAATGGAACTCCCATAATCACAACTAATGGTAAGCGCCAGATCCCATAAAGAGCAGATAGTACTAAGAATATCATCACTAAAGAAAACATAAAAGCATGGGCTGAGGTTGACTCTGACTTAGTAAGTTGATATGATGTCCCATACCAAGCATAATCATAGCCTTTGGGTAAATCAGCTGCTTCCTCTTTGATTACTTTTAAAACATCGCCCATCGCATAACCTGGTGCCGGGTTTACTACCACTTTTGATGCAATATAATCATTAAATCTCTGAATAATTTGTGCATCTCGTGTGGTACTAATCTTGACCACACTTGCGATTGGTACGAGTGTATCTGGTTTAGCTCCATGAATGTAAACATTCCTAAGTTGATCTAGTGTTGTTCGATATGGGTAATCAGCTTGCAAAATCACCCAAACTAAGTCTTGCATTATATATGCCCAATTAACGTTATTATTACTATAAATCGTCTGCACTGCATTATATAAACCATTTAAATTTACGCCATAAAATTTTGCACGCGGAATATCAGGTAAAACACTCATCTCTAGGACATTGGTATCTAACATTTGAAATGTCATCCCAATTTCTTTATGTTTGCGTATACGTTTTATTAATTCTTCAACAATTACTTGTAGTTTATGTGGATCACCCACCACCTTGTCTTCGACATAAAATTCAGCTCCCGCAGTTACACTAAGTCCCCGAATCGGTGGTTGATTAAAGGCGCGAACCACCATTCCTGTCGAACGCATCCCCATCATATTAATGGTCTTTATAATGCTATCAGCACTACTATCACGGCCACGCCTTTTATCCCAATCTTTTAGCACGATAAAAAATGACGCGGCAAAAGTTTTGAGATTACCCGAATCAAGAAAGTCATAACCATTAACACTCGTTACCGTTTCAATATTTTTATTTTGGGTTAGTTTCTGAATAATCTTGGTCGAAGTTTTCTCAGTATCATGTAAACTAGACGATGATGGTAAATTAACTGTGGCAAAAATCAGGCCCTGATCTTCAGGTGGAACAAACCCTCTATGTACAAATTTGAAGATCCCAATCATCAAAGCAATAGTCAAAAACCAAATAAAGATGGCAAGGAGTGGTTTTGCAATCAGATATTTTGCTATTATCAAATACCTTTTGGTCAATTTACTAAACAACACATCAAATTGACTTATCTTTTTATTCCTACGTTTCTGATTTCGGAGGACTAAATAGCTAAGCGCTGGGGTAAAAGTAAGAGCGCAAATACCCGATAAAACAACGCTACAAGCAATAGTAACAGCAAATTGGCGATACATGATACCCGCAAAGCCTTGTAATCCCATAACTGGGATAAATACTACGCTTAAAACCAGTACAATTGCAACAATTGCGCCAAAAACCTCTTCCATGGTCATTTCAACAATTTTGCTAATCTTATAATCAGGATGTAGGGTACGCAAACGTTCAATATTCTCGACAATAACAATTGCATCATCAACAACAATACCTATGGCTAAGATCAGCGCAAATAAGCTTAGCGTATTTAAGCTAAAACCAAATACATACAAGCAAGCCATGGTTCCAATGATTGAAACTGGTACGGTACAAATAGCAATAAAGCTCGCTCGCCAATTATTTAGAAAGAGTAAGATAACGAGCGCTACCAGGACAAAAGCAATTTCCATTGTTTCAGCCACGTTTTTAACTGAAGCGGCAACAAATTTGGTATTATCCAAAACAATTTTATATTTTAGACCATAGGGGAAACGTTTTGAATCCTCATCAAGTTTGGCTAAAACTTGTTTTTTGGCTTCGAGTTGATTGGCCCCAGATAAAAGAAATATCCCCATTATCGTGCACGGATAATGGGAAAATTTACCTTTTTCATCTCTAAAATTAACCTCGGCCAGAGTATTGTAATTAGCTGAGCCCAATTCAACACGTGCTATATCTTTTATTCTAACCGTTTGATTATTGGTATTTCTAAGAACAATATTAGCAAACTGCTCCGGGGTAGAATACATTGAACTCCCCATCACATTTATCATTAGTTCATGACTAATTGCCTTGGGGACAGCATTTGATCTCCCTACAGTAAATTCTTCATTCTGGTCAGTTATTGCTGCTTGTACATCATTCACTGATACATTATATCTTTGCATCTTATTCGGGTCTAACCACACCCGAATAGCATACGACCCGGTACCAAAGACTGAGATCGTGCCAATACTGTTAATTAGAAGTAGATCATTTTCAACTGTTCGCTGTAAATAATTTGCCACAAACTTAGGATCAATGTATGGATCAGCATAAAAAGATAAATATACCAATGCATCTGGGGAACTTTTTCTGGCCGTAACCCCCATCTTTTGTACCACACTAGGTAGTAATGGCATCGCCGCATATAAGCGATTTAGAACTTCATTAATCGCATAGTTTAGATCAGTACCGACATCATAAGTCAAGACAATATTGATACTTCCTGTCGAAGAAGTCGATGTTGCCATGTAAGATAAATTCGATACCCCATTCATTTGATTTTCAATTTGTGCAGCAACTACTTTGGCTGCGGTTTCAGCATTAGCTCCGGGATAAGCTGCACTAATCGAGATTGACGGTGGCGAAATATTCGGGAATTGGGTAACTGGTAAATTAAACAGCGCAACTAAACCACATAAAGTGATTATTATAGAAATTACCGAAGCTAAAATCGGTCGTCTCACAAAAAAATTTAATTTCATCAACGCTTTGTTCTATAGTGTTTAGTTATAATATTGTTTTCTATGAATTGGAAAATGCTCGCACACAAGACGTAATCATAACAGGAATTGCCTTATAATTGCCTGAAAAACGCTTATTCTTAACCTATTGAGCAAGCACCTTTGTTTTTTATATACTCTTCTAGAGCCACTTGCCAGGTTGGCATTTTATAATACTGTGATAGCCTGGTCGTATGTAATATCCCATATTGTGGGCGTTTCGCTTTAAACGGATAATCATTGAAAGAAGCTTTTTTTACTTTATTTACCTCAATTCCAGACAATCTAAATATTTCTTCGGTAAATTCAAACCAACTGCAAGAATTATTACTCACACAATGATATATCCCAAAATCCACTATTTTATTTTGGATAAAATGACAAATACATCTTGCAATATCAAGCGTTGCGGTTGGACACGTTATTTGATCAGCAATTACGCTTACTTCATCTCGTTCACAGCCAAGCCTGATCATCGTATTGACAAAATTACCACCCTTGCCAGAGGCTCCTGATATCCCAAAAAGGGCGGCGACTCGAAAAATAAAAATCTTATCATGATAATTTTCTACCGCAATCTCACCAGCATATTTAGATAAGCCGTAGATATTTAATGGTTTGGGATGAGATTTTTCATTATATTTAAATGGGTTTGTCCCATCAAACACATAGTCCGTTGAAATATGAAATAATATAATATCGTTTTCATGACAAAATCTAGCTAATTTATACGCAAAATCAGCATTAATCTTAAAAGCTAGTTCAGACTTAACTTCAGCCCCATCAACATCAGTGGTAGCAATACAATTTATGATATATTTGGTAGGAAATTTTTTAAGTATTTCGACATCGTCATTTAAGACATCAAAATCATTGCGGGTAAACCCTTTGAAATTAATGTTATTTTTCTTAAACACTTTGACTAAATCTGAACCCAGTTGACCATTTGCGCCTAAAACTAAAACTTCCAACATTTACTCTTTAATTCCTTTTAACAAAAACCACCATTAATAATATAGCTTATTCAAAGGTGGCACATCGGCCTTACTTTTAGCACTATTCTTATACACATCAATCAATCTAAAGTAATTATAAAACTTAGGATTCTGTCTTTTTATCTTATCATACATCCGCGCTTGATATATTTCGGTTTGGGTTTTTATTGCCTCTGCCTGGTAAAATGAGGATTCAATCATTTTATTTTGTAAATCTATGCTAGCATTTTCATCTATTACCCGTGGTTTTGGTACATCAGGAGCAGTCGCGACTAAATTGTTTTGCACAAACTCGGTGGAGGTAATAGAAATATTATCTAAACTTAATCCCATCTGCGCAAGAACTAGATTAGCCGGTAAAATTTGCTGTAATTGATTGATCCCACCCACATCAAGTCCATGGATTCTGATTAATAGTATTTTTGAGATATTTTCAAATAACATCTTATCAAAACTAATTTGACCATTTTGGACCAATAAATTACGATATGCACGCGGATTTGTAACGTGCCAATTTACCAATAAATCAACTTTTACAACTTGACTTTCTATTTTACTATCAAAATTTTTGTAATTATTTCCAGATTCTGGATTAACTACAATACTTAAAAAAGCCTCCCGATTATTCATATAGATTAATTCCACTTGTTCATAAATTGGAATTCTAAAGTATAAACCAGGTTTAGTGTAACAGCGCGTTTTACCACTTTGACTCAAAACAATAGCATTTTCCGAGCTATTTACCGTAAAACAGCCCCAAAAAACAAAGGTGATCAGACCCAAAAAAATTAAAATAAAGAAATTTCTCAAATTCATATAATTAGCGTCCATTTAAATTACGTTCTTGATTATTCTCAACACTTCGACTAAAGTCTCGAGCTGGCGCTGACCCTACATCCTTACCCGTATTTGTAACATTATTTTTTAAAAGCAGGTCTGAAAGCTT
>Ga0207088_1175_pt1 | contig 11828 bp, 6 predicted proteins | sample Alteio_BWMinHeat_52_FD_153564 | JGI IMG/M metagenome (GOLD analysis project Ga0207088, IMG submission 153564) | Enriched cells from forest soil in Barre Woods Harvard Forest LTER site, Petersham, Massachusetts, United States -... | ecosystem: Environmental > Terrestrial > Soil > Temperate forest >... | reverse complement strand
TATCAATTTTACTTTATCTTCCGCGCATCTATTTAAGGTTTTACAATCTATAGTTGAGCAGGGCGATTTGTTTGGTTGTTCAATTGTTGGCGGCGGTAAAACTGTGGTGGTGGAATATTTTCAGAATAACGTTGCCAAGCCGCCGCACGTGGGCCATTTGCGTTCCGCGGTCATCGGCGATTGTTTGCTGCGAGTCTTAAAATCCCAAGGCTACAAAACTATCAGCGACACGCATATTGGCGACTGGGGAGTGCAGTTTGGGATTTTGCTTTACGCTTTTAAAACTTTAAAGCCGGATATGGATGTTTTGGAAAAAGATCCAATCAACGAGCTTAATAAATTATACGTGGAAATGTCAGCCAAGGTTGAAACACAACCAGAGCTGCGCGATTTAGCCAAAGCGGAATTTAAAAAATTGGAAGACGGGGATGAGCAAAATAGAAAGTTGTGGCAGTGGTTTGTGGACGAATCCTTAAAAGATTTTGAGCGATATCGAATTTTGTTAGATGTCCTACCCTTTGACTACAACCTCGGTGAAAGTTTTTACGAAAAACATATGCCGGAAGTTTTGGCCGAGTTCCAGGAAAAAAAACTCATCAGCACCGGCGAGACAGGGGAACTATATGTAGATTTAGAAAAATTTGGTTTGGGTCGGTGCATTTTGGTAAAATCTGACGGAGCGACCACGTATCATCTTCGCGACTTCGCCACTTATTCGTACCGCAGAAATCAATTTCATTTTTACAAAAACTTATATATAGTAGATAACCGCCAATCGCACCATTTCCAGCAGTTGTTTAAATGTATGGAGTTGGCCGGTTATCCGGCGGAGACAGATAGCGAGCACATCGATTTAGGCTTTATGAGTTTGCCCGAAGGCGCTATTTCCACCAGAAAAGGCACAATTATTAGCCTTCAAAATTTAGTTGACGAAGCTGAGAAGCGGGCAATAAAAATTATTGAGGATAAAAACCCGGATTTGGAAAATAAGACATCGGTAGCAAAACAAGTGGCCATAGCCGCCATCAAGTATTTTGACCTATCCCACAACCGCAAAAGCGAAATTATCTTTACCTGGGACAAGGCGCTGTCGTTCGAGGGAAACACCGGCCCGTATTTGCAGTACACGCACGCGAGGATTCATGGGATACTAAGGAAAGGTTCGAGGTTCGAGGTTCGAGGTTCTAGCCTAGCACCTAGCACCTTGCACCTAGAACCTCTTGATACCTCCGTCCTTCGCAAACTCAACCAATTCCCGGAAATCTTAGAGCAAGTCACCAAAGACTATCTTCCAAACCTTCTCTGCAACTACCTCTTTGAGCTCTCCCAAACCTTTAACTCCTTCTATCAAGAAATCCCGGTCCTGGCGGAAAAAGATGAAGAGTTACGATCGTTCCGCCTGCATTTAATAACCGCCACCGCCCAAGTCATAAAAAATGGATTATATATTTTAGGCATAGAAGCTCCCGAGGAGATGTAGTTCTGTATGACGAATCAAGTTGATAAAAAATTCATCCATGATTTCATTCATAAGCAGAAGCTAGCGGTTTTAGCGACGGTGGATAAATCCAACAAGCCTGAGGCAGCGGTAATAGAGTTTGGCGAAACTCCGGATTTGCAAATAATTTTTAATACCCTTGCCGGGTCTTCCAGAAAATACGACAATTTATTAAAAAATAAATCCGTTGCTTTTGCCATCGGTTGGGAAGACAACATTACAGTACAATACGAAGGGATGGCCAGGGAAATTAAGGGTGAAGAAAAAGACAAGTACAAGAAAATTTTTTACCAAAAAACTCCGGACGCGGCCAAGTGGGACAGCCATCCGGAAATCAGATACTTTTTAGTTACCCCAAGTTGGGTCCGTTATGCCGATTACGACGGCAAGCCTTACAAGATTATTGAATTAAATTTTTAAATAAGCTTATGCCCGAAGAAAAACCACAATCTAGCGCCCCGGATTTTAATATAATAGAGCAAAATATTTTAAAGTACTGGAACGATAACCATATCTTTGAAAAATCCTTAGAGCAGACTAAGGACAAGCCGCCTTATATTTTTTATGATGGGCCGCCTTTCGCTACGGGTTTGCCGCATTATGGGAGCATTTTGCCGAGTGTGATTAAGGATACTATCCCAAGATACAAAACGATGCATGACAATTATGTACGCAGGCGCTGGGGTTGGGATTGCCATGGGCTGCCTATAGAAAATATTGTAGAGCAGCAGTTAAAGATTTCCGGCAAAAAACAGATAGAAGATTTAGGCGTGGATAAGTTTAACCAAGCCTGCCGCAGCAATGTTTTAAGGTTTGCCGAGGAGTGGGGTAAAACTATTTCTCGCGTGGCGCGCTGGGTGGATTTTGACAACTCTTACAAAACCATGGACACCAGTTACATGGAGTCCGTGTGGTGGGGTTTAAAACATATTTGGGATAAGGAATTGATTTATGAAGACCGCAAAGTCCTGCTTTATTGTTCTCGCTGCGAAACGCCGATTTCCAATTTTGAAGTCGCCATGGACAACAGCTACCGGGATATAACCGAAGAATCGATTTATGTAAAATTTAAAATGCTTAAAGGCCAGAGGATTATTAACGATTTAACCAACGATAAAAGCTACGCCCTGGCCTGGACTACCACACCGTGGACTTTGCCGGGCAATACATCTTTAAACGTGGGGCCGGATATTTCTTATGTAATGATTGAGGTTGACGGTGGTGAAAGGTACATTTTGGCTAAAGAACGTCTATCTATAATAGACGGCTCGTACGAATTAATCGCGGAATTCCCGGCCCGGGCTTTGGAAGGGTTGGAATATGAGCCGCTATATCCCGGCGTTATCCCTAACGGCCGCAAGGGTACATCGGCAGATGGTAAAACCATTATCGGCGATGAAAAGCGCGCTCACCGTTTTTACCTTGGGGATTTTGTGACCATTGATGATGGTACTGGTATAGTCCACAACGCCGCAATGTATGGTGAAGAAGACTATCAACTAGCCAAGGACAAAAATTTACCGCGGTTAGACATGCTGGATCACAAGGGCAAGTATATGGATGTGTCAAATAATCCGGAGCACCTAAGAGGAGTATTTTTTAAGGACGCGGACAAAATTGTCATTAAAGATTTGCAAACTGCGGGGCTAATGTATAAAACCCAAAGCTACACCCACAGCTATCCGCATTGCTACCGCTGCGGCACGCCGCTATTTTATAACGCTTTGCCGGCTTGGTTTATTAATATCCAGAAAATTAAACCGGAACTGCTAAAGAATAACGAAAGCGTAAATTGGTACCCCGAGCATTTAAAAAATGGGCGCTTTAAGCAGGGGATAGAGAACGCGCCGGATTGGAATATCTCCAGGAACCGTTTTTGGGCAACTCCCTTGCCGTTTTGGAAGTGCGAAAATAAAGAATGCAAAAATGTGGTTTGCGTCGGATCTATTAAAGAGCTCCAGGACAAATCAACAAACTTTAACGATGTCTACCAAGGCGTAAGCATTGAGCAGCTTGACTTACACCGTCCATATATAGATAACGTTAAAGTTAAATGTGAAAAGTGCGGTGGCCAAATGTCGCGCGTACCCGAAGTTGTGGACTGCTGGGTGGAAAGCGGCAGTATGCCGTTTGCCGAACTCCATTATCCGTTTGAAAACCAGGAACTTTTTAAACAGCGTTTCCCGTCTGATTTCGTAGTGGAATACATCCCGCAAACCCGGGCCTGGTTTTATGTAATGCACGTAGTCTGCACAATTTTATTCGGCCAAGCGCCGTTTAAAAATGTGGTAACGACCGGGACAATTTTAGCCGAAGACGGCAGTAAAATGTCCAAGAGCAAAAATAATTACCCGGATCCGAATTTAGTAATTGCCAAATACGGCGCGGACGCGTTGCGTTTTTATTTGCTGACCAGTCCGGTTGTAATTGGCGAAGATTTGAATTTTTCGGAAAAAGGCGTGCAGGAAACCGGCCGTAAAGTAAATATGATTTTGTACAATGTTTGGAGTTTTTTGCGGCTTTATACAAAAGATAAATTCAGCGCGGCTAGCCCAACATCTGAAAATATTTTAGATAAATGGATTGTATCGCGGCTGGCCCAAGTCCATAAACAAGTTACCACCTACATGGATGTTTACGACACCGTCCGCGCCGGTAAAACCATCACGGCGTTCATTGACGAGCTTTCCACTTGGTATTTACGCCGCAGCCGCGATAGGATAAAGAATGCGGATGATGGGGCAAAAGCGGCTTTGGCGACCTTAGCTTTTACACTCATTGAACTTTGTAAAATGCTGGCGCCGTATACCCCCTATTTGGCGGAATTTATCTACCGCGATTTGACCGACCAGGAATCAATCCATTTAACATCGTGGACTAGAGAAATTCCCGGAGATGACGAAGCGGTCAGGCAAAAAATGGGTTTTGTTAAAGAGCTAGTGGAAACCGGATTATCCTTACGCAAAGAAGCGAACATGAAAGTCCGCCAGCCTTTGGCTGAAGTTGAATATCACATTAAGAATAAAGATTATAGCTTAGACTCTGAATTTGAAAAACTTTTGGCCGATGAGTTAAACGTAAAGTTAATCAGCAACCGCCAGGGTTTTGTAGCCAAGGGAGGCTGGGCTTATAAGGAAACTCCAAATTTCAAACTGGAGCTGAATTTGGAATTAAGCGATGAACTAAAAGCTGAAGGACTCGCAAGGGAACTTGAACGCCAAGTCCAGGACCTACGCAAAAAGAGCGGCCTTAAAGTGGGCGAATTAGTTGACCTTTACTACAATACCCAGGACGCAAACTTGGAGCAAGCTTTGCTGAAACTCCTCGATCGCAAAAAAACTTTCGTTAGCCAAATAAGCAAGAGCCTGGAAATTGAAGTTGACTTTGAAGCCCAAGGGGAAGTTAATGGCAGTGCGGTGTGGTTGGGGGTTATCAAAATATAACCCTTCTACTAAATACTAAAATTTACGAAATACTAAACTTGGCCACAATCGTTTACTATCAGGTAGCGTCGACTTTTAGCTTTAGTATTTAGTAAATTTTCGTATTTAGTAGAAACTTTATGTCCAGAGAGAATAGGTATACCGCAATAATTTTAAAAAAAATTCCTTTCAACGAAGGCGATGAAATTATAACTTTTTTTAGTTTAGAGCAGGGGAAAATCCGTGCTCTCGCAAAGTCAGTCAAGCTACAAAAATCCAAGCTCCAGGCTAGGTTACAGGGGCTGTTTTTGGTTGATGTAACTTTAACTACCGGCGGTTTACCAAAAATAATTTCGGTAGAAGTAGAAGAAACTTTTCAATCTTTGAGGGAAAATTTACCGGCTATGAAATTGGCTTTTTACGCTATTGAATTGGTATTAAAGTTCACGCCGGACGAGCAAAAAAATGAAAAGTTGTTTCAGCTTTTGGTTCATTTTCTAAATTTTTTAAATTCCGATCAAAATCAAGAAATCCTAAACCTGGGTTTGGCTAAATTTAAAATGGAAATTTTAAATGTTTTGGGTTTAAGTATTGCTGATGACACTTCATCCGCCGAAGTTTTTTTTAGCCCGGCCAGGGGTGGTTTTTCCGGCAAAAAATCCGCAGAAGGCTTGACAGTTTCAAAAGTCGCTTATCAAGCTTTTTTGGATTTAAAGACCTTAGATTTTATGGGATTATCCACATTTAATAATTCAATTGGCATCCACGAATTGCAAAATTTCCTTTCCGGTTTCATTGAATACCAATTAGAACGCAAAGTTAAATCAGAAAAGTACCTAAAACAATAGCCAAGGGTTCCCCTCCGGGGATTAAAATTGTGTTATAATATAGACAACCTAAACTTATGCCAGACGAAACAAACCAAAACCAGCCTGTTCAAAACCAATCAACCCCAAATTTTACCACTAAAGTCATAGAGACTCCGATTTTAGATGAGGGTTTAAGGGGAAAAATTAACCCAAGCGGGATTTTGGGAGAGGGAGGTGGAGGCTTTAAAGGTTTTTACCGGGCCAATAAAATTTATTTTTGGGCAATTTTTGTCGGGATTATTTTAATTGGCTTTTTGTCATTCTTCGCTTTTAGGAAACCGGCAACCCAGGCTCCAAAGGAAGCCAACGTGGGCATCAACGTGGAAGTGCCTCAAACCGTAGCCAGCGGCGGCGAAGCGGTTTATAAAATTACGGTTCAGAACAACGACAGCCAAAAGCTGACTAAAATGCAGCTGGAGTTGGCCTATCCGGACGGCGTTGTCTATGAAAGCAGCAGCCCCAAAGCCGATAATCTTTCCGGCAGCTTATTTACAATCCCGGATTTGATTTCCGGCCAGAACGCGGCGGTATTTTTAAAAACCAAAGTTACCGGCAATGTCAACGACCAAAAAGATTTAGACATAAAACTCCATTACAGCTTTAGTAATTTTAGTTCCGATTTTGTTAAGGATCAGACTTCTTCTGTGCGTTTGGCTGCTTCTAATGTTGTAGTCGCCCTTTCCGGACCCCAAACTACAAGCAACGCGCAGCTCGTAGCTTATACTGTGACCTACCAAAACAATTCCGACAGCGATATCCAAAACGCGCGGGTCAAAATGGCTTACCCTGAGGGTTTTGTGTTTGCCTCTGCCACCCCGCCGCCGGATTTGGGCAGTGATACCTGGAACATCGGCACACTTGCCAAAGCGGGCCAAGGCCAAATTCAAGTCCAAGGTACATTTAACGCGGCAAATTCCGGCGAGTCAAAAACTGCCACCGTGGAGTTTTTGATATTAAGCCAGGCAGGGGATTACTTTACGCAAAACACCGCTACATTTACTACGGCCATCTCCAGCCTGCCTTTGCTTGTAACCCAAAGCCTAGAGGCCAGAGGCGCAAGTAGCGGCGGCGTTATTAACCCCGGGGATGATTTGAATTTCAGCGTAAATTATCAAAATAACGCAAGCGTGGTCGCCACCGGCGTGAATATAGAAGTAGATTTAAATTCCAAAGTCATAGATCCGGCTTCCATTACTGCCGAGGGCGGGCAGGTTAACAACTATACAATCATTTGGAACGCGTCCGGTGTGCCGCAATTAGCCAGTCTTTTGCCTAACCAGTCCGGTCAGCTGTCTTTCCGTCTAAGAGTCAACAACCCGGCTACCAAAGATTCTTCCACCAACTTAAAATTAGTTTCATCAATCCTAATAAAAGCCAATGAATATCAAACCGCGTTTCCTGGCAGCCAGTTGACGCTTAAAGTTTCCAGCCCGTCCAGCATCAACGGCTCTCTAGCCTATTTGACTGGTAGCCTGCCACCCCAGGTCGGAAAGTCCACTACCTATCAAATCGCGCTTTCGTTAACTAATTCCAGCAACGATTTTGCCAGCGGCGCGCTTTCGGCCTTTATTCCTTTAGGCTCCGGGGGGTTTGCGCAAGGAAGCTCCGGCAATGAGTCGGCTAATATCCAGTATGATGGCTCAACCGGCAAATTAACCTGGAACTTCGGCACCCTTCCCGCCAACACCGGCCGTTTTACCAAGCCGAGGGTTCTGCAGTTTAATGTTATCTTAAATCCCGGATCTTCCAGCGCCGGCCAGTCCGTAACCCTTGTAAAGAATATTGCTTTTACGGCAACCGATTTGTTTACGAACCAACCGGTCAACGTTTCCTATAAAGACATCTCCACCAACGACCTCGCCGAACAAAATGGATATAGCAACGGACAGGTGCAGAGGTAGGAATTAGGAAGTTGGAATTAAAAAAACACCCAGCTAGGAAGCTGGATGTTTTTGTTGCCCAACAGTACTTCATACGCTGAATAATAACCGACCACCGGACTGAAGTCCGGTGGTCGGTTATTTATAATCCCACTTCCTAGTGCCTTACCTACGGATAAATATATCCTTTTATGGCCGAGTCGTGTATGGAAATGGTCCGGGTGTCAATCCGGTTGAAGTGTACATAATTCATTTCCGAAACCGTAATAGTTCCGTCTCCGTTTACAGACTCAACATAAGCAACATGGCCATAGCGGCGCAGGACGCCTTTGGGACCGGTCATTACCACGGCGGCGCGTGTAGCCGGTTCTTGCCCTGTTACATAGCCCGAAGCCCTGGCATTGGCCAGCCAGCTTTTGGCGTTGCCGCCAAAAGTAATTTTTGTCCCGCCGTCCAGCCATTTATTGGCTACATAGTAGGTACAATAGCCTCGGGGGAAAAGGTGGTTAACGCCGTCATAGCCACTGCCTAAACTAGTTACGGTATTTAAGCTTGTGTCCGGGCCTGGAGTTTTGCCCTTCGGCAGTTTTGGTGTCGGCTTGGGCGCGGGTGGAAGGACTAGCTGTCCGCCGGGTACAATAATTAAATCACCCTCGTTAATATCTTCCGGGCCTTCCAAAGCGTTATAAGAAATTATTGTTTGCAGCAATTGGTCGGCGGAGTTTTCGCGCACGGTGGCGTCATTGTTATATTTTTCTGGATTATATTTGTGAGCGATATCGGGCAATGTGTCGTTCGGGCCGGCCTGGACCAATACGCCGTCCACAGGCAAAATAATAAGCTGCCAAGCCGGCTTTATGTCCGGTGTTGCCAGCTTGTTGGCCCACATAATAGTTTGCTGAGTTATTCCAAATTGCGCGCTTATGGATTTTAAAGTGTCGCCAGTTTGGGTTTGATAAATTTTTATCTGCTTTTGGATGAGACTTTGGATAGAGTCCGGGTTTGGGGCTAAAATTGTATCTTGATTGCCGATAATAATATTGTTGCTGGGATCCACCGGGCTGGTATCATTGTTGTTTAATCCCTGGCTGCTTAGACCAGTAAAATCATCAGCCTGAGCCGCCTGGAAAAAGATATTTGCTGGAGCAACCACTTCCGCAATGCTGTTGTTTTTGGCAAAAAGTTTTGGATTATAGGAGACATGATTTGCCAAAAAACTGCTAGCTAAGCTGTTGTCCTGATAATTCTGGCCGCCCAACATAAAAAAATTTAAGCCCGCGACCGTAAGGCTTAAAATTAAAACTAAGATTTCACCCGAAAATTTTAACACAAAATCCATCCAATCCATTGGTTTTAAATGGATGGCCGGAAAGCTGTCTAAGTGCAGCTTCTTTAAACTCGGAGCTCTTTTCTTGACTTGGAAGAAAAGTCTTTTGCTATAGTATTGAATGTAAAAGGCTGTTTTGGCAAGGAGTTTTTTGACATCCTGCAGCCAAGATCCAAAATTTCGGATATGATTTTTGTTAATAATCTTTTAAGGAATTTTCTATCTATAATATTATCAGCCATCGCCGCCCGGGGCAAGGTTTTAATCCACAATTCATCCACTTTTTGGCTTATTTAAGGAGGCTCTAATTTTCTAAGGCTTAAAAACTGTAAAAAATGGCAGTATGCTATAATTAAATTCAGATGGATTTATCGTCATTAAATCAGATGCAAAAACAAGCCGTAACGGCCCCCTTGGGGCCGGTTTTAGTGCTGGCCGGGCCGGGGAGCGGGAAAACCAAAACTTTGACCCACCGGATTGCTTATATTATAGAGCAGCGCTTGGTGCATCCGGAAAACATTTTGGCTTTAACTTTTACCAACAAAGCGGCAAAAGAAATGCGCCAGCGCGTGGCAGTTCTTTTGGCGAGGTTTGTGTCTGCCACGGAAAAACTGACCATGGGGACTTTCCACGCGGTTTGCGCTAAAATATTACGCCACGAAATTACCGCGTTAGGCTACGGCCACGATTTTGTAATTTTTGACGGCGATGACCAGCAAAAAGTCCTGCGAGAAATTTTGGAAGACTTGCGCGTGGACACCAAGCGCCTGCCGCCTTCGTTGTTTGGTGCCTTGATATCGCGGGCAAAGAATTTATTACAGATGCCATCGGAATTGGACATTGGCCTTGAATCACCAATGCGTGAGCGGCTGTTTGAAGTCTATAGCCGCTATCAGGATTCGCTTTATAAACAGAATGGATTGGATTTTGATGATTTGCTTATGTTGACAGTAAAGATTTTTGAAAATTTTCCAAAAATTTTGGAAAAATACCGGAAGAAGTTTGCTTATGTCCTAGTAGACGAATACCAGGATACCAACGCGGCACAGTATCGTCTTTTAAGTTTGCTAGGCACCCATCATAATTTATTTGTCGTGGGTGATGACGCGCAGAGTATTTATAAATTCCGCGGCAGCGACATAACTAACATCTTAAATTTTGAAAAGGATTACCCCGAAAGTCTTATTATCAAACTGGAACAGAATTATCGCAGCACCAAAAACATTTTAGACGCGGCGCAAAAAGTCATTGAAATGAATCCCGAACAGAAACCGAAGACTTTATGGACGGAAAATCCCATGGGCGAAAAGATTATATTGACTTGCGAGGACGACGAACGCGCGGAAGGGGAGTTTGTGGCGAGGAATATTGTAAAGCTGGCTACAGGGCAGATTGATGAAGTTGAATATCAAGCGGATCATGATCAAGACGGGGCGGAGGATAAACCCAGTTTTTCCATCCTTGACCGGTTCATCAAAGCCAAAAAAATGCAGGCCAAATACTCTATGTCGTCGTTTGGCCGAGCTTTGGTGCCGCAGTTACCGAAGAAACACGAAACACTGAAAGAATTCTGCATTTTGTACCGCACCCACGCCCAGTCGCGGGCAATTGAAGAAGTCTTGATTGAGGCCTCTATTCCTTACCAAATAGTCGGCGGCTTGAAGTTTTACGACCGTAAGGAAATTAAAGATATGCTGGCGTATTCGCGTTTGGCTTTAAATTATCGCGATCTAGTTTCTTTAAAACGCGTGATAAATGAGCCGCCACGGGGGATAGGTGATAAATCGTACTCAGAGATACGCGATTTTATTTTAAATTTAGGTGGCCGCGAAAAGGAACTATCGATAAAGGACTTCCGCGTGGCTTTTGCCGAAGTTAAAATCCAGCCTAAAGCTCGGCAGGCGGCGCAGGACTTTTTCCTGTTGCTTGAAGAATTTACCGAACTTAGCCCAAAGTTTACTTTGGCCGAGCTAATGCGCCTTATTATAAGAAAAACCGGCTATGAGAAATACTTGCGCGACGGCAGTGAAAAAGGCGAGTCGCGGTTTGAAAATGTGGAAGAGTTGTCTAACGTAGCCGCGAAATATGGTAATATGCCTTGGCGGGAGGCGCTGCGGGAGTTTTTGGAAGAAGTAGCTTTAATCGCGGAAATCGATTCCAAAGATGAGAGCAAAGACGCCGTTACTCTGATGACCCTGCATAGCGCTAAAGGCCTGGAGTTTGATAATGTATTCTTTGTTGGTCTGGAAGAGGGGATACTGCCGCACAGCCGAAGTTTAATAGATCCATCCGAGCTCAGCGAAGAAATCCGCCTGGCCTACGTAGGCCTGACCCGCGCCCGTAAAAGATTATTTTTAGTCTACACCCATTCTCGCCGTGTCTTTGGCAACCTGCAAATTAACCAACCCTCGCGGATTTTAAAAGTCTTGCCGCGTGATAAAGTTGATTATCGAGGGATGGCTAAGGAGCATTTTAGGCAGGAAGATGGGGAAGAAGTGGAGTATGAGCCAACTGCCTAAATTTCTAATGTCAAATTATGGACGCTGAAAACTTAAAAAACCTGCTTAGAAAGTATAACTTAAAACCTAATTTCACCTACGGCCAGAATTTTTTAATTGATGATATTGCCCTGCAAGATATTGTAGACGCAGCGGAAGTAACATCTGGCGATTGTATTTTAGAGATTGGTCCGGGGATTGGAAATTTAACCAGGCTTTTGTGCGAACGCGCCGGGTTTGTCTTGAGCGTAGAAAAAGATCCAAAGTTTTTCCCAATCCTCAAAGCCGTCAAAAAAGATTATCCCAACAACTTCCGTTTTGAAATTGCCGACGC
>Ga0207088_1172_pt1 | contig 12121 bp, 12 predicted proteins | sample Alteio_BWMinHeat_52_FD_153564 | JGI IMG/M metagenome (GOLD analysis project Ga0207088, IMG submission 153564) | Enriched cells from forest soil in Barre Woods Harvard Forest LTER site, Petersham, Massachusetts, United States -... | ecosystem: Environmental > Terrestrial > Soil > Temperate forest >... | reverse complement strand
CGGGATCCAAAAGAAACACAGCTTCAGACCAAGGACAGGGATCGAGACCCGAACGAAGCCGAGCTCATCGAGCGAGCCAAGCTAGGGGACGCCACGGCGTTCCAGGCTCTCTACGACAAGCACAAGCGGCGGGTATACTCGCTCTGTCTCCGTATGACGGCGAACACCGCCGAAGCCGAAGACTTAACTCAGGAAGCGTTCCTGCAGCTTTATCGTAAGATTGGAACGTTTCGCGGCGAATCGGCGTTTTCGACCTGGCTGCACCGGCTTTCGGTCAATGTCGTGCTGATGCAGTTGCGCAAGAAGAGCCTCCCGGTGGTCTCGCTGGAAGAGACCACGCAGGGCGAAGACGATACGCCGAAGAAGGATTTCGGGGCAGAAGATTTAGCGTTGGCCGGATCCATCGACCGGCTGCAGTTGCAAAAAGCAGTCGACGATCTCCCTCCCGGCTACCGCACGATTTTTGTGCTTCACGACGTCGAGGGTTACGAACATAATGAAATCGCGACCATCGTGGGTTGCTCCATCGGCAACAGCAAGTCGCAATTGCACAAAGCGCGCATGAAATTGCGCGATCTGCTCAAGATGAATCGCGCCGAAAAGGCCGAGAAATTATGAGCAGGGAAAAGCTTTAAAGTGATCCGGCGCAGACCGGACACGGCAGTAACCCTGGCAGAGGCGCAATACGGCAAGCTGCTTTGAATTGGCAGTACACTGGTGCGACAACCGATTCAACAGAGGCTTGGGGAGAGCGGTATGAATTGCGTTGAGTTACAAGCAAGTCTGGTCGAGATCGAGGACGGCAGAAGTCCCGAACAGCGGAATCATCTGAACGCCTGCCCAGAGTGTTCCGCCCTGGTCGCAGAACTGAACCTCATCGCCTCCGCGGCGGTCGATCTGCGCGCGGCGGAAGAACCCAGCCCCCGGGTTTGGAATTCCATCGAAATCGCATTGCGGCAGGAGGGATTGATTCGCCCACAGCGGCCCAGCCGTTCCCTTCTGCCGTCATTCAGCAGCCGCTGGGCATGGGCCCGCTGGATGGTCCCCGCGGCCGCTGTATTGCTGATCGCCGTGGGAGTATACGTGCGGCAGCATTCCGTCACTCGCGACATCGTTCGCGACCTGCGACCGACGCCTCCGGTTTCCGATATGGCCACGGCAGGTATGAATGACGGCTTGAACGACGACGACCTGTTGCAGGAAGTCGCCCAGCTGTCGCCCGCCATGCAGGCTCAGTACACTGACAACCTGCGCCACGTGAACGAATACATCCGGGATGCGAAGGGCGTGGTGGCCGACAATCCGAACGACGAGGAAGCTCGCCGGTCGCTGATGGAGGCCTATCAGGAAAAGGCCATGCTTTTCGAGTTGGCCATGGACCGGTCTTTGCCATAATGTAAGCGATTCACGATCCGCCTGCCGGACTAGGCGGTGTAACAAAGAATTTGCCAGGGCATTCGAGGAAACCTATGAGCGGGCGCACAATCCAACTTGTAGTCGTCGGCGCGATGCTGGCCGGGACACTGATCGTCCAGACAACGATTGCCGAGACCACGATTGCCGAGACCACGATCGTCCAGAACACGATCGCCCAGACAACCATCGCCCAGACAACGATCGCACCGACCCAGTCCGCCCAGACTCACAAGGAATATCGCTTTAACGTCGGGCCCCACGCCGGAGTCTCCGTCAACAATCCCTACGGCTCCATCTCGGTCAAACCATCGACCGGCAACTTCGTGGTGATCAATGCCGTGCTCTCCTCCGACAAGGTCGAAGTCGACAATAGTCTGGTCGGCAATCGAGTCGAGATCCAGTCCCATCTGCTGCCCGGCGGCGAAGCGCAGTCAGGACGCGTGGACTACGAAATCCTGGTGCCCGTTGATGCCAGCATCACCCTGCACTCCAGCACTGGCCCGCTGCGCGCCGAAAGGCTTCACGGGGACATAACTCTGGAAGGCGCCGCCGCCACCGTGGAGATCCGCGACATGACTGGCGGGCATGTGCATGTGAAAACCCTGAACGGTGCCGTCACTCTCACCAACGTGCAGGACGGCCACGTGGAAATCGACTCCCTTAGCGGCGACGTGACCCTCAACGGCGTCACTGGCCCCCTGGTGCAGGTGATTTCGACCAGTGGCGGCATCAATTACACCGGCGACTTTGGCGACCGTGGCGAATACCGCCTGACCAGCCACAGCGGCGATATCGAAGCGACCGTCCCAGACTCCACTTCCGCCGACGTGAGCGCGCGCTCCGTGCGCGGTGAAGTGCACGACGACATTCCTCTCCAACCCAAAGCGCACACCTGGTTCGTCATCAAAGAGGGCAGTGCCTTCTGGGGTACCATGGGCCGGGCCGCGGTGTCATCCACCGTGGTGCTGCGTAGCTTCAGTGGTAAAATCCACCTCAGAAAACGTACTTCCAAATAACTGAACACTCCAGCTTCTAGCTGCTAGCTTCTAGCCAAACCAACTGGCGGCTAGGAGTTGGCGGCTAACTTTTGAAGAAGAGTTCTCGCAAAACCGTGAACGCGGGACGACGTCTGCGGCCCAAAAAGCCCACGACGGTGCACGCTGGTCCTCCGGGCAATGCTGTTTTCCTGGTCGGCTTCATGGGAGCCGGGAAAAGCAGCGTGGGCCGCGCTCTTGGACGGCAGTTGAATTGGATCTTTGAAGATCTCGACGACCGCATCGCAGCCCGCGAAGGGCGTTCGGTCGCGGAGATTTTCCGGGATTCGGGAGAATCCGAGTTCCGGCGAGCCGAACACGCAGCCTTGCAGCAGGTGCTCGAGGAGTTGCGCGGCGGAGGCGCCAGAATCGTGGCCCTGGGCGGCGGAACTTTCGCGCAAGAGCGGAATCACAAGGCAATCCAGGCCAGTGGGATCCCGACGGTTTTTTTGGATGCACCGCTCCCGGAGCTTTGGCAGCGATGCGCGCAGCAATCGGATGCGAAGCGACCGCTGATGACCAGCCAGACTAAATTTCGGGAAACGCACCAAGCTCGACTTCCGTACTATCGGAAAGCCTCCCGGCAAATCGATACGATGGGGAAACAAGTCGACGCGATCGCAAACGAAATTGCCGAAGCTCTGAAGCTGAAAAAAATCGCCCTACGCACCGAACAAGGAGAAGCCGAGTGAAGTTCGATACACCCAGGTTCGATACCCCCAAGCTCTGCGCCCTGCTTCTTATTCTGGCCTCGTCCCTGGTGTCCCTCGCCGTGGCCGGCGCCTCCGACAAGAAAAACAAAGACAAGGCAAAACCGGCGGCCATCCAAGCGGTTGACTCGGGCTCGTTCGGAATCTTCATCAAGACGGAGCGCGTCGCTACTGAGACTTTCAACATTGAACAACAAGCCGGCAACGTCATCATCAAATCGCAAGTCAAGCAAACCGTTGGAGGCGATTCCGCCAGCCAGAAGTCACTCCTGGAAATGAGTTCCAACGGCGATTTGCTGCGTTACGAATGGAGCCAGTCCTCCGGTGGCGCGCTAAGCGTGTTTCCCGACAACGAATTTCTGAAGGAGAGAATCACCACCTCCGCAACTTCCAAGCCCGCCGAACAAGCGTTCCTGTTGCCCGGAGTAACTCCCATTCTCGACAACAATTTCTTTGTGCACCGCGAAGTGTTGGCCTGGAAATATCTGCAGATTGCTCCCTGCAACGACCAGAACGGCCATCGCCACTGTGAACCCCAGGACTTCGGCACGCTGGTTCCTCAGGACCGCACGTCGATGGCCGTCCGCATGGAGCTGGTGGGGAGAGAGAAAATCACGATTCGTGACAAGGAGCGAGAACTGCTGCGCCTGAACCTTCACGGCGAGCAGTTCGACTGGGCCCTTTGGGTAGACGAAAACGACCATTTCAAACTAATTCGGGTTGCGATTCCTGCCGATAACACGATAGTGGACCGGGACTAGAGCGGCGCCTGCCCGGCGGCGGAATCGAGATTGCACTGGAAAACCTATTGCTGCTGACTGACTCACGTACGGCTCGAGCTCTGGTCACAGTGCTGCTTTTCGCGCTGGGGCTGGGGTTTCTCTACGTGGCCCGCGCCACCCTCATCGCTTTTCTTTTCGCTATCTTCTTCGCTTACCTCATGAGCCCGCTGGTGAATCGCCTCGAAAAGGTGCTGCGCGGACGCGAACGGGCCATCGCCGTCATCTACGTTCTGCTGCTGGTGCTGGTGGTGGTGTTCTTTGTAGCGGTCGGTCCGAAGGTCACGCGGGAGGGCGCAAAGCTGGGGCAAGCCCTGCCCACTCTGCTGACCAACCTCAGTTCCGGTCAGATCGCGCAGCAATTAGGCGCAGAACACGGTTGGAACAAGAAGACGACCGAACTGGCACAGTCGTTCCTGGTCAGCCACAGCGAGGAAATCACCCAACTGGCGCAGCGCGTCGGATTGCGCGTGGCCGATGTCGCCAAGCAAGCCTGGCTGTTCTTCGTGGTGCCGCTGTTGTCTATTTTCTTCCTGAAAGATGGCCGCTCCTTCAGCGACTTTCTGCTTTCCACCATCCAGTCCAAGCCGCAGCGTGAGTTTCTGGAGAACGTGCTCAACGATCTCAACCGCATGCTGGCCCATTTCATTCGCGCCCAACTGACCCTGGCGGCGCTGACTCTGGTCATGTACTCCGCGTTTCTCGGCGCGATGGGAGTTCCCTACGCCCTGGTTCTCGGCACCATTGGCGGAGTCCTGGAATTTGTTCCCGTGGTTGGCCCGCTCGCCGGCGCCCTCACCATTGTGACCGTGGCCCTGCTGATGAGCTACAAGCACTGGCTGATCCTGATCATCTTTCTCGGGATCTGGCGCCTTATTCAAGACTACGTCTCCTCTCCCCGCATCATGGGTGAGAGCATGGAACTCCATCCTTTGGCAGCCATCTTTGGCGTGATGGCTGGAGGCGAAGTCGCCGGCATCCTCGGCATCTATCTTTCCATTCCTGTGATGGCCAGCCTGCGCATCGTCTTCCGCCGCTGGCGCCTGTATGCCGAGAAGAAAAAATTCGGCCCCCTCACGGAATTTGCATTTCGCAGCCAGGACACCCACCGCCCGTAAGCGGGTGTGGGGCGGACACTCCTGTCCGCCGCCTTTGACTTTGCCGTTGTTTTTCTTTTCTTGGTTCTTTTCGCTCCAACCTAAAACTTGTGGCGCAGGTAAGAATCAAAAGCGGCGGACAGGAGTGTCCGCCCCACACTGCGTGCTTCTACATCCCCGCCCCGGCTCCCGCCACCTTGTCCATCGCCACCTTGCGCAGAAATTCCGCCGCCGCTTCCGGCAGCACCGTATTGATAAACATCCCCGATCCCAGCTCAAACCCAGCCATGCGCGTCAACCGCGGGATCACGCTGACATACCAATGAAAGTGCCGCGCCCCCGCATATTCCGACGGGCCGCTGCGCACCGTGAAGTTCAAGTCAGGATTCCCCAGCCCCACGTAGATCTTCGCCAGCAGCGTCCGCAGAACCCGCGCCAGGTCGGTCACCTCCATTTCGGAGATGTCCCCGAAACTGGCCATGTGACGGAGCGGGAAAATATGGGTGGCGAACGGCGTGGCCGAGGCAAATACCTCCATGGCCACAAAGCGCTCGCTCTTGAGGACGATGCGCGTCTCGTCTTCCACCTCACGCTCCACCATGTGGCAGAACATGCACTCTCCAGAGTCGTCATAGTGCCGCAATGCCTCGAACAGACGGTGCCGCACCTGGCTCGGAATTACCGGCGTCGCAATCAGCTGCGAATGCGGATGCTGCAGGCTCGCGCCCGCATCCGTCCCGTGGTTCTTGAAAATCGTAATGTGGTTCACTCGATGATCCAGGCTCAGGGCCTTGTAGCGCTCTTTGTAGACCCGCAGGATGTTGGCCACATGCGCATCGGGCAACAGCCCCATGTAACCGGAATGGTCCGGACTGTCGATGATCACTTCGTGAAAGCCAAATCCTTCAATGCGCCGCCGCAGGTGCTGCAGGCTGCGCGTCGGCTGCACATCGCTCGACAACGCCGCGAACTTGTTGGGAATCACCCGCACCGCCCAGGGCTCGCCGTTGGCGGGGAACCGCAGCACCTCCGCCGGCGTCTTGCTCTCGTTCCCCGGACAGAATGGGCAGCTGTCCACAAACGACGGAATCGGCGCTACCACGCGCTGCATGGCCAGTTCCTCGGGCCGCTTGGCCCGTTCCGTCGCAATGATGACCCATTCCTTGGTGAAGAAGTTCTGGCGTAGCTCGGGCATCGGAATCCCTCCCACTTCTCTCATCGGCAGGTGGAAACATTCCTGCAGTGCCCGCGATCGGCGAAAGTGGTCCTCCTTTCGCTACTTGCGGACTCGGCTCCGTGCATCACAACCTAGTTGTTGTCAGGGCCGACTCGGATCGAAAACTTAAGAGCTTGTCATTCCGACCCCCGAGCGAACGCGAAGGGCGGAGAGCCTGCCCTGAGCGAAGTCGAAGGGAACCTGCTTTTCCCCGACTGTTATAGAATTCCAACTACGCTTAATTGAGACCTTATGAACCGCAAAATTCCTATCGGTATTCTCGGCGCCACTGGCGTCGTCGGGCAAAGATTCATCCAGATGCTGGAGCAGCACCCGTGGTTTGAAGTGGCGTGGCTGGCCGCCTCCGACCGTTCTGAAGGCAAGCCTTACGCCGAGGCGGCCCGCTGGCGCCTCAAGACGCCAATTCCTCCCGCCGTCGCCTCGATGATGGTTTCGCCCGCCACACCTGAAGGCGCACCGAAAATTATTTTCGCCGCCCTCGACGCCTCCATCGCCGCCGAGATGGAGCCTCGTTTCGCCGAAGCGGGCTGCGCCGTCGTCACCAACTCCAGCGCCCTGCGCATGCAGCTGGACGTGCCACTCGTGATTCCCGAAGTCAACGGCGGACACATCAAGCTCATCGACACGCAAGCCTGGCGCAAGAAATCCGGCGGCTTCGTGGTCACCAATCCCAACTGCTCCGCCATCGGTCTGGTGCTCGCTCTGGCCCCGCTTCACCAGAAGTTTGGTCTCGAGACCGTCATGGCCGTGACCATGCAGGCGGTCAGCGGCGCGGGATATCCCGGCGTGGCCTCGCTCGACATCCTCGGCAATGTCATCCCCTACATCCGCAACGAAGAAGAAAAGATGGAGGAGGAAACGAAGAAGCTGCTCGGCCAACTCAACGGCTCCAAAATAATTCCCGGCGCCTTCGCCATGAGCGCGCAATGCAACCGTGTCGCCGTCGAAGATGGACACACCGAATCGATCTCCATCCGGCTGAAGACCAAAGCCAAGCGGGAAGAACTCATCGCCGCCTGGAACAGCTATCGCAGCGAGCCCCAGGAATTGAAATTGCCCAGCGCTCCCGCACGCCCCATCGTCTACCTCGAAGCCGTCGATCGTCCGCAGCCTCGCTTCGACGTCGACCTTGGCGCCGGCATGACCACCGCCGTCGGACGCCTTCGCCCCTGTGGCGTCCTCGACTGGAAATTCACCGTGCTCTCGCACAACACCATCCGCGGCGCCGCCGGCGCCGCCGTCCTAAACGCCGAACTCCTAAACGCCAAGGGCTACCTGGGATGAACGCTCGCTCAGCTGGCTGCGGTGTTCCGGTCAAGCAGTCGAGCTATTTGCATCCACTAGCTCGACGGCGTCATCCTGAGCGTAGCCGTTCTTCAGGCGGAGCGAAGGATCTCGCGCGCATCAGCTCGGCAGCAAGCGGCGTCGCAGCAGAATTGTCCTTCGCCAACCATCGCTCCACTCCTCCCCCCAGGAAGCCCCCGCAATGATCGTCATGAAGTTCGGCGGCACTTCCGTCGAAGACGCCAAAGCGATCGACCGCGTCGCCTCCATCGTCAAAGGCCGCCTGCCGCAAAAGCCCGTAGTCGTAGTCAGCGCCATGGCCAAGGTCACCGACACCCTGCTTACCATGGCCCGCGCCGCCGGAGAAGGCGAGCGTAAGACCGCCCTCAAACTCTGCCGCTCGCTCCAGGAGCGCCACTACAACACCGCCAGCGAACTGCTGGGCACCGCGCGCTTCACCGAATTCCACTCCGACCTGGGCACCGACTTCGAATCACTCGACGAACTCCTGCGTGGCATTTCCGCCGTTGGCGAAATCACCCCTCGCACCACCGATCACGTCGCCTCCTTCGGCGAGATGCTATCCAGCAAAATTGTCGCCGCCGCCTTCGCCTCGCACGGCCTTAACGGAGTCCACGTCGACTCCCGCGAGGTCCTGGTCACCGACAGCAACTACATGGAGGCGGTGCCGCAGTTCGAAGAAACCAACGTCAAGCTTCAAGAAAAAGTTCAACCTCTCCTGCAAGCTGGCCAGGTGCCGGTCATGGGCGGCTTCATCGGGGCGAATCGCGCCGGCATCACCACCACCATCGGACGCGGCGGCTCCGATTTTTCCGCCGCCATTTTCGGCGCGGGCCTGGGCGCCGACCGCATCGAGATATGGACCGACGTCGACGGCATCCTGACCACCGATCCCAGAATTTGTCCCGAAGCCCGCCGCATCAAAGTCATCAGCTTCGACGAGGCTGCCGAACTCGCCTACTTTGGCGCGAAAGTCCTGCACCCCGCGACCGTCCTGCCCGCCATCCAGAAAAACATTCCCGTCTACGTCCTCAATTCCCGCAATCCCTCCTGCGAAGGCACCCGCATCACCACCCGCGCCCCCCAGGGCAAGAACATCTTCAAAGCCATCGCCGCCAAAAAGCGCATCACCATCGTCGACGTGGCCGCTCCCCGCATGCTGCTGGCCCACGGATTCCTGCGCTCTATCTTCGAGGCCTTCGATCGCCACAAAGTTTCCGTCGACGTAGTCTCAACCTCCGAAGTCAGCGTTTCGCTCACTGTCGACTCCAATCAGGCCATCCCCGCCCTGGCCGCCGATCTCGCCAAGCTGGCCGACGTAAAATACGAAGGCCGCAAAGCCATCGTCTGCCTGGTAGGCGAAAACCTCCGCGACACGCCCGGCATCGCCGCCCTGGTATTCCGCGAACTGGCCGACAAAAAGATTCGCATGATTTCGCAAGGCGCCTCCGAAATCAACCTGACCTTCGTGATCGAAGAAGACGAAGTCCCCGACGTAATCAAGCGCCTGCACAAAACCTTCTTCTCCGAACTGGACCCGGAAGTCTTCGCCTGATGTGGGTGCGCTAACTTGGAACTGCAACGACTGGGATAAGCGTCGTGGAAGAGCGGCCCTTCAGGGCCGCGTGAGCGCGTCGATTTGTGGCCGGGCTTCAGCCCCTGAGGTAAGATTCTCAAACCATGAATCTTCTCCTCCTAGGCCGCGGCAAAACCGGATCGCTGATAGCGGAAGTCGCCGCCGCCCGCAAACACCAAGTCCGCATCGCCGGCTCCAAAGAAAACGCATCCTGCGCCGCCCTAACCCCAGAAAAGCTCCGCGACATCGACGCAGTAATCGATTTCACTACCCCCCACTGCGTCCTGGCCAACATCGAAGCCTGCATCAACGCTGGCAAGAACATGGTCGTCGGCACCACAGGTTGGTACCAAGAAATCGATCGCATCCACTCCCTCGTCGAGCAGCACAAAACCGGATTCCTCTACGCCGCAAACTTCTCCATCGGCGTGAATCTCTTCTTCGACGTCGCCCGCACCGCCGCCGCCGCCCTGCGCCACAATTACTCAGGCCAAATCTTCGAACGCCACCACGTCCACAAGAAAGACGCCCCCTCCGGCACCGCCATCACGATCCAGCAAGTAATCCGCGAGGCCAGCGGCGACCATGAAGATTTAGAAATCACATCCTTCCGCGAAGGCGACGTCGTCGGCCTGCACGAAGTAGTCCTAGAATCCTCCGCCGACAGAATCTATCTCTGCCACGACGCCAAATCCCGCCGCGGCTTCGCCGAAGGCGCAGTCCGCGCCGCCGAATGGCTCGCCGGAAAAAAAGGCGTCTACGATTTCAAGGACGTTTGGCGGGAGTTGTAATCCGTCGTTTGCTTGGAACGGAATTCGGGAAGGGCACGGCTTAAGCCGTGCCGTTAGGGCGAGGAATGACGCCGGCTTTAGCCGCTGAGGGCCACGTAAGTAGTAGGCCCTAACGACTCTCGGTTCGTCCGAGCCACGAAACGGCATCGCCCGACCAGGCGTGATCTGCTTTGATCCAACTGCCATCCTTTGGATTGTCGAAGTTCGGGAAGTTTGTCCGGCAATATCCACGTCGTAAGCCGAAGTCGAACGTCGCATGCGGATAATTGTTGATCAGCAATGCACACTTCATTCCATCGTCCGACCAAACAATCTTGACCTGAGACGGCTTATCGCGATCAACAACGTCTGCAACGTTATAGATGTGAACCGCGTCAACAATCGAGTCCGCAGACAAAGAGAAATCGACGGCGTAGAAGTAGCCTGTTTCACCCTCGTCCTCAAAGAAGGCGCTGTAACGGCCGTTGGGTGAGTCTTGCGGGATGATGATGGGATTTCCGACTGTCAGCGTTTCTTCGGCCACGTTCTTGCCCTCGCTCCTATGCACATGATAATAGTCCGAGCGAGCCCGCATCGGCGCGCCCGGCAGTTTTCCCTCCGCCCTCACTCGCGCTATCCTATTCCCATGCAACTCCGCGGCTGTGGCACCGCCCTCGTAACTCCCTTTCATCAGGATGGCTCCATCGACGACACAGCCCTGCGCAATCTAGTCGCATGGCAAATCGAGTCCGGCATTGATTTCCTCGTGCCCTGCGGCACCACCGGCGAAACGCCCACGCTTACCCACGATGAATGGCTGCACGTCATCGATACCACCATCGAAGTCGCAGCCGGACGTGTCCCCATCGTTGCCGGCGCAACCTCCAACTCCACTCACGAAGCGGTCGAGAAGGCCAAAGAAATCGCCACCCGCCCCGGAGTCAACGCCATCCTCACCGCCTCGCCCTATTACAACAAGCCCACGCAGGAAGGCCAGTACCGCCATTTCAAGGCCATCGCCGAAGCTGTCAGCGACAAGCCCATCATTCTTTACAACGTCCCTGGACGCACCGCCGCCAACCTCGAGCCCGCAACCCTGGCCCGTCTCGCCGAGATTCCTAACATCATCGGCGTGAAAGAAGCCAGCGGCAACATGACCCAAATCGCCGAAGCGATCAGCCTGGTGCCCGAAACATTCCTCGTCTTCTCCGGCGACGACTCGGTCACTCTCCCAGTCATCGCTCTCGGCGGCGTGGGACTCGTCTCCGTGGCTGCCAACGAAATTCCCCACGAAATGGCCGCGCTCACCCGCGCCGCTCTCAATAACGATTGGGCGACGGCCCGTACTCTGCAGCGCAAGTACCTACCACTGATGCAAGCCAACTTCATCGAATCCAGCCCTCTGCCCGTGAAAGCAGTGCTAGCGATGATGGGCAAGATCGAAGAAGTCTACCGCTTGCCTCTGCTGCCCATGCGCCGCGACACCCGCTCGCGCCTCCAGAAAATCGCCACCGAAGTTGGACTGATCGCCAAGCCCGCCGGCCCCGCCGCCGAAGCCCCAGAATTTTTCATCTACGAAAACTGGGCCGCCGGCCCTCGCAAAATCGTCCTCCACCGCGGCTCCTGCGGCCAATGCAGCCACGGCAAAGGCCGCCCCGCCGGCCACGACGTAAACCACGCCCGCTGGCACGGCCCCTATGCGACCCTCCCCGAGGCGCGCGAAACAGCTCACGCCATGACCGGAGTCCTCATCCGCAGCGAATGCAAGTGCGTGTGAAAAGGGATTGTTGATTGATGATTGTGGATTGATGATTGTGGGTGGATTGAACCCACGACGGCGTCATCCTGAGCAGAGCCGTCCTTCAGGCGGAGCGAAGGATCTCGCGCGGCGCTCAAAGCCCCCTGTCATCCCGACCGAAGCGAGCGAACGCGAGCGCAGTGGAGGGACCTTGGGTTCTCTTTCTTTTGACAAATCAGCAATCAGCAATCAACAATCGTCCATTCATGTCCTCCCTAAAATCTTCCATCGAGCGCCTCGCCGCGCAAGGCGAAGTCGAACACGACCCTGAAGCTCGCAAAACGTTCCTCGAATTCCGCGACCAACTCACCCAAGGCAAAATCCGCGCCGCCGAAAAAATCGGCGACAAAAAAGACGCCCGCTGGACCGTCAACCCCTGGGTCAAGCAAGGCATCCTTC